>Ga0115013_10000947_pt1 | contig 17124 bp, 18 predicted proteins | sample SouAtlMetagenome_2_FD_88686 | JGI IMG/M metagenome (GOLD analysis project Ga0115013, IMG submission 88686) | Marine eukaryotic phytoplankton communities from Atlantic Ocean - South Atlantic ANT15 Metagenome | ecosystem: Environmental > Aquatic > Marine > Oceanic | place: South Atlantic Ocean...
ACTGAGGCCTTGCGCGTTCACTTCCAGGGGCGTGACGGGGAGACAGAGGCGACGGAGGAGATCGAGAGTCTGGCCCGCCAGTATGACGAGATCAAGGCGTCGATCAAGGAGTCGACCAGGGCGAAGGCGGAGGCAGAGAACAAGCTCCGGGAGCTACTAGGCCGGCACAAGTCCGCAGAGTCGGAAGCGGTCCGCGTGACCATCAGCGAACAGCCTGGCCGGCTTCGGTTCGATGCCAAGCGATTCAAGGAGGAACACCCGGAGCTACACCAGCGCTACATGGTGAAGGGTGGAGGGTTCGACCAGTTGAGGATCAAGCTGAAGCAGGCGGAGGGGTAACCATGAGCAAGGCAAACAGCAAGACGGACGCGCGGCGCCAGTTCATCCAGACGATGATCACGCAGGGTTACACCGACGAGGAGATCATGCAGGACCAGGAAATCCCACAGACGACCCTGTGGAGGTGGCGCCGAGAGGTTGAGATCTGCGGAGGCGTCAGGCGTCGCCGGGTGGCCCGTGGGCACGAGACTCAGATCAGGGCAGGCCGCATGCTGGCGAACGGTGCAAGCATGGAGGAACTGATCGGGCAGCTGGGGATCTCTTACTCCTCAGCGCTCCGCCTGGTCAGTGAGCACGGCGGGCAGTCTGGCGGCCAGGCGGTCCTGCAGTTCGCTCCCCGTCCTGTCGTGGAGACAGAGCCAGAGCCGGATGAACCGGTCGACGTCCGGGGGCTTGTGCTCCACACCCTCGCGCTGCAGATGCAGGATCCACAGACGACGCCGGAGCGTCTGGCGCAGATGGAGGCCGCGCGGATGGCCATGGCCTTGATCGGGGGCACTGGTGAGCGCTGAGCCAAAGTATTCAACGGAGGACGTCCTCGCGGAGTTATCGATCAGCACATCTCGATCACTGAAACGGATGGTTGATCACGGGCTGGTTGATCCCCCTGAGTGGGTGCCGAACCCCAAGGGCAGGGGGAATATGTACGTGTACACGGAGAGCGCCCTCTCCCAGGCGAAAGATGTTGATCAGCTCGTGCGGACGGGCTTGACCTTTCAGCAGGTCAAAGAGTGCCTAGAGTCACCAAAGATCGAAACGCCGGGCAAGAGGATCACGACCGATGAGCTGATGAGCAGGCTGTCGCAGAAGTCAACGCGGACGCTCCTCCGCTGGGTGCAGTTTGGTCTTGTGGATGAGCCCACGAGAGAGAAGCACCCGCAAGGGAAGGGCATGATCAACACGTACAGCGCGGACGCAGCCAGGGCGGCGGTCCTCGTGGACCGTCTGCGGCAGAAGGGCCTTTCATATGACGAGGTCCGCGAGTGCCTAGCATTAACGACCAACGAACCCGAGCCGGAGCCGTTAGGCCTTCCGAGCCTGCGAGAACTGTCTGTCAGCGTACTGCGCGCGCAGCTCATGGCGCCATCAGGCGAACCGGGGCGGGTTGCCCAGGTGGAGGCCGCTCGAATTGTACTCACACTACTGGAGGGGAGAAAGTGATCCCAATACTTGACGACGTGCGAACCGAGAGGGACCCGCGCGATTTCTATCCGACGCCGGAGTGGGCAGTCTCTGCCCTTTACCGCGAGTTTCCACAGCTGCCCCAGCCTACCCTGGACCCGTGCGCGGGGATTGGCTCCTTGCTGGCTCCTGTGGGCCGGTTTGGCTACAAGCCTGTGCGCGGCATTGAGCTGGACCCGGAGCTGGCACACGAGGCCGGACGCCGGGGGCAGTGGGTCATCCAGGGGGACGGGCTGGCGGCATCCTGGCGCGGTGAGAATATCCTTATGAACCCGCCGTATAAGGACGCACAGACGTGGATAAAGAAGGGTATCGACGAGGCTGCGAGCGTGTGCGCCCTGCTCCGCCTGGGGTTCCTGGCATCACGGAAGCGTTCCGCCCTGCTCCGTCGCAATCCTCCGCACGGCCTGGGGGTATTGTCGAAGCGGCCGAGCTTCCGATGGGGGCGGACGGATAGCAGCGAGTATGGCTGGTTCATCTGGCTGAACAGGCCCAACCCATCGGGCACCGTGATCCGTTGGTTGCTGCCGGAGGCTAAGCCATGAAGCCAGGAGACCAACACGGGCCGATGGGCCTCCCAGTCAGCATCAACGAGAAGTACAGCCGGAGCATGCGCGGGAAGAAGAACAACCAGGCGGGTGTCTCCAAAAAGACCGCGTCCAGCGTTGGCAAGGGGACGCTGACCCACATCGAAGGCGGATACAGCATGCCCCCGAAGCGGAAGAAGAAGGCACAGAGCAAAGCCCGGCCGACGTTGGGAGGTACCGGCGGAACTGTCAAGCTCGGTTATCAGATGAACAGCGCCGGCGAGTTGGTGAGATGCGAGGCTGAGCAGTCCATTATCGCCGAGGTGCTTGAGTTGAGGAGGAGCGGCGCGCGAGTGAGCTACATCCAGCGACGTCTTCAGGCGTCAGGGGTTACAGGTCGCAGCGGGAAGCCACTGCACACCAGCCAGATCTATCGAATCATCAACCAGAACATAGGGCGACCAGACTGATCTGGGGCTCACCTATCAACGCCCACATTTCCGCCCGGTTGATACGGCCCAGAGGTACGAGTCATTGACCGGAAGGCGTCGCGCGCTTCGGTGATGCCGACCGTCTGCGGCCAGTGCTGATTGACCGCCCAATACCTGAGCGCGTCAATGTGGTGGTCGAACTGACCAGGCCCACCCTTTACCGGCACGTCTTTTGACCCCCTCTGCCACTTGTACCCCAGGATAGACGCAGCAATGGAGCGCCCTGCCTGCTGTCTGCCTGCGTTCCACAGCTCCTGACTACAGAGCAAGGAGCGCCGCCCGCGATTGTCGCAGATGAGACGCCAGAGCACCTTAATCCCTGCGATCACGTTCGTCCGCTCATCGGTCACAGCGTGCACACGGAGCCCCATGCCTCCGACGCTCGGGTGCTGGGCCACATCATCAAACGCGCTGGACAGGCCAGCATCATCACGCCGGGCGCGGCCTGACTTATCACCGAACGCTACAGAGACGGGGATGGCATCCTCCGGACCTCCGCTGATGTGTTGGGGCCATACCCCTGCGATACCCTGAGAAGGCCGCCCAGCGCGCAGTATACGGCACACATCGAAGACTGACGCACCATCCGGCGCAGCCTCTGACCAGATAACGTCCGCGCCGGCCTCCCCGATGCGCGGGTCGTGACTGATGACAAGGGCGGCGGGGTAGCGCACGCCGAAGTCAAACGCCACCACGGTCCGCATCCAGGGTTCGGGCTTCCATCCTGCCGGCGCCAGGTTCCCAGCCGGGTAGGGCACCGGCTCCCAGCTGTCGAGGATGGCACCCTCTGGAGGCGTCGGGATACAGTCGAGGTTTTCACGGACCTCACGCTCTGAGAGCTGACCCCGCCAGGCTTCGTAATCCGGGAGGTTATGGGCATTGCAAGCGCTCGACGCGTAGAAGCCGGCGCCCCCTCGCTCGTTAGCCAGGCGAATCCACCAGGGGTCATATGTGGGCTTCCCCATCAGGATCAGCTGCCCACGCCCTGAGCGGATACGTCCGAGCATGGCGACCGCCACCTCCTCGTCCATCATCTGCTGGGCCTCGTCAAGAATGGCATACCCTACAGAGGGGCCCTCGATTGAGTTCGCAGCGGCTGCCCGCGTGCTGGGCCTCTTCCAGCTGAGAATCCAGACCTTCGATTGATTGCCGTTGACCTCTGGACTCAGCCAATGCGGAGCCGGTACACCCTTGCTGAAGTGCTTGAAGGTCCACCCGATAGGAGCGAGCAACCGGGCCAACTCTTCGCCGACCGTCCGCGCCCCTCGTGCCATCGAGTCCGTAACGATGATCCCGTCCTCTCCGGGGTTCGATTCAAATGCGGCCTGGATGATGAACGCGGTGGCCGTCGTCTTCCCACAGCCCCAGCCACCACAGAGGGCGATCGGAGTTTTCCCCGCCAGGAAGAGAGACAGTAATTTCGCCTGAGCTGCGTTCGGTTTCCATTGCTCCGGGTCGAACTTCGCCGCCCCGTCTTCGTTCAGCGTTGGGATCATTGTGCGGCCTCCACGTCGACCACGTTGAGAAGGTCAACATCCTCGAACCGCTCCAGCTCGGACCGCATACCCTCCAGCATAATCTGAACCGGGGTCCGTCCGTCGCTCGTCTCTGCCTGCTGTATCTCGATGGAGACCGCCGGCGCGTCGCTTCTCCAGTCCGAGTTCTTGAGCACCATCTCGACCGCTCTGAGCCTGTCCGCTGGCTTCGCGTCGTCGCTGTGTGCAATCTCCCAGCATAACGCCGCAATCTTGAGGTAGGTCTCCGACTTTGCACGCAGTCCAGACGCCTCGGTCACGGTCCACTTGTAGATATCTTCCGGGGTAGCTGAGACGTAGAGGGCCGCCACGTCTGTCCGACCGGTTGCCCGCAGCGCCTTCATGAACTCGGCCTTTCGGTGTGAGTCCGCCTTGATGCCGTGAATGGGTACCGTTGCGGCTGGCTCCTCCGGGTGTAGCTTCACTTCTGATTCACGCTTGACCAGGAACTCGGAGTAGGCCCCGGACTTCATCCAGCGGACGATCGTCGTGCGGTGGACGTCCAGCTGTCGAGATACATCCGCCGGGCTGATGCCGTCGGCAAGCATCTCAAAGGCCACCGGCCTGATCTCGTTCATTTTGTACGCTTTGCGGTTCATGTTTTTCCCTGTGCATTTATTGCACACCGTGTGCATAATTATATCCCCGACCGTGCAAGGTGTCGAATGGATAGGCTCAAAGCTGCACTCTTGGCCGCTCTGGCCACCGCTCTCATCTTCGCATGGAAGGCCCAACACGAACGGCAGCTCGAGCCGGAAGCGGTGGAGGTGGACATCTGTGAGTAACTGGAAAGCGGTCGACCATCTCGAGGGTGTCTCTCAGTGCGGGTGCTGTGGCGAGCGCTGGTGTGATGACTGCGGGGTTCATTGGGCGGACTGCGAATGCGGCTGTCACGGCCCAGGCGTCTGGATGTGTTTCGAATGTGACCACCTGCAGGAGTACGCCGGGGTGTGTGAGAAGTGCGAAGGGGTGACACAGGCAGCATGAAGAAGATCAAACTTGAAGAGCTGACACCGGACGACCTGAACGCGAACAAGGGTACACCGCGAGGGGCCGGGATGATTGAGCACAGCCTCCGCGAGTTCGGCGCGGGCCGCTCCATCCTCGTTGATAAGAACGGGCGAATCATCGCCGGGAACAAGACCGCAGAGGCCGCCGGCTCGATAGGCCTGGATGACGCCGTGCTGGTCGAGAGTGACGGGCGCCGGCTGGTGGTAGTCAAGCGGACCGACATCGACCTCGACAGCCCACAGGGGCGCGCGCTAGCTGTCGCCGACAACCGGACATCCGAGGTCGGTCTCGAGTGGGATAAAGAATCGCTCGGCTGGTTGTCTGACCAGATAGACCTGAGGCAGTTCTGGTTTGATGACGAACTCGAGGCGCTAGACCTGCCCAACGTGGTCGACCTCGTGCTCGGTACGGACCCCACGGAGGAGGAGGGGGCGCCAGAGGTTGAGGCCTCGAGATGTCCACACTGTGGTGAGTTGCTCTAGTTGTTGAGCAAAAAACGCACAAGGGGTGGTCGATTTATGTGCGTTCGTGTAAGATAAAGCACACCGATAGCTACAGGTGTGTGAATGTCTCTTCTTTACACGGTCGCGAGCGAGAAAGCTGAGAAGCTCTTACAGCTTCCGGAGGAGTTGCCAGGGCGTCCGCCTGGGTACTCTGGCGCGCCACTTGTTGCCGGCCGAGTCGGTCGGGATTTCGAACACCACAACGAATGGTCAGCACCACGGGCTCGGGCTTTGCTCGTTGGTCGGATGCTGCGCACCTCTCCCATACTCTCGCTGGCTGAGGAGTACCTGACAGGGCGCGTGACCGCTGTCCGTCTGTCAGTGCTTCGCAGTGAGAACACCAGCGAGGAGGCGGCCGACGCTGTCGAACGCTGGCTCGGGGTTGGTAAGTATCAGGATTCAGGTGGTCACCTCGGCGAAGAGATGACGATGGAGCTTCTACTCCAACACCTGATGAGCGCCCGAATCTATGGCAATGTGGCCATGGCTGAAAGCTGGCATTATGACGAGGCCGCCGGCCTCAACTGGTGCCACCTACACCGGCGCCGCCAGGAGTCCTATGACGCATACGTCACCGAGCAGGGCACCGAGCGGATGGTGTCTCTACTTCAGCGGGTAGCGGTCGGACGCGGAGGGCTTGAGACTCGAAGCATTCCACGCGGTCAAATGCTCTGGCTCGTTCACCGTCCGGACGTCGGCTGGTATGACGGGCGCTCCGTCCTCCGGCCTGTGTACGGTAACTGGCGAAGCGCCCAGATGCGCCTAGCGCTTGAGGACGTCCTCGCCGCTCGGTATGCGGCCCCACCACAGCGCGGAAAGCTCGATGTCGAACTGTTCAGCAAGTACGCATCAGGAGAGAGCGGCGGGCCTGTAACCCGTGACGACTACTCGACCGAGCTGTCGCACATGCAGGAGCAACTGAAGGACCTGCACAGCCACGAGAACGCCTCCGTCCTGTTCCCGTCATGGTGGTCACTCGAGGAGATGGCCAGACAACACAACTACGACCCGGCGCCCCTCATCCGCTCCGTTGAGTACCATGAGCGCGCGATGGCCGAGCGGCTGTACATCGCATGGGTCATCCAGGGGCGTGAGTCGAACGGTTCCCGCTCGATGGTTCAGACCCAGAGCCGAGTGATGGAAGACGCCACGATCGACGTTCTCCAGTGGTGTCTGGGTGCGCTGAACCGCCAGACGCTTCGGCGCTTCATGCGGGCCAACTTCAGCCAGCTCAGTGAGGACGAATATCCGATCGTGAGCTTTGAGCGCGGGAGCGTGATCGCTCCGTGGTGGCAGCAGAACGCACAAGCCTTCTCGAGCTTCGTACAAAACCAGATCTTGACCATCGGCCCAGAGGACGAGCGCGCCATCCGAGCAGCGTCCGAGCTACCCCCACCGGCCGAAGACTCCCCCGGCGTCGTTGATCGTTTAGCTGCCCAGGCGGGCGGGCGATTGAGGACGGCGGCAGGCCAGCGAGAGGCCGAGAACCCTGGCGAGTCTGAGCCAGCCCCGAATGAGTTTGTTGATCGCCTGGTGGAGCGTGAAGACTGATGACGCCACAGGTTAACGAGCACGTCGCGCAGCAGCGGAACCCGGAAGCATACGAGACCCACTACAGACAGGAAGCGGTCGACGGTATTGCGTTTATCTTTGGCACTACTGACGGAGAGTCCGAGGTCATCAGCGTTCGCGCCGACCGGAACAAGTGGACCCCTCAGAGTTTCAAGATCTGGCTCGAGCGGAACGGCTACGCCTGCGATGTGGTGGCCGCTACCGATAACCCCAACGCCATCAACACAGAGCCCACGCCAGAGCCCGCGCCAGAGCCGGCGGGCGTGACCCTTCCGGAGTTCATTCTCCAGGCCATCGCCCTGGGTGTGAAGCTGTACGAGCAAGGCAACGGGGGCGGAGAGCTACACCCCAGAGCGGTTAAAGAAGCCCGCAAGGCTCTCGACTCCGGGGAGTGGTCAGCAAGCAAGATCAAGCGGGCGGACGCCTTCCTCTCCCGGAAGGATGTAGACCTCGAGCCGGGACCCCTCGCGGCCCGTCTCTGTTGGGGAGATGACCCGAGAGAAGAGCAGCGCGGAGCGGACTGGATCAAAGAGGTCGCGGCCGAGCTGTCAGGAGCGCCAGACGTGAACACCGCCCGCCATGATTCGCCCATGTTCTACCACGAGGCCAACCAGAGCCAGATCGACGACTTCCTGATCTTTGAACGCAAAGCGGTCGAGGGTTGGCCCGAAGGCGTGATCGGTCTGTATGCCGTCAACGACGACAACAACGAACAGGACCTGGTCAGCATCCTCGGACACTCGTCAGCCTGGACGGTTGACACGTTCAGCCGGTGGCTTGAGGATCAAGGGTTCCGGGCTTCCGTCGAGCCTGCAGAGTGTGAGGTCACCAGCTCGAGAGAAACCGACCCTATTGAGCTGGCGCCAGATGATAGGTGTGAGTTGCCCAGGGTTGTCATTTCAGCTCTTCGCAAGGGTCTCGAGCTGCATGAGTCCGGGCTCTCTGGTGACGGTCTGCAGCCGGCCACCGTTAAGGCTGCGCGCGCTGGCGCAGAGTCCGGAGAGTGGCCTCACGCTAAGGTACTGAAGGCCTCCGCATGGTTCGCGCGCCATGAAGCAGACCGCGACTCAATGACCGACCCTGATGAGTGGAACGAGCCCCCGAGCTACAGCCCGGCGTATGTTGCCTGGTTGTTGTGGGGTAGTGATTCGGACAACGAGGGCCGCGCCTGGATTGACAAGAAGGCCGGCGAGATTCGAAGCGGTGAGGCCGGCGAGTATGCGCGGACGGCCGACACCTTCGGCAGCTTCATCGAGATGTCGGCCGGCGCACAGGCAGAGGCACCGCTCCACGTGATGCGCCCCGGCCCACTGTTCGACATTGAGGGCGGCGCCCAGGTGTTCGACCTGAGCCCCGGAGACCTCCGCCACATTGCCGAGACTACGCAGGCGCTCATTGATGCCGGTCACGTCGTGCCGATTAGCTTCGAGCATGGCATCGAGCGGGGTGAGCGTCCAGGCTCAGACCGTCGACCCTACGGCATGGCGACCCGCGTATTTTTCGACGAGGCCACCGGCGGCATCTACGCCGAGAAGAGCTGGACAAAGGTCGGCCTAAAGCTCGTCACAGATTCCCTGATGGCAGACGGAACGACCGCTCTCCGCGTCAGTCCGCGCCTACAGATGACCGAGGCCCACCACCCGACGACGGGCGAGCAGCTCGGCCAGGCCTACATCGACACAGTCTCCATCACGACGACGCCGCGTCAGGACTCCATGGCCGCCGTCATCATGAGCCGAGACACCATAGATCAAACAGAAGAGCCGGCCCCTGTGCCGGCAGTAAATGAAACCCCCGGCCCTGATGCCGGATTAGACACGGAGGATCATGACATGTCTGACGAAAAGTCGACATTGCTCGCCCGTGGTTCTGACGAGGCGTCCGCGCTGTTTAGCGCTTGCGGACTCAACGAAACCGACGGGATTGAGTTGCTGATCGAGAAGATCGGAAACCTCACGGTGAGCCTGGACGCTGCTGGCGTCGAGCTTGCCCGATACAAGAAGGAAGAGGACGACCGCGCTGCCGCCCTGCTTGAGCAGGAGACGGACATCGAGTTGTCTCGCTTCGAGTTCGCCACAGACGGAGAGCGTACGTTCTTCCGCGCGGCACTCCTGAGCGGTGACGAGAACCAGATCAATCTGGCTCGTGAAGCTCTGGACTCACGCACCACGCCTAACCCTGACGAGCTGATCACCACGGCGATCGCTTCGGCCAAGGAACGAGGCGCGGTGGCTGCTGACTTCATCCTCTCAGACGAGATGATGGAAACGGCACGCACCAGCCCCGCGATCGTCACGGCGCTCCTTGAGGCTATCCCCACCGGGAACATCGTCGACACCACCGCAGCCGCCCCAGGCAGCGACGCCGCAGGCGTTGAGGTTGTCGCTGACGTCAACCGGGAAGAGGCAGCGAACGAGCTGTCACGCATTGCACACAACGCCCGCCGAGAAGGCCGGGCCACTACTTTCACAGAGGCCTACGAGCTGGCACGCGCGGAGCGTCCCGAACTCGCCCTCGCTGTCTACGGAGACTAAATCATGGCTGCCACATACGAGCAGATAAACCCGCGCGTCATCATCCGTGACGCACTCATTGACCCCGCACCCTCCACCGGTGCCGGGTTCGCATACCCTAAGCTCTTCGGCCTGCCTGTCACGGCAGATGGCGGCATCGCCAAGGGTCGAAGCATCGACCTCAGCGGCACGCCTGGCACCCTCGCTGGCGCTGTGATGGTTCGCTCTACGCGTGATACCTTGGGCGCAGCTGCTGGCCAGGACGTTGCTCAGGCTATCGGCGCGGCGCGCGCAAGCTCCGAGCGCTACCCACTGACCACGGTCAATTTTGACCTCAAGCAGTTCAGCGGCCAGGCTACCGAGAAGCTGGCATTTGTTCAAAACGGGTTCACGGCAGAGGAAGAACTCCACGTTAGCCGTATCGCTGCCTCAGCGGTCTGGATCAAGCTCGAGCAGCACTGCAAGGACTTTTTCACCGCTCTGGCTGCTGAGGCTGGCGGCGCAAGTGTCACCGGTGGCTGGAATGAGGTCGACTGGCAGGTTGATCTCGGTGCTGGTGCCCTCGGTGCATCCAACACCACCATGGAGAAGCTCCAGCAGGCTGTTAACGCGATGCGCCTGTCTGCCTTTAGCCCGATCAATACGATCGTTATCTCTCAGCAGACCATGGAGAAGTTGCAGCAAGACCCGCAGGTTCTGAGCCGGATCGTAGTCGGTGACGCTACCGCCGGCGTTGCAGCCTTCAACGGTATGAGCGTTGCGCCTGCTTCGTTTGTTGAGAACGTCCTCAAGGAGCACCTGGGTTTTGAGTCTGTTGTGGTCGCCTCCGGCGCATACCAGCCAGACGAGCACGGCGCTCAGTACATCTGGGCTGATGATCGTGCATGGATTGGACACTCGGGAGACGTGGACTTCTCCATCCGCCCAGGTGCCGCCCCTCGCGTTCTCAGCGGCTCGGGCAGTTATTGCATGCTGTCAACTAAGTTGATGGAAGCTGACATCGGGCCTGATGCGGTAACGGGCGCGCAGAATCTGCTGTGTACCGTTGACACTCACGCCCAAATGCTTGCGCTTCGGCCTTCGGCCGGCTCGATCATTCACAACTTGTTCTAAGGGCTCGCAATGCTGTCCGAATACGTGAACAAGGGGTGTGCGGTTCTGATCGACGATCGTGGGGAGATTGTCCACATGGGCAGGTCCTGCTGGCTTACGCCGGCACGGGCCGAGCAAATCCTGTCGGCAAAGCCGGGCGCAATCGTCCCGGCTGCCGTGCAGGCGACTGGTTCCGATGACGCGGCACCCGTTGATCCCTCCCCACCATCGCCCGGCACGGGTGCCGCGTCGGAGGATTCCGACACAGCCGGGGAGGCGGATGCCGCTGAATCAGAACCGGAACCGGAACAGGAGCCGGAACCAGAAGCAGAGCCAGAGCCCGCCGATGACATGCTCGACGCGGTCCTGGCTTTGCATCACTCGAAGCGGAAAGAAATCGCGAAGAGGGTGACCGGTAAGAAGCTGAGCGCCAGCCGTAGCGATACGGTAATCAAGGCGCTTACACCTGATCGACTCGCTGAGGTCGTCCGCGATTTCCTAGAGGGTTGATCAATGGCCGAGCTGCCGCCCGAGCTGGAGCGGATTGACAAGATCCGTCAAGGCGTCCACACGGACGCGGCGGCAGCTTACCGCCAGAACCTCGAGAACCTGAGCGACAATCTCGGGAGGCGCCTCGCGGCTTCGCTGGGTGTTGACCCTGACAAGATTGTCAGACCTGACGGAGACGACGGCCGGAAGGTCGGCCGCACCGACTTCGAGAAGAAGCTCCGAACGCTGAAGGGTGACGCTGCAGCGCTGCGCGCGTCTGTCCTGGCGACGAGCATGGAGGAGATCCAGCAACTGGTCGACGCGGCAGGCATGGACCGCGCGTCAGCCACCTTGACGGACTCGTTCAAGAAGCTGGCCGGACTGGCCGAACAGAACATGACGGCGGCAGGGCTTCCCGCGTCGGGTGCCCTCGACACCGTAGCGGCTGCCGCCCTGCTCGGCGGAATCGTGGAGGGTCATCTCGGAGACACTGTCAACCGTGCGTCACTAGACCAGGCGACCCGAATCAAGCGGGGCCTGACTGCCGGTCTCACCTTCCAGAGTATGGAGGGCCTGGCCATAGACATCCACGAGTCGACGGGGCAATCGATAGGCCGCTCAGTCACGGAGGCTCGGACCTCCCTGGCAGAGGCCGACCGATACACGGACGACGTCCTCCGGAAGATCATCGACCCGGAGGAAAAGACCTTCCTGGCCTACATCGGCCCGGATGATGGGGCGACGCGGAATTTCTGCGTTCCCCTGGTCAACAAGTTTTTTACCCCTGCACAGTTCGCGAAGTTGCGGAACGGGCAAGGGGTCAGCCCTCGCATCATGGGGGGCGGTTACAACTGCCGACACAGGATCTTAACTGTGCCCGGAACGGAGGAGGACCTCCTCGCCATGGGCCTACAGAAGGGGACCGAGGCAGACATTCAGAGAGCAAATGACGGAGCGAGGAGGCGTAGAAAGTGATCCAGATAACCATAGGCAGAGACACCACCTTCCGGTGGTCCCCGGCTGTATTGCCACGCCTCGACATTGACCCGCCCTCTCTCCGTCTGGTCGGAGCGAGCGCCACGGACTTGATCCCACTGGTTGCCAAGCGTGACCAGATCGCCGTCTCGCAGGTGGTTGATCGCAACCGGCTCGAGATTGGCGCCATGGACTCCGGTGATTGGGCTGGCCTGGTCGGCGACATTGGGGGTGATGCCTGGCTGTACTTCAAGGGGTTGGGCCAATTCGATGTCAGGATCTCGCACTACGACGCCAGCGGGCCATACCTGTACCTCGCTGAGCCGCTACCGCATGAGATACCCGCCGGCGTTCCGGGAACAATCGTGTCAAATGTTTACAGCTGCACCATACCAGCCGGCACACTCGGCGACGCTGTCGACCGGTCCGGGTTTTATGAAATCACCTATCAAGCCGACTTTGACATCGACGGCACGAACCTCGGAGACGGCGAGATCAAGACCGAGCGCGGACGCCTTCGGGTAGTCCGTGCCGAGTTCGACACAGGCCTCACGGCGCGCGAATTGAAGACACTGATCCCCCAGCTCGAGCAGACCCGCCCACCGAATCGCGACGGGTGGCAACCGATGATCGATTCTGTGGACATGCTTGACCTTGTGGAGTCCGTGCTCCCCGATGGTGTCTACGCCGACCAGACGCTCGGGAGTCAGTGGCGAAAGGCGCACGCCTACAAGGCCGGAGAGATGATCGCGGCGACCGGCTACGCTCCCAACCTCGACCCCGACAGGATGGCCACCCTATTCAGCCAGGAGCTTGATCGCCAGGCTCGGCGCCTGCTGTTTATTGACTCGAATGACGACGGGGCAATCGATGACGCTCCGGCTGCTGTGCCCGCTGTCGGCCTGGTGGGCCTGACGCTGTCGAATGCTGCCGACATCACGAAGGACTATGACACAGACTTCACCCGGCGCCGGCCGGTTCTCAATGACCGGAATGACCGATGAGCGTCCGAGATATCGAGATCGCGGCGGTAGCACATGCGGCCCACGCGTTCGACGCTACAGGGTGGACAGTTGTCCAACTTTCGAGCATCGGCCCGAATATGACGCAATACCAGCCAGGCAAGGACGTTGCGTCCATGATGGTGGAAAACCGCTACGAGTCAGACGGCTCCGCGTTCGTCATCTTGCGAGACCCTCCGAGCGCTGACGCTCCGGCGTCGATGGGGTTCGAGGTGGAGCCCGGCGGGGTGATGACTCTGGACAAGCTCCGAGGCGTTGACCGTATCGCCGTTAGGGGTTCAGACACCGGGATCATCAAGGTCCTGATCCGCTCCTACAAGACGGTAGAGGAGGCGCCCTGGTAATGGGTCGAGGCAACTACCAACCACCGGGCGGACGCTTCACAAAGAACGTGATCGTTCGCACTGGTGACGTGATCGGGTCGGACCTCGAAGAGGATACACTCGTCCGCCTGGAGAGTTCTCGAGCCCGCCTGATCGTAGACGGATCAACCCGCGTGGATGCCACCCCGGACTATGTACTGGTGAGCGCTGGCGATGAATTCCGCGTGAACGTCGGAGGAGCACGCGGGATCACGGTTCTAGACGGCGGGGGGACCGTGTTGCGCTTCCCTGTGGAGGCTCCGGCCCCTGTCGGGAATTCGATCCAAGTGAGCGAGAATCAGTGCTTTCTGTTGGTGGACACAGGAGGCGGCGCGGTTACAATTACAATGCCGGACCCTTCAACGGTGAGCGGTCGCCAGTTCGTCATCAAGCATGACGGACAGACGACCGGATCAATCGTGATCGACGTTGAGGGAGGTGGGGAAATAGACGGGGCCCAAGGCTTCACGCTGGATGACGCATACAGCGCAATCAGTCTGCAGTCCGACGGCTCTGCTTATTGGGTTTTTTAGACCAACGGGGGCAACCCCACCACCTAAAGGAGAAGCCACTCAATGGCATACAAAGCAGGCTCACGACGAGCATCCGACATTGTCTCCGGTGAATTCGCAAACGAGCGGATCAGCGGTAATTCTGTAACCCAACACGAGGAAGCGCTCGAGGGCGTTCTCGACCTAGGTGATCTTCAGGTCACCGACTTGTCCATGGGTGACAACGTCATCACCCTTGACCAGGACCCCGTCGCCGACGCACAGGCCGCCCGCAAAGGCTACGTCGACTCAGAGGTCGCCTCTGAGGCTTCCGCACGCTCCAGTGCCGTCAGCGCCGAAGAGTCCGCCCGCCAGAGTGCCGACACCGCGCTCCAGGCAAACATCGACGCAGAGGCCGCTTCACGGGCTGCTGAGGATGCCGCGCTCGGCGCTCGTATCGATGACATCGTCTCGAACACCGACCCCGCTGCACTCGACTCCATGACGGAGATCGTTGCTGCCTTCCAAGCGGAGGACAACAACCTCGACAACGCGATCACCACGCTGGCCGCGAACCAGACCAGCGCACTCAACACCGAGAGCGCACGCGCTCAGGCTGCTGAGGCTGCCATCCAGGCCGACGTCGACGCGAATGAGGCAGATGGCGACACCGACCGCGCTGCGATTCGTTCGGAGTTCGCCGCAGCTGATGCAGGCCTCCAGGCTTCGATCGATGCTCTCCAGGCTGATGTCGACGGCAACGAGTCTGACGGAGACACCGACCGCGCTGCAATTCGTTCCGAGTTCGCAGCCGCTGACGCTGCCCTGTTGGGTGACGCTGCGGCAGACTACAACACCCTGGGCAAGCTGGAAGACAAGGTCCTCGAAGAGGCATCCGCCCGCGCTTCTGCTGATACCGCTCTCCAGAGCGCGATCGATGCAGTCCAGGCAGACGTCAACCAAAACGAATCAGACTGTGACAGCGGCCTCGCTTCTGCCACTTCTGACCGCGCCGCAATCCGCTCGGAGATGGCAGCGAACGAGACCGCCCGCGATGCTTCTGTTGAAGCCATCCGCGCAGCTCTCCAGGCTGATATCGATCAAAACGAATCAGATGCTGACGCCGGCCTCGCTGCCGCAAGCACCGACCGTGCTTCAGTTCGAAGCGAGTTTGCTGCCGCAGATGCTGGCCTCTCCTCCGAGATTGGGGTCGAGCGTGGACGCGTCGACGCAATCCTGGCAGGTGCCGACGTTGATCTCGATACACTGGTCGAGGTGGTCGCAGCATACGAGCTGGCAGATACCAACATCATCGCGAGCATCACCGCGCTTCAGTCTGATGTAAATCAGAACGAGGCTGATGCCGATGCAGCAATCGCCGCGCTTCAGTCTGATGTAAATCAGAACGAGGCTGATGCTGACGCCGGGCTGGCTTCTGCGAGCACCGACCGAAGTGCAATCCGTTCGGAATTTGCGGCAGCGGACTCAGCGATCAGCGCAAGCCTCGCTACGGAGACCAGCGACCGACAGGCCGCCGATACCACGCTTCAGGGGAACATCGACGACGAGGAAACCCGCGCTCTGGCTGCAGAGGCTGCCCTCGGTGTCCGTGTTGATGATGAAGAGGCGGCACGCGCCGCAGCTGACAGCGCAGAGGCAAGCGCACGCGCCGCAGCTGACGCAGTGATCCAGGCTGACCTTGACTCCTTCCGCGACGGTATGACGCTCGGCGAAGAGGTCCAGGCATATGACGACACCCTCCAGAAGCTGGCCACCGCCCCAATCAGCGGGCACCCGGACTATGGGAAGGTGATGACGCCCATCGCTCAGACCTGGGCAGGCAACACCAGCGGAGACGCTGACTCCATCAACTTCGTCGACTATGCGGACTTCAGCCAGTATCAGGTCCGGCACGGTGTCTACACTGCCAGCCCTGGCGGGTTCGGTCCTGCCGTCCTGTCATGGGGTTCTATTAAGAAGTACATCCGGGTCAGTACTGAGTCCCTGACGGACTTTAACGGGTCGCCCGTGACCAGCGTCACGATCGAGCTGCCTGAGCTGAACTGGCAGAACACGGGCAAGGAACTTGTGTTCAAGTGTGACAGCCTGGTCGGTGGTCTGAGCCAGAACATCACGGTCAACATCGTCCCTGAGTCAGGAAGCACCACGCTGATCGACGGTCAGACGTCGTTCTCTCTTGATGACGGTTACTCTTCGATCACCCTCGTTGGTGACTCGACGGCCGGCTGGATGGTGTTCTAAGACACCGAACCCCCTGGACGCTTCGGCGTCCGGGGGCCACCTACAGGGGATTTGATGAAGCATCAACCGGGCTCTGTTCTTGTCGTCGATGGTACCGGCGAACCTCGACCCGTTCCGCTATCCGGGGATTTGACAATCAACTCGAAAGGAGGTGTCACGGCATCCGCCGAATTCTGTCGACGATTAGAGTTGACGAGCGGCGGGGGGACGGTGGAAGGCGACAAGACGATCACCGGGGGGTCCGGCGGTCTAGCTCATACGCTCGAGCTAGTGGCCGGCAAGGGGATCACCCTTACAGGTGAAGGCCCCACGGGCCGGATCGTTCTCTCGGCTGAGAAGGAAGATCGCGGGGCCCTCCGGTGTGTCGAGTCTACCATCCGCTACACTGACCCCTGCTTTGATCTAGGCCTGGCGCCTGACTCCACGAAGGCGTCAATCCTCGACGTGAGCATACCGTCGCGGGCAATCATCGAAGCGGTCACCGTTGATACGGTGCACCCATTTCAGAGCCTGGATGGTGTGCTGCCTCTCCGGATGTGGTTCAGGATGTGCGACACCGTGATCGCGACCTGCGGGCACTACGAGGAGCGAGGGGTCCTGAAGAGCGCGGACGCGGGTGACGTGCTACGCGCCCGGATGGTCTCGATCGCTCGGACACACCTCCTGACCGAGCACGAGGAATACCCGGACATAGTGATCAGGGGTGTGACGAACCACCGAGGATCACAAACTCGGCTGTTTGCTGGAGAGTGTCGGAT
>Ga0115013_10000951_pt1 | contig 17061 bp, 12 predicted proteins | sample SouAtlMetagenome_2_FD_88686 | JGI IMG/M metagenome (GOLD analysis project Ga0115013, IMG submission 88686) | Marine eukaryotic phytoplankton communities from Atlantic Ocean - South Atlantic ANT15 Metagenome | ecosystem: Environmental > Aquatic > Marine > Oceanic | place: South Atlantic Ocean...
GGACCATGTAACAAAACGTGGTCAAGTGCCTCCCCTCGCATCTTGGCAGCACTAACAAAAACCTTTAGGTTTTCAACCACTTTAGGCTGTCCACTGAAATCATCAAATTGTTTAGGGCGTAATGCCTTGTCCAATTCTAAATCTATATTGGATAGTGAATCTCGTTCTGGGTTTAAATTCTCATTCATCTAGAACAAAGATAAACTAAAATCAAAGTAAACCCTAATGTTCTTCTTCGCCTTCTTTGAGTGGTACTATCTGAGAAATAAAATCTTCATCAGCACCCGGCTTACTGTAATCGTATGCCCAACGGTGTACGCTTGGTATTTCTCCCGGCCAGTTACCATGTATTCTATCGTGTGTAGGTGTCGTCCATTCTAAAGTGTTAGAACGCCATGGGTTTTGTGGGGCATCTTTTCCTCTGTATATACTGTAGAAAAAATTGAAGAAGAAAAAGATTTGAGCCACCGCACCCAAAATAGCAAATACCGTTACTAATTCGTTAATCTCTACTAAGCCATCAAACATTGGGAAAGCGGTGTTGGAATAATAACGTCTTGGCACACCTGCCAACCCAATAAAGTGCATAGGATAGAATACCCCATAAGCTGAAATGAAGGTTAGCCAGAAGTGTACATAGCCTAAATTCTTATTCATCAACTTACCATACATCTTAGGGAACCAATGGTAGATACCTGCAAACATACCAAAGATAGCAGATAGCCCCATTACTATATGGAAGTGAGCTACTACAAAGTAGGTGTCGTGTACATTGATATCCAATGCACTATCTCCTAAGATAAGTCCCGTTAAACCACCCGAAATAAAGGTAGAAACTAAACCAATAGAGAATAACATAGCTGGTGTAAATTGTATATTTCCTTTCCATAAAGTAGTTAAGTAGTTAAATACTTTTACTGCCGAAGGAATAGCAATTAGTAGGGTCGTAAAAGTAAATACAGAACCTAAGAAAGGATTCATACCCGTCATAAACATGTGGTGTCCCCATACAATAAAGGATAAAAATCCTATGGCTAATATTGAGCCTACCATAGCTCTGTAACCAAAGATGGGTTTACGAGAGCTTGTTGATACTACTTCCGAAGTAATACCTAAAGCTGGTAATAATACAATATATACCTCAGGGTGTCCTAAGAACCAAAAGAGGTGTTGGAATAATACTGGCGAACCACCCGTTTGGGTTAACATCTCACCTTGTACCATTATATCAGAAAGGAAGAAAGCTGTACCAAACCCTCTGTCAAAAATCAGTAACAATACAGCTGAAAGTAATACTGGAAACGATAATACACCAAGAATAGCTGTTACTAAAAATGCCCACATTGTTAAAGGCATACGCGTCATAGACATACCTTTTGTTCGTAAGTTTAGAATAGTTACAATATAGTTCAGACCCCCCAATAATGCAGATACAACAAACAATGACATACTAACTAACCATAGCGTCATACCTAATCCAGAACCCGGCATAGCTTGTGGCAAAGCACTAAGTGGCGGATATATAGTCCAACCAGCAGCGGCAGGTCCAGAGGTGACAAATAAAGATATGACCATCACTACAGATGACACAAAGAAGAACCAATAGGATAGCATATTCAAAAATCCTGATGCCATATCTCTCGCACCAATCTGTAGAGGAATAAGTAAATTAAAGAACGTACCACTAAGCCCCCCTGTAAGCACAAAGAATACCATTATGGTACCATGAATAGTTACTAAGGCTAAGTAAATATTGGGGTCCATTACACCGTCAGGTGCCCATTTACCTAAAAATGTTTCTAGTATAGGATAGCCTTCAGCCGGCCATGCTAACTGCATTCTGAAAAATACGGACATCAATATAGCAATTACACCCATTACCATAGCCGTAATAAGGAATTGCTTAGCAATCATCTTATGGTCAGTACTGAAAACGTACTTGGAAATGAATGTTTCTTCGTGGTGGTGGTGTTCGTTATGATCTGACATATCTCTATTTATTCTATGTTCTTATTGTGTGCTTACTAAAGTTTTAAAGGTGTCTTGCTCTTCCATCCAAGCATCAAATTCTTCTTGAGTTTCTACAATCACTTTTATCTGCATGTTATAGTGGGCAGAACCACATATTTTATTACAAAGTAGAACGTAATCAAACTCTACAGCTTCTTCTCCTTTTTTAGCTCGTGCCTCGTTGATGAACTTCATTCTTTCAATCATTTCAGGGTCTTCACGCATTTCTTTGGTTGTTTTTGTTGGCGTGAAAGCAAATTGAGTACTCATACCAGGCACACAATTCATTTGTACGTTAAAGTGTGGTAAATAAGCCGAATGAATAACATCTTGTGATCTGAATTTCATTAATACCTGTTGATCTTTAACCAAGTGTATTTCTCTAACGACTACATCATCATGCGACAACGAATCTCTTTCATCAACACCTAAAGTGTTTATACCGCCGATGAGAGTATAATGTGCTTTCCCTAACTGATTATCATCACCAGCATAACGAGCTGTCCAATTGAATTGCTGGGCATATACTTCCATTACTTTTGCATTGGTGGTGTCCGGCACCATTGTATTGTTCCAAGTACTCAACCCAAATAAAATTAAACCTGTTAAAACAAATGCAGGAACTGAAGTCCAAAGTAATTCTAACTTATTGTTGTGTGTTTGGAATAAAGCCGTATTACCTTCTCTACCTCTGTATTTGTATGCAAAAACAAATAGCAATGTTTGTGTAATGAAGAAAGTCACAAGAATTAATATCATAGTTGTATCCCATAACATTTTTATTCCAGCACCATGTACACTTACTGGGTCTGGAAGAATTAAATGACCCCAAAGCTTGAAAGAATAAGCCACAAAAGCTGTAAAGCCTAAACCAACAATTAACATTGCAAGGGCATTGTAACGATTATCTTGGTCAGTCGTAATCTTGTCTTGTGGCCCTTTTAATTTAGCCGCAATTTCAATGATACGTACTATCTGTACGATTCCTATTATGGTCAAGACTATGATTAAGAAATTTAAAAAAGTAGTCATTTTCGCCTATATATTTTATTCGTTATCTCTTTTATATTAAATGTGGTGATGTATACTTTCATCAGCAAATGGGTGATTCTTAACAAATAAAGGTGCTTTTGTCAAAGCTTTATTTACTATAAATAAAAACAACCCTAAGAATCCAGCAAACATGCCTATTTCAGTAAAGCCTATGTGCCAATGATCTTTCATTACTCCTGGTTCTATCATTAAAAATACGTTACACCAATGACCAATTAAAACAATAACACCAACAGTCATAATGTAGCCGAAGTTTCTCTTACTATCTCTACTCATTAGAATAAGTAATGGGAAGATGAAGTTAATCACAGAAGTTATCCAAAATAGAGCGTTGTAATTATCCCAACGTGCCATATAGTAGGTGACTTCTTCAGGAATATTTGAATACCAGATTAGCATAAATTGTGAGAACCACATATATGTCCATAGAATACTAAATGCAAAAATCCATTTACCTAAATCGTGAATATGGTTTTCATTAACATACTCCAAATAGCCTTTACGCTTTAATACAATGGCAACCATAGCAATCATAGTAAAGCCTGTAACTCCCATTGAAGAAAATACAAACCAACCAAATAAGGTGCTAAACCAGTGAGTATCTATTGACATAATCCAGTCCCATGCCATCATAGAAGATGAATAGCCAAAGAATACAATAAAGATAGCTGACAGGGTTATACTTCTCTTATAGCTACTTAGTCCACCTTCTGTATCTTCTTGTCTTGAAAGTGCAATTAAACGTTTGGCAGCATACCACCATCCAAGGATGTAAGCAGCTGCACGAATAAAGAAAAATGGGAAATTTAAGTAAGCTTCTTTACCTGCAATTATAGGGTCATAATGTTCATCATTAGGATCCATAATGCCATCAGCCATCCAATGCCAAATGTGGTTCCAATGTAATTTTCCTGCTACAATAATGAATAGCATAATGATACCTCCTACTAGAAAATAAGAAGTGATACCCTCAGCTACACGTTTGAAAGGAATAGCCCATGCTGCTTCAGAAACATACTGAAGAGCTATACAGAATATAGCAAATGCTGAAATACCTAAGAAAAAATAATTGTTAACCATTAAACTTGGCCATGCACGATGTGCATCATTAATAAATCCGAATACAATAGCGACTAATCCTATTGCCATTAAGACGTAAGAAATTAACTTGGTGTTTTTTGTTACTGTGTACATATACAGTTAGTTTAATCTTAATTAGTTTCCTTTTTGTAATTCTTGAACGTACATTGTTATCAACCAACGTTCCCTATCATTTATTTGTGTATTGTGAGGACCCATTGCATTCAGTCCATAAAAGATAGCATGATAAATATTACCAGCAGTTAAATCATTCATATTCTCACCCGTTCTACGAATCATTACATCATCAGCGTAGGAAGGAATAGCTCCATAAACAGGGTGTGTTATACTTCCTTTACCATCACCATTTTTACCATGACAGTGTGCGCAGAACATTTGATAAAGCTGTTTTCCTTTTTCAATATTATCTTCCGTATTTTCAAAAGGATTTTTTAGCTCTTTACCTGCTAAAAGATAATCTTCCAAAGTATTATCATAATCGAATGCAACAAAACCTCTTGGCATAGTTCCTTCAACAGACGGACGTGCATTCAAACTATCTTTAAAAAATGTATTCGAAGAATAAATTTCTAAGGAAGGTGATCGGTACATATCAGGCATAAACTCATAGCCCGGTTTATCAGCTTCATTGTTAGAACAGGAAGAAAATAACGATAAGACTAAAAATGGCATCGCTATTAGAAGAATATTACTACATACTTTTTTCATTTTTAGGCAATTTCTTTAACGTTAATTTCAGTAGCACCCGTCTTTTTCAAAAGTGTGCTAATTATCTTATCATCATCAGACTCTATTTCCATAAGAAACTTATCGTCAGTTGTTCTAGGGTCAGGACTTGAAGTTTTCTGACCAGGGAATAACTTGCATTTGAAAAGATAAGTGATGACCATGAGGTGAGCTGAAAATAACACTGTCATTTCAAATATTACAGGAACAAATGCAGGCATACTTAAATAGTATGCAAAGCTTGGCTTACCACCAATGTTCATTGGCCAATCAAGTATCATTATATAGTATGTCAACCAAATAGCAGTAGCACAGCCAATACATCCATATATGAAAGCTGCAATTGCCAAACGCGTTCTTTTCAAGCCTAAAGCATGATCTAAACCGTGTATAGGAAATGGAGAATACACTTCTTTAATTGAAATATCTTTAGAACGGACTTCCTTAACACTGTTAAGAAGTACCTCTTCATCATCAAATATTCCGTAAATGACTTTTTTACTCATGTCTTTTACTTTTTATATTGTTCGCTAGAAGATTTAACAATCGTTTTTAATTCTGCTTGTGCTATTACTGGAAAAGTTCTTGAGTACAATAAGAATAGTACAAAGAAGAAACCAATGGATCCTACAAAAATACCAATATCAACAAATGTTGGCGAGAACATAGTCCAACTAGAAGGTAAGTAATCACGGTGTATAGATGTTACGATAATTACAAAGCGTTCAAACCACATACCGATATTAACAAACAAGGCTAAAATAAATGTAAACACGATATTTGTTCTTAATTTTTTGAACCACATCAACTGTGGTGATATAACGTTACAGGTCATCATAATCCAATATGCCCACCAGTAAGGTCCTGTTGCTCTGTTAAGGAATGCATACTGCTCAAACTCAACACCTGAATACCACGCCATAAACAACTCTGTAAGATAGGCTATACCAACTAGGTTCCCCGTTAGCATAATAACGATATTCATATACTCTACATGCTTTATAGTAATATAAGCTTCTAAACCGACTACCTTACGCATAACTAATAATAACGTTTGTACCATAGCAAAGCCTGAGAATACCGCTCCAGCAACGAAGTATGGCGGGAAAATAGTTGTATGCCACCCAGGTATTACAGAAGTAGCAAAGTCAAAAGATACAATTGAGTGTACCGAGAAAACCAAAGGTGTAGCTAAGCCAGCAAGAACTAATGAAACTTCTTCAAAACGCTGCCAATCTTTAGCTCGACCACTCCAACCAAATGATAAGATACTGTATATCTTTTTACGCATAGGCCAATACTTTTCATTAACCTTATCTCTAATCATGGCAAAGTCTGGAATAAGACCTACATACCAGAATACAAAGGATACAGAAAAATAAGTAGATATTGCAAATACATCCCATAACAGTGGTGAATTAAAATTAACCCATAATGATCCGAAATTATTGGGTATTGGAAAAACCCAATATGCAAGCCATGGTCTACCCATGTGAAGTAAAGGAAAAGTGCCAGCCTGAACAACAGCAAAAATGGTCATTGCTTCTGCAGATCGGTTAATTGATAATCTCCATTTTTGTCTGAATAATAATAAAACTGCTGAGATTAATGTACCAGCGTGACCAATACCTACCCACCAAACGAAATTGGTAATATCCCAAGCCCATCCAACTGTTTTATTTAATCCCCAAACTCCTATACCCGTACCAATAGTATAGCCAACTGACAAAATCCACCAAACAAATAATACTAATGAGATGCCAAATACTATCCACCACATTTTATTGGCCTTAGCTAATACTGGTTTTGCTACATCAATGGTAATATCGTGGTAGCTTTTATCACCTAGAATTAGAGGTTCTCTTATTGGACTTTCTTTTTGCATAACTTATTTTAAGATTTTCTATTTCTTACTTTAGTTTGATAAAAAACTGAATTTTTAGTGTTCAAGTGATCAAGCAATTGATAAGATCTATCATCATCAACCATTTGAGTTACAGAATGTGACTGATCATTTGCATCCCCAAAGGTAATTGCACCGGTAGGACAAGAAGATGAACAGGCACAAGAATCTAAAGCTTCTTTATTAGTAATTTTACGACCCTCTTTTTTAGCGTCTAGTTTAATTTTTTGAATTCCCTGAATACACATACTACATTTCTCCATTACACCACGAACTCTGACAGTAACATCTGGGTTAAGAACCATTTTGCCAAGGTTGTCATTCATATTATAATCAAATGCATCATTGTCAGCATAATCAAACCAATTAAATCTTCGAACTTTATAAGGGCAATTGTTAGCACAATAACGTGTTCCTACACATCGATTGTATGTCATATGGTTAAGGCCTTCTGCACTATGTGTAGTTGCTGCTACTGGACAAACTGTTTCGCAGGGGGCATGATTACAGTGTTGACACATTACTGGTTGAAAAGCTACATCAGGGTTTTCAGATGGAATTTCCATAGCTTTATACATTGATACTACACCAATTTCTTGTTCATCGGCAATTTCATCAGTCATTTCACTAGAGTAATACCTGTCAATTCTTAGCCAATGCATATCTCTACTTTTTCTTACTTCCTCTTTTCCAACTACAGGAACATTGTTTTCTGCATGACAAGCAACCACGCATGAATTACAGCCAGTGCAAGCAGTTAAATCAATCCCTAGATTCCAAAAATGACCTGTCTCATGATCATGAGCTTGCCAAAGATCAATCTGATCAGGAGCTAATTTACCTTTATGTGTATCATACAAAAGAGGTTCATTACCAGCTTTAGGATTTTTAAGATATTCTTGAAGCGTTGTCTCTTTAATTAAATCTCTACCCATCATGGTATGATGTAACTGAACTGAAGCAAACTCATGTTCGCCTTCAATTTTCTCAATTTTAACATCCGAAGAAGTGTAGCTATTGTTAAGTACTAATGGATAAGCATTTACTCCTACCCCATTACCAACTTTTCCGGATGATGTTCGACCATATCCTAGCGCTAAACCTACAGTTCCTATTGCTTGGCCTGGTTGAATAAGTACTGGGACCTTTTCCAATACAATATTACCAATTGTTAATCTAGCAAAGTCACCATTTAGGGCGCCATTGGATATATTCCAATTAGAAAAACCATACTGACGTGCGGTTGAAGCTGAAATTGTCAAATAATTATCCCAACAAGCTCTAGTTATTGGGTCAGGAAGCTCTTGAAGCCATGGGTTATTAGCCTGTGAGCCATCACCAATAGAATTTGACTGATAAAGTGATAATTCAAGATCAGTAATTTTAGTTTTAATCGATTTTACTGTTGCTGAAAACTTAGTTGAAGGATATTTTCTTTCATTTAACTCAACTATACCATTTTGTAAAGAGGAAGACCATGGAATTTTACTTCTCCAATAATCTTTAAGATAATCATGATAAGTCCTCGTGCTTCCAGTCCAAACAAGTAAAGACTCTTGAAACTGACGGCTATCAAATAGAGGCTGAATTGTTGGTTGAATAAAAGAAACTAAATTAAAAGAAGCTCTTGCATCACCCCAACTTTCTAAATAGTGACGATCTGGAAAAACATATTCACATAAAGACGCTGTTTCATCCAAACACAAAGCTGTTGAAATTTTTAAATCAACTTTCGACAAAGCAGAATTAAACTCATTAGAATTGGATAATGAATAAGATGGATTTACTCCGTTAATAATTAACGCGGAAACCTTTCCATCTTTCATGTCGCTTATAAGCTTAGTAATAGAGTTATCATCACCTGATTTAGTAAAAATAGGTTGAGATAAATCAATTGTTTGGTCATAGTTTTCTAAAATAGAATTTATGGCATTGACCATAATTTGAACCGCCTTATCATTAGAATCACACAGAACAATCGATCTTCCTTTTGAACTCAAAAGTTCTTTTACTAAATTTTTTATTTTAGGGTTAGGAGTAGAAGTACCAGAGAGTGAATGATATAAATTCTCTAATAAATTTAACTTTTCAGAAGGTTTTACAGGAATTCTAACATCAGCATTTGCTCCAGATAAACTCAGATTAGATTCAATCTGAAAATGACGAGACATTTTCCCATTTTTAGGCTGTCTATTTGCAATATATTCTTTCTCGTATGATTTATTAAATAAATTCCCAAGAAAGTCAGCTCCAAAAGAAACTATAACATCCGCTTTTTCGAAATTATAAGAAGGAAGTACCCTATATCCAAATGATTCTTTATTAGCATCAAGCATCCCTTGGTATGAAATGGTATCGTATTGGATATGTTTTGCAGAATATTTTTCAGAAAAACTATTTATTATTTCTTGTGTTGTTGGGCTAATAATCGTGTTGGTTAAAATAACAACATCACCTTTAGCATTTGATAATTTATTAATAATATCTGCATCAGCTTCAGGCCAACTAACTTGTTGTTTATTCATATTCGGTCCCTTAAGACGATTCGAATCGTAAAGCGACAAAACAGAAGAAATAACCCTTGCATTTGGAGATGATGATGGTAAATCGTTTCCTTTAATAAATATAGGTCTTCCCTCTCGAGTTTTAACAAGAATATTAGCAAAATCATTACCATCATAAAAGGTCGATGCATACCAATTGGCAACACCAGGGGTAATCTCTTCTGGCTTTACTACGTAAGGTATAGACTTAATAATTGGCGTTTCACAAGCAGCAAGTGTGGCCGCGGCTGTACTAAATCCTAAAAATTTTAAGAAATCTCTTCTTGAAGTACTTGTTTCTGATAAATTTTTGTCGTCTCCCAAAAAATCATCCACAGGGATTTCTTCAATAAATTCATTTTCTTTTAGTTTATCAACTAATGGATCGTTAGCTAATTCCGCTAACCCCTTCCAATATTTTTTTTGTTTAGTCATATATTAAACTAATTTTTATATTCTAATGATGACACTTACCACATTCAAGACCCCCTATTGCTTCAACATTAAATGTTTCTCCAGGGTGATTCTCTTTAAATTTGGCATGCATTTCTTCATAATAATCGTTGTCTGCCACTTTAACTTCTGTTTGTCTATGACAGTCGATACACCAACCCATTGTTAATTCGGCATGTTGTTCAACAACTTCCATTTCTTCAATGGCACCATGACAATCTTGACATTCTAATCCCCCAGCAACAACATGCTGTGAATGATTAAAATAAGCATGATCTGGTAGGTTATGAATCCTAACCCACTTAATAGGTTTTTGCTCATAGCCTTCTATATATTGACCTTTTTCAGGATCGAAACCAACCGCATCATAAATCTTTTGAATCTCTACTTTTCCTGAGGGACCTTCGTTAATGTAAGTATGACAATTCATACAAACATTAGCAGATGGTATAGCAGCAGACTTACCATGTCTTGCAGAATGGTGACAATAATTACAGTCAATTCCATTAATACCAGAGTGTAATTTATGAGAGTACGCAATGGGTTGCTCAGGTGCATATCCCTTAGTAACGCCGACCCCTAACATTAAATTCCATGCAGAGTTCACTCCAAAACCTAAAATAATAAATACAGTAAGAGTAACTAAAGACTTTCTCGCAAAGAAAGCATTTACTAGCGTAATTGTAGAACTAAATAAATCTTCACTTTCTTCTCCTGCAACTTCTTTAAGCGTATTTTTAATTTTCCATAAACCTGCAATAACAAGCAACAAGACAATGGCAATAGTCAGTATTACATAGTCCGATGTTTGGTCTTCAACAACAATCGCTCCACCATCGACAGAAGTTGTTGCAACAACGGCTTGTTTTTCAGGAGCTTGCTCAATATATGCCAAGATATTTTTCACATCGTCATCAGAAAAATAAGGAAATGCTGTCATCGGAGATTTGTTATACTCTTCCCATATTGCAATAGCATCTGGATCGCCTGCGGCTATCATTTCAGCCGAATTTTTTATCCATTTAATCAACCATTCCTCAGAATATTTATCGCTAACTCCTCTTAAAGCTGGACCAATTAACTTGTTATCAATTTGGTGACAGGCTGTACAATTAGCTTTATATAATTTCTCACCTTCTTCAACATTTTGTGCTGATACAGAAGGGGAAACGGCAAATAATAGGATAATTAGCGAAGAGAATATTGTGAAAGGATACTTACTTAAATTAATAAATTTAGTCATGTTTATAAACATATAATTCAGTTGTAGCAAAAGCTTGATTTTTCTCGAATACAAATGTATTACATTCCACTATTTTTAATCATATGAGTTTTATTTTTTTATCCCAATTTATACTGATTCTAAATAAGTTGCGTTTAATCTTATATTACACTCAAATTCACACACTTAGAAACATAAAAATCTATATTTGCAAAATGAAAGGTTTAATATTTATTACAATTTGTCTTTTTTCTGACTCAATTATAGCCCAAAACACTGAAAATATGACAATGAATGATAGTCGAATTGATAGCTTAATGTCAACTCAAATTAAACTAAATAAATCAAAACGTGGCGTTGATGGCTACAGAGTCCAAATTCATCATAATCAAAGTCAAAGCAGGCAGGAGTCTCAAAAAGTGCGTGCACAATTTTCATTAGATTTTCCTCACTTAAAGACTTATCTAGAATTCAAATCGCCTTATTATAAAATACAAGTTGGAAACTTCGTGAACAAACTTGATGCTCATAAAGTTCAAAAAGAAATAAGCAGAAAATATAGAGGTACTTATATCGTTCCAGCTACGATTCCCTTCGAGGAAGTTGCAAACTAATTAAAGTTTCTTTTTTACTTCGACCTCTTCAAATCCTTCGATTATATCACCAACCTTAATGTCATTAAAGTTTTTGATACTTAATCCGCATTCATATCCAGAAGAAACTTCCTTAACGTCGTCCTTAAATCGTTTTAAGGTTGCTAATTCGCCAGAATACACTACTATTCCGTCTCTAATAACTCTTACTTGGGTGTTTCTAGTCATTTTACCATCAAGTACATAGCAACCCGCAATGGTTCCAACTTTAGAAATTTTAAAGGTTTCTCTAATTTCAATATTACATACTATTTTTTCCTCAATATCAGGTGATAACATACCCTCCATTGCTTTTTCAAGCTCTTCAATAGCATTATAAATTACAGAATAAAGACGTATATCAATTTGTTCGTTTTCTGCCAATTTTCTAGCATTAACTGATGGTCTTACTTGGAACCCAATAATTACCGCATCTGAGGCTGCCGCTAACATCACGTCAGACTCTGAAATTTGACCAACCGATTTGTGAATAATGTTTACTGCTATTAAATCCGTTGACAGCTTCTGTAGAGAATCTGAAAGAGCTTCAATAGAACCGTCAACATCACCTTTTATGATAATATTTAGTTCCTTAAAGTCTCCAAGTGCTAATCGTCTACCAATTTCATCTAAAGTAATATGCTTTTGAGTTCTTACCCCTTGCTCCCTTTGAAGCTGCATACGCTTTGTAGCGATATTTTTAGCTTCTTTCTCATCGTCCATTACATTGAATTTATCACCAGCTTGAGCCGCTCCATTCAAACCTAACAGAACAGCTGGTGTAGACGGCCCTGCATCGGTCATTTTTGAATCTCTCTCATCTAATAAGGCTTTGACTTTACCAGAGTAGCAGCCCGCTAAGACGTAATTTCCTACTTTCAGAGTTCCTGCTTCCACTAATATGGTTGTTAAGTAGCCTTTACCTTTATCTAGAGAAGCTTCAATTACAGTTCCTGTTGCGTTTTTATTAGGATTAGCTTTGAGGTCAAGTAATTCTGCCTCTAACAATACCTTCTCCAATAACTCATTTATTCCCTGCCCTGTTTTAGCTGAAATCTCTTGTGATTGGTATTTACCTCCCCAATCTTCTAGCAAAATATTTATTGCCGATAACTGCTCTTTAATTTTATCAGAGTTGGCGGTTTCTCTATCTATCTTGTTGATTGCAAAAACCATGGGAACACCAGCTGCTTGAGCGTGACTAATTGCTTCTTTAGTTTGAGGCATTACTTGATCATCTGCAGCAACAACAATAATTACAACATCTGTAACTTGAGCACCACGCGCCCTCATAGCTGTAAAGGCTTCGTGTCCTGGAGTATCTAAAAAAGTGATTTTTTTACCATTTAAATCCACTTCATATGCCCCTACGTGCTGAGTAATTCCACCAGCTTCACCACTAATTACGTTTGCTTTTCTTACATAATCTAAGAGAGAAGTTTTACCATGATCAACATGTCCCATTACTGTTACGATAGGCGCTCTTGGCATCAAATCTTCTTCAGAGTCTTCATCTTGAGAAATAGAATCTTGTACTTCAGCACCAACAAATTCGACAGTATATCCAAATTCTTCTGAAACAATAGATAATGTTTCTGCATCTAATCGTTGATTTTGTGTCACCATCATACCAAGTGAAAAACAAGCAGATATAACTTCTGTTGGCGGGACATTCATCAATTGAGCAAATTCAGCCGTAGTAACAAACTCTGTTACTTGTATAGTTTTGCTTTCCTCCTCAATTTTTATTAAATCTATTTCTTCTTGTTCTTTTCGAGCTTGTCTTTTCTCTCTTCGCAACTTAGCTCCTTTGTTCTTACCTCCACCTTGTAACTTAGCCAAGTTTTCTCTAACCTGCTTTTGGATTTGCTCAGGTGTAAGCTCAACCTTTGGAGTATTGTTTTTTCTACCTTTATTAGGCCTAGAAGTATTAGGTTTTGTAGAAACTCTTTTTCTTTTCTTTTTACCTTCAATTTTAGCAGAAGACGAAGCAACTGGCTTTTTATCAGACTTTTTAAACTTAGATAAATCAATTTTTTCTGAAGATACAATAGTTGGTCCATCTAACTTTTTGGCTTTTGCACGAATGATAGAAGCTCCTTCTGTTGTTTTATCTTCAGGGGCAGGTGTAATAATATTATCTTGAGATGATTCTTCAGGTTTTTTTGATGGTTCGTCAGTTTTTTCAACGACTTTTTCATCAGGCTCTTGAGAATCAGAAGGTTTTTCATCAACGGAAGCTTCAGGCTTATGAGTCGATGGCTCATCAACCTCTGTTTTAACCTCCTCTTGTTTATCAGTAGATTTTGCCTCAGCAATATCAACTTTTGAAACTATTTTTAAGCCCTCCATCTTAGGAACAGAAACACGAAGTGTTTGAACTTCTTCTTCTTCCTGACTTTTTTGCTCTGCTTCAGCTTTCTTCAATTCTTTGGCATCAGCTTTAACCTTTTTATCAGGCTGATATTCATCTACTAACACTTCATAGGTTTCAGGTGAAATCTTCGAATTTCTATTCAAATCATCCACGCCCTTACTAGCTAGAAATTCTAATATAGTGTCAACACCAACATTAAATTCTTTAGCAACCTTTGATAATCTTTGTGACTGTTCTGCCATAATTTCGTTTCAAATCATATTTATTCGAGCTCTGCCTTGAGTATTCCTAATACTTCACTGACAGTCTCTTCTTCTAAATCGGTACGCTTTACAAGATCTGCAACATCTAATTTTATTACATCTCTTGCAGTATCACAACCAATAGATTTTAATTCATCAATAATCCAACCTTCAATTTCGTCAACAAATTCTGTCAATTCTACATCGTCGTCGGCTTCATCAATGTTTCTATATACATCAATTTCATATCCAGTTAGCATACTCGCCAATCGTATGTTGAATCCTCCTCTTCCAATAGCTAAAGATACTTGATCTGGGTGTAAATATACATCAGCTTTAGAATTTTCTTCATCTAACTGAATAGAAGATACTTTAGCTGGGTTCAATGACCTTGTAATGAATAACTGAATATTATCTGTGTAATTGATTACATCAATATTTTCATTTCTTAATTCTCGGACAATTCCGTGAATCCTTGCACCTTTCATTCCGACACAAGCACCAACAGGGTCAATTCTTTCATCGTAAGACTCAACCGCTACTTTTGCTCTTTCTCCTGGCACACGAACAATCTTTTTTATAGTTATTAGGCCATCAAACACTTCTGGCACTTCTTGCTCAAATAATCGAGCTAAAAACTCAGGGGCTGTTCTAGATAGAATGATTAAAGGATTATGATTTCTCATCTCTACACTTTTCACAACTGCTCGTATTGTGTCACCTTTTTTAAAGTAATCACTTGGAATAGCTTCAGACTTTGGTAAAATCAGTTCATTTTCTTCACCATCTAATATAAGAACTTCATTTCTCCAAACTTGATAAACTTCACCATTGATTATTTCACCTATCCTATCTTCATATCGATCAAAAATTTCTTTTTTCTCTAAATCTAAAATTCTAGAAGTAAGGGTTTGTCTTAATGCTAAAACTTGTCTTCTACCGAAATCTTTCAAGAAAACTTGTTCAGATACTTCTTCTCCAATTTCAAAATCTGGCTCAATTTTAACGGCGTCCGTATAAGAAATCTGTAAATTACTATCTTCAATTTCTTCGTCAGCTACAATTTCTCGGTTTCTCCAGATTTCTAAATCACCTTTATCAATATTGATAATGACATCTACATTTTCATCTGTGCCATACTGTTTTACCATAACACTTCTAAAAACATCTTCAAGAACGTTCATCATAGTTTCACGATCTATGTTTTTAAATTCTTTAAACTCTGAAAATGATTCAATTAAATTTGTCGCATTCATCTTTATAATATAATTTAAAAGGATATAACAACCTTAGTTTTGTCTATATGGTCAAAACTTAATGATTGTTGTTCAATAATTTGAGTTTTCTTTTTTCCTTGTTTTTTCTTTGTGATTGTTTCTAATGTTATTCCTTCTCCTTCTTTCGCATCAAGCATTTTACCTAATAGCTCTTTCCCACCTTTCAGATAAACATTGACATCTCTACCAATACTCTTCTTGTATTGTTGGAAAACCTTAAATGGTTCACCCAAACCAGCACTAGCAACTTGTAAAGAGAAGTCACATTCATCTCTATCTAAAGCTGACTCTATATGCCTACTCAAAGATATACAGTTTTTGATACTTATACCATCAAAAGAATCAATCAAAACTTCTATTTGGTTTGACGAACTAACCTTCACATCAACAAGAAAAATAGATTCGTTTTCTAGAATGTAATCACCAACAAGTTTTATTATTAACTCTTTTTTTAACATAAAAATATTTAATAAAAGAGGGGGCGATAGGCCCCCTCATTAAAAAACAATCGTGTGCAAATGTAATACTTTTTTAGAGATATTTCAAAAATATACCTTCTTACTAATGCAACACTATTCTTTCTGTTTTTACAATATCATCCGAAACTAATTGCAAGAAGTAAACTCCTTTAGCATAATTTGATATATCAAAGCCTATAACGCTTGTTTCAAAACCAACATTGAATTGCTTACGATAAACTTCTTTACCAAATGCATCTACTAATCTAACATTTACATTTTGTTCAATTATTTTATCGAAAGAAATGTTGACTAATCCATCAGTTGGATTTGGATATACTTCAATCTCAAATAAATTGTCCTGAGCTATTTTACCGCCTGAAAGAGTTGTATACGAACCTGAAGCCCAAGATGAGAAGAAGTTTGTTTCGTCATCACAAATAGACCTTATGTAATATGTAACGTGAGTACCAATAGGAACATCTGAGACAGTATAGTCTGAAACTGTTGGATAAACATTCACCCAACCATTACCAACATTGTAAATCAATCTATACAACGAAGCTGACCCTTCCCAATCAATTGTTAAGTCTGTTCCTGAATTATAAACAACTATATCAGATGGAGCATCACAAGAAAGTACAAACGTTTGAACTGTTGACCATGCAGATTGTTGATCATCTGAACAATGTGCTCTCAAATAGAATATATTTGTCGTAGCCCCTGAAAGAGCTAATGTAATACTATTTGACTCTGTATATACTGAAGTATAGCCTGAACCAAAATTATATAAAATCTCATAAGATACGGAAACTCCAAGGTCATCCCAAGTAATAGTTGCCTCAGAAAGATTATAGTTTACTTCAATATTTTCAGGGACAATACAATCAAATATAGTTGTAAAAGAAGAGCTAAATACCTCCGACTCACATCCATAAGCTGAAGAAGTAATCTCAATATTATAAGTAGTAGATGGACTAAGATCACTTAAGTTAATAAAAGAGCCTGTATGACCAATAATGTCAACCCAACTTTCACCACCATCAGAACTATAACTAACATTA
>Ga0115013_10000952_pt1 | contig 17058 bp, 15 predicted proteins | sample SouAtlMetagenome_2_FD_88686 | JGI IMG/M metagenome (GOLD analysis project Ga0115013, IMG submission 88686) | Marine eukaryotic phytoplankton communities from Atlantic Ocean - South Atlantic ANT15 Metagenome | ecosystem: Environmental > Aquatic > Marine > Oceanic | place: South Atlantic Ocean...
ATCGCGAGGCATTCAAAATCGCCAACACAATACAAAGGATTAAAAGTATCGCCATCGAGGTAGACCGTGAATGCTCATTGTTTCTGTTGACGTAAAGATGATATGCTAAAAATGTCATCCAAAACGATGTCAGAGAAATATCCCATACATGCAGAAAATACCTTGTGGAACACTTCGATAGACAGTTTGCACAAAATGTTCGGACACCCCGTCTTCTGCCATTTGATTCCGTGATAGTTTCAGACGTCAAAAACGACACATCATGGGCATTATTTCTGTTGTGATTATCTTCATCGATATCCCATCTTACAGAGGTGCCCGATGGTGTCGACGGTTCCGCCCTCCCTCCTTGTGCTTGCGCCGCTGCCTGCTCGCGAAATGCTTGATCGTTCGATGCAGATTCCCATGGATTTTCGGAACCGTTTTCGTCTCCCATGATTGCTTTTTTGTTACAGTAGTTGATAATGGTGAGAAGCTTCTATGCTAAACTCATTGACTAACAAACCTACAAGTGACACTTCATACCACCAAGTGAAAGGCAAAGATAGCTGAGTACCGTTTTACGCGTAGTTTTAGTCGTGGGCAAAACTGAACTAAACTAGCTTTTCTTCAGTGTGACGACGGTTGTTGTGAGGCGACGGGCGCGCGCAAGGTGAGGGAGTAACGAATTTCTCACCGTGGTGAATCCTTGACGAGTAACGAAAGATCAACAATGTCTTCATCGTCGATACGAATCGAGCCATATTGAATGAAAGTCATTAACAACTAAAAGATAAGAACATCTTCCAAAATGGGGAGGAATCGAAGAAACCGGAACAATTCCTCTACTTCTTCTAGTCTGCGTGACAACGGATGCTCGCTCTGTTCCGACGGAAGTAATCCAAATAATCTGAGTTATCACGTTAACGATGGACAAACCTGTGCGGATGTTCATCTTCAGTTGTCCATGCTGAGATATGATAATGCCATGTGTTCGCTTGGGCAACAAAAATACGCGGAGTTGTGTTGCGCCGGATCATCCGGCTTTTTCTATTCGAGATGGGGTTTCGTTATGGGAGCTGCCGTGGTCGGCTTTTTCCTTACGAGAGGTTTCTATCGTAGAAGGCGTCGACTAAGAAACGAAAGCTATGTTGACGAAGAACTTCCAGGAGCAGTTAGTTTTAGCAGTAAAAGCAGTCGGGTTAGCACTCAAGCAGTCTCAGATGAAGTGGAAATGGCTTCATCATATGTGAACATGAAACACGCAAGGCATAAGAGTCGCTCCAAAAATAGGCCGATCTTCGAGCAAAGCCACGGTGATTTCATCAAAACCAGATCCTCATCAAGATCTAGAGGAGGAGGAAATGAAAGCCGATGCCGGGATAGACCATCAAGTCGAAGTCGACAAAAGGAAAGCCGCTCTGGTAGAGATAGTCGGACACGAAGTCAGAGTCGGGGTCGACAAAAGGAAAGCCGCTCTGGTAGAGATAGTCGGGCACGAAGTCAGAGTCGAAGTCGACAAAAGGAAAGCCGCTCTGGTAGAGATAGTCGGGCACAGAGTCAGAGTCGTAGTCGGCCAAGAGACATGCGGGAGCAGACTCGTTCGTCTAGAAATATGTCACGGAGCCGCAGTAGGGCAAGAAGTCGCAGTCGACCCAGAGAAAAGGTGAACGAATATTCCAGAAATAGATCTAGAACTGGTGGGTCCCGGAGTAGATCCAGAACTCGTGGATCGCGAAGTCTAAGCCGTGCACGAAGGGAGCTGGATCGCTGTCGCGGCACGCAGGTTGTTTGATTAAAAATTAGGTTTGCTATTCAACTTTTACAATCTTTCGATCTACGCATAGGATCTTTATACGAAAAATAAATTGATCATCAAGTAGTCCTTTTGGAAAGATAAAAGTGCAGGAGTTCAAAACGCATACATAGCCTTTAGATATTAAGAACTACTAGAGGTATTTTGCTTCATCTTATAAGTAGCCCAAATAGATAAAAAGCGAATCCAAAAATCCGTTTTGCTAGTAGCTCAATAAGAATTACCGGAAAGGAGAGAAGGAATATTTCAAACCAAATTGTGGCCCTCGTGTATCTGGCCGAAAACGAAGCTATTTTTTATGGATTTACTGTAATGTACAGTAATCTACTCCGCCTGGAATCATTCGATTAACCAAGTAAAACTGCCGTAAACTATTTAGCACCTTAAGATCTACGATCTTCCCACGGTATCGTACTTAATTTTGTGCTTCCAGCTTCGACAAAGCATATCAACGACCAAGCATTTCTTATTTCAGAGTTTGAACCAAGCAAAGCTTGTCGATGCAATACAGTATACAACATTCTTTATAGTTACGGGCGCATGGTTTCAATAACGCGTCAACAGCTAATCAGCTAAATCACCCAAGGAAAGAATTATCCTAGACACCAAGCTCCAAAACTCTTTCAATGACCGAATCGGCAGCCGAGTATCCTTTGCAAGAACAAATCCAACCCGAAATACATGAAGGAATATTTAATCCACAGATATGGATCGTTCCATCGCAACCTGCAGGACTGACGGGGCGAAGATCCGTGTTGCAAGGTAATCACGCATCATCGCAACCGGTGTATCGACAGGTGTTTCTTTGTAGACGAGAGGAAGCTACTCATGCTTACCAAATTATACAGCCCCCCGCCTTCCAACCGGTGGAGCTATCTCATGGTGGTCCAGTCTGGGGATACTTGTTTATGGGGATTATAATACCGAGGAGAAAAGGTGACTTACTTTATGAAGAACCCACGGAAGAAGAAGCGCAGCGAGTGGCTATTAAACGATTGGATCTGGAAGTAGTCAACATGGAACTGCAAAATGGATCAAGAGAAGATCCATTCAAAGAAATATTTAGGATGCAAACTATTGGTGATGGACATTACATCTGCTCCATGATAGAAGCCTTAAGGGATGAAACTCATCTCTATATTATCACTCCGTGGTGCGATGGAGGGAGTTTGTCGAATAATATACCGCTGACTCCTAATGAACAATACTCAGTAGAAGACCAGGCCAGGATTCTCTTTCAACAAATTCTAGAGGTTTTGCATCATTTGCATCGGGTACACGGGATTTGTCATCGCGATATCAAGCCGGCAAATTTCTTGGTAAGCGGTAGTGGTCGAGTTTTGATTGGTGATCTTGCGATGAGTTTTGTCATGCCGAAGGGAGGCATCGTCAAGGATATTGGGCAGTTTGGAACTCCACCCTTTATGGTGCCAGAAATAGCATTGTGTCGCCCCTTTGATGGATCAAAATGTGATTATTGGGCCGCAGTTGTAACACTTTACACTTTAATCACTGGGCTTCCGTATCTGCATAGATTCCCACGACCTGACGATATCTTGTTTCGATACTGCATAATGGCGAAAGGACTGTCTCGAGATCGCCACAATGAATTGGTAAAAGAGATAGTAGCTGAACTGAATGACGCACAGGAAATTTACATGTTGAATGCAGTCATACAGCACATCCAAAATATGCCGTACGACCTGCTTGAGTTGTTTGAAAATTCTTTATCTCTAATTCCAGAACAGAGATGGGGAATCGAGGAAGCCTCGCATTGTCAATGGATGAAAAGCGGTCCATCATGACCATATGATCGATATAGAAGTCTCTTATCAATGTGATAAGATTGTGATGCTAAAATAGACTAAACATATGTTACGCAATGCTCCAAAATTCTAATCGCCGTCTAGTATATCCATTAGGGATCATTATCTTGCGAGAACACGGGCAATCGTTATCGAAAAGTTACCCTAATTATAACTGTACAAGTATTAATACAACGAACTGCTATGTATCATTGAATATTTCGTCGTCATTTTTCTCATCGTCTACTTTTGTCGTAATTGTTAGAAACTATTTGCCATTGTCCTCCACCAATCCCTCTTCCTCCATGTATTCGTATAACATTGAATCTTTTGCTGGTGGAGCCATCCCTTTTTCTTTCCGTTGTTTTAACATTCCTCTCATATAGCAGTCACGAAAGCTATCGAAAAAATCATCGCAATCTTCTTCTGGTTCTAGAGATTTTCCTGGTAAGAACTTCTTTTCATAATGGTTAGAGACGCACCGACTCCAGGCTCTTTTTTGTTTTCGGCATTGATAGTCAACGGAGTCCTTATTTCTTTTCTTCCCCGTATTAGTTTTTCCAACTTTGATCGTGTCGCTCAGTTTGCCATCCATTGATTCTGTTGACGACAATGACGCCATCACTGGCTGATCGGGCTTCCCCGCTGTAGTACTCTGACCCGATCCCATTCTATTCTATTTTGTGGGTTTCTTCCTCTCTGAATGCACCTCTTTAACGAGACTTCAGACTATTCCCAGTATTTTGTACTATCAAAATATCGTCGGTACCGTAAATGTTTTCGATCAAACAGCTGTTGTTCAAAAGAGTGTCATCACGTGAAGAAAATCGAGAAAAAATTCTCGGATCGAATCCTAAACATTTTCTCATTTGACTTGTCTGATTAAAACAAACTTCAAGATGGCATGCTTGCTTCAAAAGACACAAGCGTATCGTAATGGATGCATGACAACCATAAACGCACACATCAATCATAATTCTACATGCTACAGTTGCGAATTTGTATTCAAACCAACATTTTAAGTATTCGAAAATGAGAATTGTTTGGCAGCAACGCGTTTTGTTCCTGGTTTCGGCACTACTAACGGCGACGCCATCGCCCGCATTCGCTACTTCTTTTATCACTCCGACATCTGCGACGAGATCAGCGCCATTCTACAAAAGTAATCATTACAATCCTCTTACTCAAGTATCTGCTGGGGGTGATAGTTCCGTAAGCGCCGATAATCCAGAAGGTGGGGCATCGGATACCGTCAGTGATACGACCGCCCCCGAATCGTCATTGCTAGGACCGAACGCGAAAGCACCCGGCAAATTGAGGTCCAAGTTTCCGAAGTTGCCCTGGCACAAACTTCCCGACTACCTCACATTTGCGCGTTGTCTTGCGATTCCAGCATTTGTGGCTTTGTTTTATTCCAAAATGAATGGCAAAAGTCACCTCTACACTGGAACAATCTTTGCGCTGGCCAGCATCACAGATTGGCTCGATGGCTTTCTGGCCAGACGTTGGGACATTTCGACCGCATGTGAGTAATACGGTTACCATCCCTCTATTCCTCTTTGTTTCAATGAAAAAAGATGTGATCATTGGATTCATTCTAAATCTCATGGTTTGATTACTTGTTTATTTTCCATACCTAATTTTTCTTCCACTTGACACCCCAATCGAAACTTTAACGATGGAATTCACGATACAGTCGGAGCCTTCTTAGACCCAGTTGCAGACAAACTCATGGTCAGCACCTCACTGATTCTTCTTTCTGGTAGATACGGTGCAATTGCTGCCGTTCCAACATTGATCATCCTGGCACGAGAGATTGCGGTATCGGCTCTTAGGGAATGGATGGCTCAGCGCGGGGAACGTGACACGGTCAAGGTTGGATACCAGGGTAAGGTCAAGACGGCCCTGACCATGACAGCATTGACGACTCTTCTCTATCTTCCAGCATCGGCGCCAACAACGGCAATGCTCTACAAAATTGGCATGCCTTTGTTGTATATGTCTGCGGTGATTACCATCACCAGTGGTAGTGTTTATTTCATTGCTGCTGCACCAGCTCTATTGAGCAAATAAGAATGGCCAACTTATCTAAATTACGAAGATTTACTGTAGATTTAAAAAGTAGTTGGATGATTTACGTTCCTAACATTTTGATTTTGAATACGAGAACCATTAGCATCACTCCATTTTTCATGATCGAGCTGAATCGGAGTAGTCGTGACCAAAGGCGAAATAGGTGTCAATCTTGATCTTGGGGCATCTGTCCATCAAGCCATCTTTCTCGTTCACACAAAATAAATCAACCGCAGTGCAAAGTGAAGCAAGAGGAACAAGATGAGTGCCCCGAATACATTCGATGAAGCGACGAAGATCGCTGCCGATCCCAATATTCTCAAAGTTAGCTACAGCGACAAGCAGAAGCTGTAAGTTCATTTGATTTCCCATACTGCTGTCGTTTTTCGAACTCAGAGGTCATCGCTTATCAATACTTCCGTGAAAGATTTCGTATCTCACATCTTGCCAAAATTGTATTGTTACCTACAGTTATGGATATTTCAAGATTGTTTCGACCTCATCTGTTTCTCCAGCAGATGAAAGGCCCGGTCTTTTTTATTTAGAGAAGAGAGCCAAGTGGGACGCATGGACTGCAGCTGGTGAAACAATTCCATCCGACTGTTCAGATGTCGTAGATGACGCCAAACGTCGTTACACGAACATCGTAAGAGTCGCCATGGGGGCCACAGAAATAGAGTAATTCTACCTCGCGCTTTCCCCGAGAAATTTTCCGTACGAACTTGAGGAATAGTGAATGGAATTATAATCTTTGATTCGATGTAACTACTCTTCTCAACGAGTTTGGATTGCCAATGTGGGTAGGAATTTCGAGTTTGGCCGTGTATTCATTTACAGGGTGTATCGGTTTAATTTATTTCATGGATTACGAGATGGCTCGTAATCTTGTTCTTTAGAAAAGTGCTGGAACGAATCATACTTACTAAGCACATTGATTGACCTAAATTTTGCAATCTCAATTTCGTTGTTTGATAGATTTAATGAATGAAGGAATAGAGCTTTTTATATTCACAAGGAATTAGTTTTGTTTGCAAGGCTATGACTTAATTGTCATCCATTGGATTCGGTTGCTTTCCCATGTTTTTCCCGGCCCTCATCACTTCGTCTACTCTAAGCCATTGAATGGACAAAACAGTGGAAAGATAGAGAGCCTGTCGTTTAACACGAACATTATCCCAGATACCTTCATCACTCGGTAAAATTGCTTCTCCGGTTTTCACATCCAAACCGACGAGCATGCTGGAAGCGGCATGTTCATCTTGCAACTTGAGCAGCGTGTCTATAACATCTAGACCAGAGTTTTCTGCTAACGTTTTGGGGATAACCAAAAGTGCATCGCAAAACGCTTGTACACCAAGTTTAGATTTTCCTTTGATAGTAGGGAGGATATTTTTTTGCAAATGCCAAGCTGTTGCTACTTCAAAAGCACCAGCACCCGATACTACGGCAGTATCTTCCAAAGCATTCTTCAGGGCCCTTAATCCATCCTTGATAGCATCCTTAGCTTGATTCAGGGAATGCTCATTGGGTCCCTGGAGAAGCATAGTACAGGATTGCGCCTTTTCACAATCCTCAACGAACGTGTACTTGTCTTCTCCTAGTGTCACCTGTGAGACCTTTCCGGCATAACCCAGTTGCGATTCTTCGATGTCCTGCAGAGAATGGATGGGAGATCCTCCGCAGGCTAACGTAAGACGTTCCATATTACGACGTTTGGCTCTTCTCAAGCACAAGATTCCCTCCTTCGCAAAAATATCCAGACTTAAAGGATCGACGCCCTTTTGATTAATGATCACAAACGACTTCAATACAAGGAGGAAAAGATATAAACAATTTGAAAGGCACACCACTGAGCAAAATTCATTGTGGACATTTTCGTCGTAAACAATACGCAAGCACACCATTCGCAAAGCTTAGATCACATTATTCAGAACTTACTTCACCATCCTTACAAACACTCCTCTTGAAATCAATGATTTGTTTGCAGCGCTCGTCAAGCCATTTACGTTCACTTTCAACCAACTTCTCTCGTTCCTCTGCCGACGAATAATAAAATCCCGATTGCGTTTCAGTCTTTTCATACTCCAAACTAGTATTTAGGGTCATGATCTTACAGTTTGTCAATACATCTGGCATATCTGGATGGCGAGCGCCATGATCCAAAACAATTCCATTTACAAATCGAGATTCATTTGTCGACCTTGGCATGGGCATGACCTCGATGCGGCTCAAATCGAGTGGCATCTCTGGCCCGGAATAAATGCATTGAATAGAACTGACCAGAGCCTTGCTAAGTGAGAGGCTTGAATCGTAGTCAAGTTTCGTAGCGAGTGAAGTTAGTGCAATGCTAGTCAATAGATCTCTATCTTCGATCATGGCTTCGGCATCAAATGTCGTTTTGATTTCATTCAAATAGCTGAGTGCTGCTTCCCTCGCCTTTTCAAGTCCCTCCACAAGAATTCGTGGATGGACGCCCTCCGAAATGTGTCGGTCTGCTTGGCGGAGCAGTTCCCCACACAGGAGCACAGTGGATGTAGTTCCATCTCCAGTGATATCGTCTTGTGCGGTGGCGGTACGTGCGATCAAAATAGCGGTGGGATGCTGGATTTGCATTTCTTTCAGTAAGACCAATCCATCCTTTGTTAGCTTTAGTTGCCCGGCACCTCCAACGAGCAGCTTGAGAGTGCCGCGGGGACCAAGATTGGATTTCAATACATTCAAGAGACCGACACCGGCGGCGACATTGACGGCGCGGGCCTGCGTTTTCGAAACGATTTCAGCACTGGGGTTTACGTCACGAAGCTGAGACATATTAGTAGTGATTTTCTAGTTTGTTGTATTTCTTATCACTTTGTCTCCTTTCGATTTGTTGATGTGTCTACGCTGAATGTAAATCGATCGACGATGGTATACGACGAAATCGGATTCAAGGCTGGAAACAATGCCAATGAGTAATGAAGCAAGAAAAGGGGTAAAAAGAGAGCCACAGAGAAATGGTGCGGCAAGAAGGAAAGCAGACAGACAGACTTTTAAAATGATTTAATCACAGACGGGATTCGATAAAATGGCTTAGTGTGCGACGCTCGCGCTAATTTGAAAACAACGAAACAATCGATTGCAAATTTTTTGCTTCTTCATTGCTCTCACCTAATACGAATGAATATGGTGGTTGACGAAGCGAAAGCAAAGACTCGTTTCGTTATTCCGTAGGCTAGTTTTGTCGTTATGATCCCATAATTCTAAAGATCCACGTCCATAAAACATCAAATCAAAATGCCGCCATCAATGCTATCTTCGTTGTCGGGATCTACAACTGGAAACATGACAAATCCTAATTTGTCCTTGCCAGAGCTTATTCGATTGAGAGATACGAAACGGGATACACTGTCGAATCTCTTTGAGCAAAAGAAGGAGATAATGAATCGTATGAAAACTCTAATGGATGAATTAAGCAAAATAGATGACGATATTGAGGTGATGGAAGACCAAAATGACCAACGAAGGCGTTTGCAAATGATGGCACCGCAGATCAAGTCGGAACCTGGCATTTCGGATACAAATTCTAATACCAATGAAACTTCGCCTATGAGGTCGAGCCTTCCGTTGACAATGAATCCCGACGAAATTCTTACCGAACCAACACAGACAACACCAACAAGGGACCAATGCGATGACGAGCACTTGACTGATCCTCTGACATCCACGCAAGCAGAAACAGGTACTGACGAACAGTTTTATGCATCAAAGTCTGCTTCCGTTACCCGCCAAGAGCAGGGGGGTCAGCGGTCAATTCCACTTGATAACGAGGATAGTAACGATTATTATTATGATAGTGGTGATGATCATGCAAGTGGGCCACCTATCAACAACAGTCGTATTATCATCGAAAAGTCGACGAAACTTTCTCCTCACCAGTCTGAGACTACATTTGAGCCCGAACTCGAAACATCAAATCATAAAAGTGGGCCAGGAACTATCGATAGCTTTCGTACATTTAGAAATGTTCAACAACCACAAATGATGTCGTCAAATTTCGCCTCTTCGTGTCCGTATTCGCAACACGATATTTATGAAACTCTCAGGCAATCCTTTCGATTGCAAACTTTTCGTGAAAATCAATTCGAAATTATACAATCTACATTAAGCGGGAGAGATAATTTCGTTCTCATGAAGACGGGTGGTGGAAAGAGCCTTCTTTACCAGTTACCAGCAGTCCTAGAAAGCCCTAAGATCACCCTCGTAGTTTCGCCTCTTTTGAGTCTTATACAAGACCAAGAGGAGCAGATGAACAATTTTGTTCGAAACTCTTGCGTAAGTTTCACTTCAGGTATTGGTCAAAGTCAGCACAATGAGAACTGGAAACGCGTCCGTGATGTGACCGGAGGAATAATGATGATATTGGTGACACCCGAACGGGTCTTTAAAAGCAACAAACTCAGATCAGAATTAGAAAACTTAGATCAACAAAATCGATTGGGTAGATTTGTCATCGACGAATGTCATTGCGCCTGTCAGGTATGTGTAAAATCGTGATGTCTTTTAAATGTTTTGTCCATGGCATTGGATGACTATAAGTTTGATTCGGCCTAATAATTTGCTCTGATCTGAAATTATCACTAACTATTTTTCCGCATTATTTTCCAAATTTTAGTGGGGCCATGATTTCAGACCGGATTATGCAAAACTGAACCATCTACGAAATCACTTTCCTCACATTCCAATCTTGGCCCTCACAGCTACTGCCTCGGAGCAAGTTCGAGAGGAATGTGCCAAAATATTCGGATTGTCGAATGATCATGCCTACTTCCGTTCCACTGCCGATCGTCCAAATCTCACATATCAAGTGCGGCCAAAAGAATCCACGGTTGTTCAAGATATGGCAGATTTTATCAAGACTAATCACCCCCGATCAGCAGGAATAGTTTATGCGTACTCAAAAAAAGATGCAGATAATGTTGCTAGAGAGCTGTGCGACAAAGGAATCGTCGCCGAATCTTATCATAGCGAGTACGTAATTCTTTCTATGCCGCATCAGTATTGCGAGGTCAATGAGCACTCTAGTATCGTCTAAACTTGATTTTTCCTCCTTTGCCCTTATTCATAATCTTGTGAAACAGTGTTAGCGCAAATCGAAAGAGGGCTATTCATCAAAGTTGGATGAGAAACCGAACGCAAGTTGTCGTTGCTACAATTGCATTTGGGTTGGGTATCAACAAACCGTAAGTCGAGACACATTCTTGTTTGGGATTATATAGATTATATTGATTTACAGTTCACTCACAAAAGTATGCGACTTTAATCATCATACAGAGATGTTCGGTTTGTCTTGCATCATACTCTTAGCAAAACTCTGGAATCGTATTACCAAGAGTCTGGAAGAGCAGGGAGAGATGGAAATCCATCTGACTGTGTTTTGTACTACTCACCCAAGGATGTTCCTAGAATGATGAGTATGATACACGGCGATTCAAGTGAGGACCTCTTTCTTGTCATGGTAAAATATGCACAGCAGGTACGTACGCCAAAAATGTCGTTCATGCCAGAACCTCTTGAAACTTGATGATTGCACTTTCATAACCTCATTTAATTATGTTCACCAAATCCCAGTTCGGGGATAGTCAAGCATGCCGTGCTATAATTCTACAAAATATGGGTGAGCCAAATCAAGATCCCGATAGTTTTCGTGGCGTTAGTGAGATGGCAGAATCACGGGATGTTACGTCACATGCAAGGACTTTGTTGGAGCTATTAAAGTATCAGCAAAATAAAAATTTAACATTGAACATGCTTGTCACCGAGTGGCGAAAAGGGCCATCGACAGCTCTACAATGGTGAGTCGAACGTGAACTGCATTCTTAATAGAATCTCGATCAGAATATATAATTATCATTGCATCTGATTGTCGATCTTACAAACTAAAATATGACACCTCTATACTCTCGAAGTGTCAAGAACAATCCTCCAGGAAAAGACCTGACGAAAGAAGACTGCGAACGGTTGATCATCGGAATGCTTGTACAAAAATTAATCAAACCAAATTTTCGATACACAGCATATAAGTAAGTTGTTTCAAAACGATGCCATGCATAGATGTAATTCAGAAATTATCGTTCGCTCATTTATTCTTTTCCGTTCAATCAAAGCACCACCGTCTATCTACGATGCACAGAGAAAGCTACCAAATTTATTGCATCCAATAAGGCGGAATATATGCTGCGTCTCCCCAAGAAGGTAAAAAGAAAACGAAAGTCGAATGCAACAACTAAGGCAACGAACGATGGTGGGATTGATACACATGCAAGAAAGCAAAAGAAAAAGCGTATCTCGCAGGCATCAAGTTCTTCAAAAGAGGCAACTGGGAAGAAATCTTCTAAGAAGAAAGCAGTGAAAAAATCAACAAAAGCATCACAAAAGATTAAATCCTCGTCTACAAGAAAGTCTCCGCCGGAGAAGGTTATCAAGCTTAAGAAAGCCGAAGTAATCGAGCTGATTGAAGACTCTGACGAGTCAGATTCCACCAATCCCAACTTAATTACTGAAACAAAAACAGCTCGCCCGCGGAGATTTGCCGCGTCATATGTTTCTTCAATAGGCACTACAAAATCTTCAGATGAATATGATGTCTCCGACGACGAATCTATTAGTGAATTCGAGTTCGAAGGGTAGTAGTGCTAATATTGATGAGACTTTCGTTGAGATAAGATTGTTTCTCAATCGTGTTGTTACATACTAATTATTACGATCCATATCCTTCTGCATCCTTTACGTAGCAGTGGAGTCGGACAAAGTATGTGCCTCAATCGATCCATATCCTCCTGCACCAGGTGTCTCAAGCCGAAGACGTTCCCCAACTTTCCAGTCCGTGCTGCATCTTCCACCAATATTTACGGTTACACCGTTCTCTCGGATCAACAAATTCCTGCCACAGGTCCCTGGTTCACCACCACACATACCATAAGGCTGAAAAGCAATTAAAAAGTCAGTAAAGTGTAATAAAAATTTATCTTACTTTGTTCATTTCAAGATACTTACTTGCAAAACCCGTCGCTCGCTCAAGATGCTAACTGTCAATGGACGAAGTGGCTCCATCTCTCTAATGACTCCATCACCACCCTTGTATTCACCCTTGCCACCACTACCCTTGCGAATAGAGAATTCCCGAAGTATTATAGGATATCGACGCTCAAGAATCTCTGGGTCAGTAATCTATAATAGTTATACGTTCGACAAGAGACAGTGAGAGACGAACAATAACACAAGAGGGAGATAACTATAGCTGCTATAATCGACACCTGAGTTGAATAAGGACAATACGAATAGTCTTACCCGAGTGTTAGTGCAGTGAGTATGTATCCCCGAGCGTCCTTCCCAAGTAGGGCCAGCTCCAGCTCCTCCTGCAATCGTTTCATAGTAACCAAATTTTTTATCACCAAAAGTTAAGTTATTCATACACCCCTGACTGGCTGCGCATGCAGAAAATGCCTTGAGAACAACGTCAACGACTCGCTGAGACGTCAGAACATTACCGCCGACGACACCAGCATCAGCTGACGGATTCAATAAAGAGTTTTCTGGGATAATAAAAGTGATTGGGGCCAAGCATCCTTGATTAAGAGGAATTTTTTGAGCACATAAAGAGCGAAGAGAATAAATGACGGCACTATAAGTGACCGCTGGTGGTGCATTATGATTCCCAAGAACTTGCGGGCCAGTACCTGTAAAGTCAAACAAAGCATCTCCTGTATTCGGGTTAATTTCGATGGTGAGTTTAATTGGAGAGCCATCATCCATGTGATCGCTAGCAGAAACCTTCGTGCCGTTTTTAGAAGCAAAGTCCTTCAACATTAGACGCACTGTATGCTCTGCATTCTTTTGAATGAAATTCATATACGCCTCGACTACACGCAATCCACTCTCTTCGGCTAGCTCCTGCAAAAGCCGAATTCCAGAATTATTTGCCGCAACTTGCGCACGAAGATCGCTGAGATTATCCCTGAGATTGCGAGTGCCCGAATTGCCGGGTATCTTCCCAGGAGCATTCAATATTTCAGTCACACCCTTTTCTTGGAACTCTCCATCCTTTACTATTTTGAACGCAATAATCATGGCTCCTTCATCAACAAGTGCCTTCGAATGTGGTGGCATTGAACCAGGAGCGATCCCTCCAATATCAGCGTGGTGACCACGGCTAGCGACATAAAATATTATTTCACCATTGTAAAATACTGGAGTAATTGCTGTTATATCTGGTAAATGGGAACCGCCAGCTAGTTGAGGGTGGTTTGAGATAAGGACATCGCCTTCCTGGATCCCTCCTTTATCTGCCCAATGTTTGACTTGATATTTGACTGCTTCTTGCATCGCCCCGAGATGGACAGGAATATGAGGTGCGTTGGCAACAAGTCCCCCCTCTTTCGTAAAAAGAGCACATGAGAAATCTAATCGCTCCTTCATGTTTACTGAAATTGCAGTTCTCTGCAGTGTTCTACCCATTTGTTCTGCAATACCCATAAATCGATGTGAGAAGATCGACAATTTAACAGGATCTTCTACTACCTCTGAAACTGTATCGTCGGTTTCAGCAATTTTCTCTTCCTGTTTGCCGATGACTATTTTTAAATCTCCTTTCATAGTGACAAAAGCCTCGCATCCAACTTCTAATACCACCGTGGAAATAGGTTGCACGATAATGCTAGGACCTGGAACATTATGCCCGGGTTTGAGATCCTCTATCTTATACACCGGTACTTCTTGCCATCCAGTCTCAAAATAAGCTTTTGTTGTTCCCAGGCTTGCAGAGGGTACACCAAGCGGCGGTGGAATTGGAGGATTGGACAGAGTTTCTCCAGGGAGAATGGCCCTGACTCGATAATCGTCAATTAAAATATCTCGGTTTTGCAAGACGAAACCGAATTCTCTTTCGTACTGAGCAGTAAAGGAATCTTCAAACGAAGAATCTGGACGCCGAAGGATCATGATAGCATTATCGGTACCCTGATAACGCATGTTCAGATACTCTTCAACAATAATACTCGATTCTTCGTACCCTTGCTTTTTCAGAGCCTCTATCGATGCTTTCTTTAAATGTGCGAGACGTTCCTTCCCGTTGGCAGAAACATCACCTTCGTAAATCTCTGCTGCAGGTTCATGCTCCTCATGCACAGCATCCGCTAGCAATAATCCGTACGCTGAGAGCACACCTACACAAATAGATAACAATTGCGAGAGTCGACACGTAAAAAGAGAATGTGAGGGTAAAAGGAACTCCAGCTCTGCAAAGTGAGGTGAAAAAATGAATAAGTAACGTAGTATCATCACGCGGAACGCACGTACCGCCATATCGATGCACAAATACTTCGGCCATTCCTAACGCTTTTGCCATTGCACATGCGTGTTGCGGGCCTGCACCTCCGAAACAAGCCAATATATGAGTACTAATATCATAACCACGCATTTGGGTTAAATTTCGAATGGGTCGGCACATAGCTTCATTAGCAACCTGTAAAAATCCCCATGCCAATTCAGTGGCTTTCCTTCCTTTTGCCTCCGGTAGTTGTTCCAAGGCTTCAAAAGCAGATCTTGCGCCGTCAATATCCAGCGGTTGGTCCTCATTCGGGCCAAAAATATTTGGAAATTGACTGGGCAAAACACGACCGAGGACCAAATTTGCATCTGTCACTGCCAAATATCCATTCTTGCGATAGCAAACGGGCCCAGGATGAGCTCCAGCACTTTCGGGACCAACAACAAACATTCCTCGTCGAAGAAACAACCTTGATCCCCCACCGGCAGCTACAGTGTGAATATCTAATTGAGGGCTGGAAATTGATCAAGTGACGTACAAACCCAAAATGAGCAAGATGGCATTATACTATTAACAAACACGTGCAATGAAAATACAACCAACCGGAAAAGAAACAACGGACGAATTAAATACGAGTTCTTCGCTATTTGCGCACTTACGCTTGGATTGCGACGCCTGCAGTAACTGTCTCAAACACGTGCTCGAGTTGTCCATCAAATCGCGAGACGTCCGTTGAAGTTCCTCCCATATCGAAGCCGATGACGGGAGTTTTCGTCACATGATCGTATGTAGTCTTGGCGTATCCTACAACCCCACCTGCTGGTCCGCTGAGAATAGCCTGGTGTCCACCAAAGTCGTTTACAGGAGCTAATCCTCCGTCAGACTTCATAAATTGCAAGGGAATTTCGGAAAGACCTTCATCAAATCCTCGTTGAAAATTGAAGAGATAAGTGGTAATTTTGGGTGTAAGGTATGCAGCCGCCGATGTAGTATGACCTCGAGGGACTAGTTTGACCATGGACATAACCTTATGACTCATTGAAATCTGCTCAAAGCAGCCCATCTCATTCGCTAGGTCACCGATCATGATCTCGTGGTCAGGAAACGTATAAGCATGCATCAAGGCAATGGCCAATGAAGTGACACCCTTGTCACGCAGCTGTTCAAGTTTTGCACGCACAGATTCCAAATCAGGAACCTTCTCCACAAGGACACCCTCTTTGGTAACACCTACCTTGCGAGGCATTTCCTTCATCGGTGATTGTTCGAGCAATTCTGAACTACAGAATTGTTGTAGCAATACTCGTTCTTTGACTTCCACTACTTCTTCGTACAACAAACTGGGTTTTTTGCAAGACAAATCGAAAATATCGGGGCGGGATTGGTTTCCAATCTCCAGCAGGTCACCAAAACCACTTGTTGTCACAAGTGCCATTCGCGCTCCCTCGCGTTCCAACAAGGCGTTCGTTGCAACTGTAGTTCCCATTCGAATGCTTCCAATACGACTTGTATTCACTGGTACTCCACGTGGATACTCAATGCCGCTCACCGGAGTATCGTGCTCTTCTAACAGCCGACGGATACCTTCGGTTGGTGCGTCTTGGTAGTGGGACGGATCTTCGCTGAGCAGTTTGAAGACGACCTCCGGTCCTTCGGGCAATCTACAGACGACGTCCGTGAATGTACCGCCGCGATCGATTGCGAAATGGAATTTACCGTCACCGGCATTTTTCTTCTCGTCAGACATGATAATGCTTTAATATTCTGCTTTCTCTTTTTCACTTGTTGAATTATGAGTTAACAAGTCAGAAGTATCAATGGTTGCCGTCGACAGGCAATTGCGTTTGAGAAAGAAACTTTGAGACCTCTCGGTCGTGAAACTTTTGAGACCTCTCGGCGATGTAGGGTGCAAGTTTGAGATGTTCCAAGAGTTTGATGGATTTTTTTCGTCATGGAAGTATCATTAGGTCCTATGCATGCTATGTACGTATGTGAAACACTCAAATAAATCTACGAAAAATACCTCTCATGTTAACCCGACATCACAATTCAACTCCATCACACTTCTCGACCAAATCATC
>Ga0115013_10000954_pt1 | contig 17047 bp, 16 predicted proteins | sample SouAtlMetagenome_2_FD_88686 | JGI IMG/M metagenome (GOLD analysis project Ga0115013, IMG submission 88686) | Marine eukaryotic phytoplankton communities from Atlantic Ocean - South Atlantic ANT15 Metagenome | ecosystem: Environmental > Aquatic > Marine > Oceanic | place: South Atlantic Ocean...
AACCGGTGACCTCTTACTTACCAAGCAAGTGCTCTACCGCTGAGCTATATGAGCCCGTTCACAAGCATCCTATTTTTGGTGGCGTATTATCACTCTAAAAAGCTATAAACTCAACCTTTTTTAAAAGATATTTTTAACGCCAATAATATAAAAAAAATAATGGTGGAGAGGGTAGGATTCGAACCTACGTAGCCGAAGCGGCAGATTTACAGTCTGCTGGTATTAACCACTCACCCACCTCTCCATTTAAAGGTAGCTATTTTTGTTCTAGAATGACTTTAAGTCAACTAATTTCTTACATGAAACCATTAGAAAAAAAAGAAATCGCCTCGAATATTCACAAAAATGTGGTAAATATCGATATTTTTGATGAAATTGACTCAACAAATGATGAAGCAAAGAGAATAGATCTTAAAAATGATTTTCATTTAATTGTTGCGGAAAAACAAACAAAAGGCAGAGGAAGGTATGGCAAGAAATGGTTAAGTCCTGGTTTAGGAAATATTTATATGACAATTTGCACTGAAAAAGACCTATCTTTTGCTCCTATTAGCCTGCTTACAGGATTAATTTGTATAAACGCGATTTCACAAATTGATAATACATTGGATATAAAATTGAAGTGGCCAAATGACATTTTGCATAAAAATAAGAAAATTGGTGGGATCCTTATTGAAAAAGAAATTTTCAACTCTAAAATAAAAACGATCGTGGGTATAGGTATTAATATCAAACTAGATGAAAAGGAAGATTGGTGGGGCGATTTATCTAAATATGGTTTTCAAAATAAAAGAAATAAACTTATTGGTAAAATCGTAAATGAATTGATCGGAGCTTCCATTGAAAAGCCAATAAATTGGGCCAATAGTTGGAGAGATAGTTGTATGCATATAGATAAACCAATAGAAATTCATCGTGAAGATAAAAAAATACAATATGCTATTTTTAAAAATATAGATGAAGAAGGTAATGCGATAATAGAAATTGACAATGGTCTTGAGATTTTTAAGAGCGGTCAAATAAATATAAAAGGAATATATTAGTATGATTCATTATGTAAAAAAAATATCTCTAGAAGCAGAATATCAAAAAAAATTTAAAGAGATAATTTTGGGTGCAGGTTGTTTTTGGGGAGTTGAAAAAAAATTCTGGGATTTAGAAGGTGTTTTTTTAACTGCAGTTGGTTATTCTGGTGGATTTACTGAAAACCCCTCCTATGAAGATGTATGTTTTAAGAATACAAATCATGCTGAGGTTGTAAAAGTAATTTATGATCCAAATATTATAGATTTAAAGTCAATTTTGAAAATTTTTTGGGAGTGTCATGATCCAACTCAAGGTATGAGACAAGGTAATGACATGGGTACTCAGTACAGATCTGTGATATTTGCCTTAAATGATTGTGATTTGGGAATTGCAAAAGAAACTAAAGATGCCTTTCAAATTGAGTTAGAGAAAAATAATTTTAAAGGAATTACTACCGAAATTTCGATAGTGAAAAATTTTTATTTAGCGGAAGAATATCATCAGCAGTACTTAGCAAAAAATCCAAATGGCTACTGTGGTATTGGTGGAACAGGTTGTGTATTACCTAGTAATTAATATTTAATCCAATAATAAAAAGGGAGTTCAAAAACTCCCTTTTATAAATTAAGTTGATATTAATCCGGATTAAACTGACTTAAGCTTACTTCCATATAAGATCTTATAAAATCACTATGTTCATCAGCTTTTGGATTGTATTCAGCAAACTCTTTGGAGTTATACATACCATCCAAGAATGCTAAGGCTCCTTGTGTATCTGAGAAGGCTGCCCAAATCTCATGTGTTATTCTTCCATTATTTCCTAAATAATGAGATTGAAGCCCATATGCATTAGCTGACCAATTATACTTCTCTATGCTTTTTGAGAAATCCATCCATAGAGGCACAAATTTAGCTGGATTTGAAACCTCCAGACTCCATCTTAAACTAACAACATTATCAGCAGCTGTTCCACTATTTGTAACACCAACAGTATGGACTGTTAAATTTTGCGATGTAGCCTCTATATCAAGCTCTCTCATTCGCTTTCTGAATTTCCTTCCAGCCTCAGAAGTTACATATAATTGATTTCCTTTAGCATATTCATCAGCACTTTTATAATAAAAGCTTACTCCATGGGTCGCTTCATCCCATCCATTATGAAGGACTGCATACATGTCCGCCTCAAAATTTTGACTTTTAATTTCTGGGGCATTCATATATTTATTGAATGCTTCTAAACATTTGGATGGCATTAAACAGCTGAATAAAAAATTTGACTGATATTTTGAATATCCTGGAGGTAAATGACCATCTGCCGCCAAACCAATGGAAGCTATTAAAAATGAACCTATTATTATTTTTCTCATACTATCTCCTATAAATATTAAGTTTTTAAAGTATCAAAGTATCATCGTTTTTTCAATCTAAACAGTAAAATTTAGTCTATCATGTTCATAATTATTGATGTAAAATTTTGGCTTCGCCACCTTAGCTCAGTTGGCTAGAGCAGTTGATTTGTAATCATCAGGTCGTCAGTTCGAATCTGACAGGTGGCTCCATCTCTTTTTTTAATTTAATATGTTGATATGAATTATGCACACAACGAAGATTACAAAAGCGTTCTAAATTCTGTTAAAAAAAATATATCAGGAATTGCTTGGCCAACCATATTTATTTTTTTTATATCTGCATTTGTAATAATTGGCTCTCAAATAATGTATTTATATTCTCAAATAAATCTAATTACTCATCTTATTCTTTCAAGTTATTTTATGTATGTCATGTATACGCCTTTACATGAGGCAAGTCATAAAAATATTTCAGGAACTAACAAAAATTTTAGATTACTTAATCCAATTTTTGGTTTTCTAAGTGCGGCCTTCTATTTGCACAGCTATACACAACATACATGGAGTCACTTAGAACATCATAAGCATGCAAATGATGAAGAATTAGACCCTGATTACATAATGAAAGGATCCAATTGGCTCTCGATTATGGCAAGAGGATTTTTTATCTTACTCATCAAAGATTATTTTTATATAAGAAAAGAAAAACTTAAAAATGATAAAACTGCAAAAATGAAGATGAGAATTGGCACACTAGAATCCCTTTTGCCAATAATTTTACTCATTATATTAACTAATGTTTTAAATCTCCCTTGGTATCATTTTATTATTAGTTATGTTTTGCCTTTGTTATTAGCCGTTATGCTGTTAGGTATTTTTTTTGATTACCTTGTTCATATGCCCCACCAGAGTAATGAAAAATTTGGTGATACTAATGTTATAAGAACAAAAAAATGGTTTGATTATCCAATGACCTGGATATGGTGCTATCAGAACTATCATGGAATGCATCATTTGTTTCCTAAACTTCCATTTTATAAATATAAAAAGGTGTTCGTTCACAAGGAAGATGAACTATCGAGATTAGGATTACCTGTTTTTACATTAGAAGAAAGAGGTAAAAAAATATGAGCTCTGAAAAAGAAGATATGAATAAACAGGATGAGAATTTAAAAAAAGATTTTAAGATCGCTCAGTATATCTATATCGCTTTATATCTTGCACTAGTAATCTCATTAATTTTTATATCTATGTGATATGGACTTATCAGTTTATATAATAGGAAATCTGATATTTATAGCCTTGCTATACTGGGTCGTTAAAAATAAAGATAATTAGTCTCTGTAGGTATTAGGCTTTTCTGGTTCCTTGGTGTATCTGTCCCTTAACCTTGAAGATCTAGTGGTCATATCAACATTTTTACCATTTATAAAAAGATATTCTGGCATTGATGAAGGCTCTAATGGATCGGCATCCCAAACTACTATATCTGCGAAATAACCAGCCTTGATTTCTCCCCTTTTATCAATATTAAAAACTTTAGCAGGTGTAGAAGTGATTGCTTTTATTGCACCCTCGTAAGACATGCCGTTTGCAACAGCCACACCAGCGCCCTGTCTAACTAAATGAAAATTATGACTTCTTGGAGTATTAAACATGAGATCAATTCCTTTTTCCTCAAGCCTTGATGCCATTTGAATATTTGAAGCAAGTTCATCAAAGGAACCAGGAATGTTATTAATAGGATTTATAATTAAGGGAATTCCGCTAGCAGCGATTTGTGGAGCAACTAATGAGGCATCTTGTGCACCTTTGATTATTAAATTTAAATCATACTTTTCTTTTAATTCAATTAATTTAAGAATGTCTGAAGCTCTATGTGTGCTGATGATTAGTGGTAAATTATTGTTAACCAATCTAGAAAGAGCTTTTACATCCCTTGGGTGAAGTTCCATAAATTCAGCTATTGATGATTTTTCTATTATTTCTGAAATGTCATCAAGGTCTGCACTATTCAGCCCTGATGCAAAAGATAACAAATCATCCATAACAGCGAAAGTTTCAGCCCTTGAACTGCTGCCGCTTCCGCCAACTCCTCCAATCATTACAATATCTTTTTTACTTGTTATATCGTGCTCACCGTCAAGAACAAAAAATGATCCTAAACCACCAATTGGACTAGCAGTGCCTTGAGGCAGCGATAAAGCTGAAGTTACTCCATTAGATCTATTCCATGGTATCAATGTAGATTTTGGATTAAATGCATCATGAATACTAAATCCAATACTATAAATTTCTGATGAATCGTCTCTTGTTACGCTAAGAGCTCCAATCTCAACAATGCCAATATTAGTATCTGTTCCGATTATCCCTGGAGTAACTATCATTCCAGAAGCATCAATAACAAAATCTGCTTGCATTTTTGCTGAAGAAACTTTTTTTATTGTGTCATTCTCAATAAGAATGTTTCCTTGAAAAGGAATATTTTCAATCCCGTCATAAATAGTTGCATTTTTTATAAGAGTAGTTTCGGAATATAGAGTTCCAACAAAAATAAAACATAAAAAAGATTTAAATAGCTTTATATACATTTTTTACTCCTCAAGCCTATTTTTGTTTGAATTTATTATTCCAACATCAAAATCACTTGAAGGATAAAAGCCAGACTTCCTATCGTATGCCAGACCACCATCAATAAAGACTGTTTCTGCAAGAGCATAAACACTAAATGGATTTTTAGACCAAATTACGACATCAGCATTTTTGCCTACTTTTAATGAGCCGGTTTGATCGTATATGCCGGCCGCTTTTGCAGGATTGCTTGTTATCCAATTCATTGCTCTTGCTTTTGAAATATCATAGCCGGCTCTTATTCCGGCTGATAATGCTTTTGAAGCTTCTTGATTAAGGTGTTGGATGCCTATTGCATCATCAGAATGAACAATAGCACAACCTGTTCCGCCTCTTGCTTGATCTACAATTGCTATGTTAGCTTGGACCATATCATATGCCTCATGCTTAAAGCCCCACCAGTCTGCCCAAAGAGCACCACAAATATTATTTTCTGCTAATAGATCTGCGATCTTATATGCTTCAACACCGTGATGGAATGCTGTGATTTTATAACCGAACTCTTTAGCAACATCTATCATGGATGCCATCTCGTCAGCTCTATAACAATGGTTGTGAACTAAAATTTCACCTCTTAAAACACCAGCTAATGTATCAAGCTCTAAATCTCGTGTAGGCTTATAACCTATTTCTTTTGCTTCATCTGATTTAGACTCATACTCATTCAATCGGTTTAAATATGCTTCAGCTTCAATCCATGCTTTTCTATAACCAGCAATGTTTCCCATTCTTGTTGAGGGTGCTTGCTGTCTATTTCCATATACTCTTTTTGGATTTTCGCCACATGCCATTTTAAGTGAATGAGGAGCATCAGGAAATTTCATAGAATTAATTGTATTTCTTTGAAGGTTTTTAACTGTAACGCCCCTACCTCCTATCAAGTTTGCAGAACCTGGCAATACATGAAAAGCAGTAACTCCCCCACTTAGTGCAAGAGTATATTGAGGGTCTTGAACCCACATGGAGTGTTCGGCCCAAACATCTGCTGTAACTGGGCTGGTTGCTTCATTACCATCAGAGCTAGTTCGAACACCAGGTGCTGGATAAACGCCCATATGAGAATGAATATCTATGATTCCTGGAGTTACCCACTTACCTGATGCATCAATAACTTCAAAGTCATTTGTTACAGGTAAATCTTTTCCAATAGCTTCTATCTTTCTATCTTTAATTAAAAGATCTGTTTGTAATAGCTCATTTCCCTCTCCATCATAGATATTTGCATTTTTAATTAATACATTAATTGAAGGTAAAGGTTTGTAGGTAGATTCAAAAGGTTTTGCAATTAATGCAAGATTAAAGCAAAGAAAAAGCAATGTGAATAAAACTAAATACTTTTTTGAATTGGTCATATATTTATTAATATAATCTATAATTGGTAAAGACGAAAGACATATAGAATTATTTAGAAATCATGCAATTAAATTATTTTAACAGACCTTATTTTGAAAACGGCGCTATCGGTAAACTTCCAGAAGTCTTAAGAGCATATGGTATAAAAAACCCTCTAATTTGCACTGATCCAGGGCTGTCCTCAATAGGTATGACTGATAAAGTTAGAAATCTTATTTCTAATGATTTTTCCTCAATATATTATGAAGAAACTCCTGCTAATCCGACTGAAAATGCAGTAAATGAAGCTTTAGAACTATACAAAACTAATAACTGTGATGGTGTTATTGGATTTGGAGGCGGATCAAGTATAGATTTGGCTAAGGCAGTAGCACTTATGGCAAACCATGAAGGTAGTCTTTTAAATTATTCAGTAAATGAAGGTGGTTATGGAAAAATAACAGAGACAGTGCCTATGATAGCTATTCCAACAACCTCAGGGACAGGAAGTGAAGTATCTATAGGGTCATTGATTACAATGAATGATGGAAGAAAGTTAATCTATGCGAGTCCATATTTGATGCCAAAGGCTGCTATTTGCGATCCAGAGCTTACTTTAGGTTTACCTCCAGTTCTTACAGCTGGAGCAGGAATGGATGCGCTAACGCATTGTATAGAAGCTATTTTATCTCCTATTAATGATCCTCCGGCAGAAGCAGTCGGCATCGATGGTATTGAAAAAATTATTAAGGAAGAGGGTCTTATAAGGGCATATAAAGACGGGCAAGATAAGGAAGCAAGATGGGGCATGATGATGGCATCTACAGAAGGTGCTATGGCTTTTCAAAAAGGGCTTGGAGCAGTTCATTCAATGAGTCATGCTTTAGGAGCTAATCAAGAACTAAGACTTCATCATGGAACTTTAAATGCAGTTCTATTGCCAACAGTACTTCGATTTAATCAAGATTATGTTGGTACTAAATACTCAAGGATCGCTAGAGCGATGGGACAAGATGAATCAATAGATTTAGCAAATGAGATTGAAAAATTAAATGAAAAGATTGGCATACCTAGTAATCTAAGAGAAATGGGAGTAACTGAAGATTTAATTCCCAATCTTGTTGCTCATGCTAAAGAAGATCCCAGCAACATAACTACACCCAGATTGCCATCTCAAGAAGAATGGGAAAAGCTTTTTCTGGAAGCTTTGGAATAAATAACTTGAAAAATAGCACAATTAACTCTAGTATCCACAGATTCATGAATAAAAAATATATATTGATCTCGTTTGTATTTTTAGCAAGCATCTCTTTGCACAGCTTTGCTGATCATCATTATCATTTTAGCTCAACTGAACAATATACTTCTGAGTGCCAAGCTTGCGAAGAAAATGTTGAAATTGAAATACCTAAAACAAAATCTATAAATGTTTATTTAGAAATTTCCCCTAAGACAAATCTAACTACAAGATTTGTCAATAGTAAAAATAGATCATATTTATCAAGAGCACCTCCTTCAAATTAGTTAATTCTTTTTTATTAACTAATTTTTCATTAAGGAGGAAATATGAAAAAATTTTTAAACGCAATTGTAGTTTTAATTGCATTTCATTCGAGCTACTCAATAGCTCAAGAGGTTGAGGAAACTTTAGTAATCACGTCTGCATTCATTGATACAGCTGAGATTAATAACCCACTATATATAATTGATGGTCAAGACTTTGAAGAGAGTGCTACCACTAGTTTAGGTGATTTTATTGATGAATATTTAGGAGTATCAATCGCAGATTATGGTGCTGCTGTTGGGCAACCAATTATTAGAGGAATGTCAGGCCCAAGAGTGAAAATTCTTAAAAATGGCATGGTAAACCGTGATGTTTCTGGTCTAGGAGTTGATCATTTAAATGACCTTGATCTGAACGATATCCAACAAGTTGAAATTGTTAAAGGGCCTTCGTCCTTGCTGTATGCAAACGGAACAATTGGTGGAATTATTAATGTTGTTGATGATTGTATATCAGCATTAAATTATGAACTTCCAGAATTAAAAGTTGGATATGAAACTCAATCTGTAAATGATGGTAATTCAGAATTTATTAATTTTAAGAGTATGGTTGGCGGATTTAACGTTAACTTTGGATACAAAAATACTGAATTTGGTAATTACGATATTCCAAATGGAGCAATAATGCATGAGGAAGAACATCATGGTGAAGATGATCACGATGAAGATCACCATGATGAAGATATGCATGAAGAGAATCTTGGATACCTAAATAATTCAGATTACGCTGTAGAAGCTACTAAATTTGGAATATCTAAAGTTGGTGACTGGGGTTATGTAGGATTTTCTGTTGATAATCTTGAAAGTGTTTACGGCATTCCTTTTCATGGAGATGAACATGGCGATGAACATGGAGATGAACATGGCGATGAGCATGATGACGATCACGAAGATGAGCATGGCGATGAGCACGAAGATGAACATGGCGAGGAAAGAATATTCTCAACTACTGATTCTGAAAGCTTCACTATCAAAGGTTCGTACAATGTTAATGGTAATTTAGTAAATAAAATTGACTTTACTTACAGAGACTCTGATTACACTCTTACAGAAGCTCACGAAGAAGAGCATGGTGAACATGGAGAAGAACATGATGATGACCATGGTGATGAACATGGCGATGAACATGGTGATGAACATGCGCCAACAGTCTTTTCAAACCAAGCAGTAGAATATACAGCAATTTTTGACATTTCTAATGCTAACTCAACACAAAAAGTTGTTGTTAATATTGTTGATGAAGATAACTCTATTGTTGGAGAAGAGGCTTTTATGAACCCAGCTAATAGTGAAGAATTCACAATCGGATATTACTTAAGTAAAAATTTAGGTCTCAATAGTCTGGATCTAGGTATGAGGTTAGATCAAATTGAAAGATCTGGAAGTGTTACTGATGAGGATCATGGAGATGTTGATTATTATAATATTGATGATTCAACAAATAGCTTTGCTGTAACTCTTGGAAGAGATTTAAGTGATACCTTAAATGTAAGTCTTGGCTATGCAAGTGTTGAAAGACTACCATCGGCTATAGAACTCTTTATGAATGGTCCTCATATGGCCACAGGAAGACTCGAAGTTGGCAATCCTAATTTAAATAGTGAAACTTCAAATAATTTTGATGTCACTTTTAATTTTGATAATGGTGATTTCTACGGTTATGCAAGTTTCTATGTTACTGATGTAGATAACTATATTGCACTTATTGATGAAGAAGACGATCATCATGATGAAGATGAGCATCATGAAGATGAAGATGATCATCACGATGAAGATGAGCATCACGATGAAGATGAGCATGACGATCATGGTCACGGTAACTTAATTCATGCAAATTATATGCAAGAAGATGCAGAATTTGATGGATATGAAATTGAATTCGGAAAAGATTTCAGTCTAGGCTCTGGTGAGCTTTCTTTATCATTCGGTAGAGATGTAGTGAATGCTAAATTCTCTGATGGGCATTATGTTCCAAGAATTAATCCCGCAAGAAATATATATTCTTTATCCTACAAACAAGAAGATCTAACATTTAAATTAGTTCTTAAAGATGTAGAAAAACAAAATGATTTTGGTGAAGGAGAGACAGCAACTGATTCTTATCAGATGTTAAATACCAGACTTACAAAGTCATTTAGTATGGGCAATAGCGATCTAAAAGTAACTTTATTTGCTAATAATTTACTTGATGAGGTGGCTAGAAACCATGCATCTTTTGTAAAAGAAGAGGTTCCTCTTCCTGGAAGAAACTATGGTTTAAAGTTTAACCTTAATTTCTAAAATAAATAAAACTTAATTAAGGGCTCTTTATGAGCCCTTTTTTATGAAATTTAATCTAAACTCTATTTCATGAACTATTTGGAACTTGCTATAAATCAGATTATTAAAGAGCAGAATATTCCGCATGAATGGAATTCGTTAATAAAAGATGAGCTTAATGGTATTAATTTAACAAATGACCCCAATAGAAAAGATTTAACTGATATTCCTTTTATAACTATTGATGGAGAAGATGCTAAGGATTATGACGATGCTGTTTTCTGTAACGAAAATAAATCTTCTTTTAATCTTATGGTTGCTATAGCAGATGTTGCATCTTTTGTTTTACCCGATACAGAATTAGATAAAGAAGCTTTTAAAAGAGGTACATCAATATATCTTCCTAAAACTGTTATCCCAATGCTTCCAGAAATTATTTCAAATAATATTTGTTCATTGGTTCCTAATGAAAACAGAAACGTTCTTGTTTGCGAAATTATTTTTAGCTTAACCGGAGAAATACAGTCATATAAATTTTTTGAAGCTGTAATAAAATCTTTTAAAAGATTTACTTACAATGAAATTGAGAGCCACAAAATTGATGAGTCTAATATATTTGATTCTATAAAATCCTTAAAAAAACTTACTAAAATGCTTTTACAGAATAAGACGAACAGGCATGCATTAGAAATCAAATCTATAGAACCTTCTATCAATATTGATGATGAAGGCAACATTATAGATATAAAAATACCGAAAAGATTATTTGCCCACCAAATGATTGAGGAATCTATGATTGCAGCAAATATTTGTGCTGCAAGATTCTTAAAAAAGAATTATGGCTATGGTGTATATAGAGTGCATGAAGAGCCTGAATCTATAAAAATAGAAAACTTAAGAAAGTTTTTTTCTTTGAAAGGCCATTCAAATAAAAAAAACCTAAATAAATTAAATTTAATTAAGTCTTTGATTGAGCATGCAAATAAAAATGAAGATAATAAACATCTTAATATATTGATACTGCAATCACTTAAGAGAGCTCAATATTCTTCAAAACAAATAGGCCATTTTGGATTGCAGCTAGACCAATATTCTCATTTCACTTCTCCAATAAGAAGATACCCAGATTTATTAGTCCATAGAATGATCAAAAATATTTTAAATAGCTCTAATAATCATTTTGAAGAAGAAAATCTTGAAGAAGATTTAGGTGAGTTATCATCGCTTGAAAAGAGAGCAGAAATATCTTCTAGACAGGTTGGTCAGCAACTCATCTGCTATATGCTTAAAAAATCTATTGGAGAAGAGTTTTCATCATTTGTAGTAGGTATTGCAGAATTTGGACTATTTTGTGAAATTGATAATTATTATATATCTGGCCTCCTCCATGTTTCAGATCTTAAAAAAGATAGGTATATTTTTGATAGCCAAGCAAATATACTCAAAGGAAGGAATACAGGTAAAACATATAGAATTGGTCAAAAAATAAAAGTTCAAATAGCAAATGTAATACCAGAAGAGAGAAAAATTATATTAATACATAAAAAATGATGAAGGGTAAGGATCGAAGAATTGGTTTTCATAGCATTGAAAGCATTATTAAAAATAATCCCTATAAAATAAAGAAACTTTTTCTTCCTTTTTCTAGGAATGACAAAAGACTAGATAACTTAATTGAGCTTTCTAAAAAAAATGGGATTAATTTTGAAATATCAAAGAAATTGAAAAAGGAGCCAGAGGCAATAATTGGTAATGAAGAAATTCTAAACTTTAAAGACTTAAAAAGCTTGCTTATTGAATCTGAGAAAAAAGAATTATCAATTCTAATATTAGATAATATTATAGACCCAAGAAACCTTGGCTCATGCATCAGATCTGCAGCTGTTCTTGATGTTGATGCAATAATAATTAACAAGCATCATTGCGCTCCCCTTAATGATGTTGCTCACAGCGTTTCTGCTGGTGGTGCCGAAATGGTTAAAATTTTTCATATATCTAATTTAATAAACTGTATTAAGTATTTGAAAGAATTAAATATAAAAATTTTTGGTTTAAGTGAGCATGCTAAAGAAAGTTATACAGATAATAATTTTAAAAGCTCATGTGCAATAATCATGGGATCTGAAGAGTTTGGCATAAGAAAAAAAACTTTAGAAAGCTGTGATTTGTTAATAAAGTTGAATGATAATAAAATTTTTAAAAGCTTTAATGTTTCAGTTGCAACTGGGATAATACTTTCAGAAATAGTAAGACAAAGAAAATGCTAAAACAAAGAACATTAAGAAACTCAATTAAAGCCGTTGGTATTGGTCTTCATACTGGCAAAAATATAAATATGGAATTAATTCCTTCAGATATTAATACTGGAATAAATTTTATAAGAACTGATGTTGACAAAGATCTTATTATTCCCGCAATAGCAGAAAATGTTGGTGATACAAGCCTGTCTACCGCTTTGGTTAAAGACGATGTGAAGATATCTACAATTGAGCATCTTCTTTCAGCGATTGCTGGTTTGGGTGTAGATAATTGCTTAGTAAAAGTAGATGGTCCTGAAGTTCCAATAATGGATGGTAGCTCAAGTCCATTTGTTTTCCTCATTCAATCAGCAGGTTTAGAAGACCAAGATGCTCTAAAAAAGTTCATTAAGGTTAAAAAAGAAGTTACTGTTACTCGTGATGACGCATATGCAACAATTAAACCTTTTGATGGGTTTAAAGTTTCTTTTAAAGTAAGTTTTGACCACCCTGTTCATAAAACACTTCCATCAGAGTCCATTATAGATTTCTCATCTACATCATTTGTTAAAGAGGTTTGTAGAGCTCGAACATTTGGGTCCATGAGTGAAAAAGAATTACTACAATCTAAAAATCTAGCATTAGGTGCAAGTGTCTCGAATGCCATTGTCTTTGGGGATGATGAAATTATTAATGACGAGGGTCTTAGATTTAATGATGAAATAGTAAAACATAAAATGTTAGATGCAATTGGAGATCTCTACTTATTAGGAGGAAATTTGATTGGAGAATTTTCAGGATATAAATCAGGGCATGAGTTAAATAACAAATTACTAAGAAAAATTATCGAAGATGATGATGCATATGAAACTATTGAGTTTGAAAATTCTGAAAATGCCCCAATCTCATATGTTAGACCTCCTTTTGGAGACATTGAGTAATTACTTTTTGAGTAAACACTTTAATTTTTTAAAATGCTAAATATATTTTCTAATATCTTCGGTTCCAGTAACGATAGAATTCTTAAGAAAATGATGTTGCATGTTAATGCTGCTAATAATCTTGAAGATGATTTATCTAAAAAACCTGATTTATATTTTAAAGATCTTAAAAATGAATTAAAGAATTCTTATGAAGAGCATGATAAAAATATTTATGCCATTCTACCTCTTGCTTTTGCTGCTGTTAGAGAGGCAAGCAAAAGGACATTAGGTTTAAGACATTTTGACTCTCAGATGCTTGGTGGTATTTCTCTCGCTGAAGGAAATATTGCAGAAATGAAGACTGGGGAAGGAAAAACATTGGTAGCTACACTTCCTGCTTACCTTAACTCAGTTATAGGAAATAAAGCTATTTTAGTTACTGTAAATGATTACCTTGCAAAAAGGGATGCTGAATGGATGCGTCCAATATACGAATTTTTAGGTTTGACAGTAGGGGTAGTTAATTCAAATCAGATTATTCAAGAAAAAATTGCAGCTTATAAATGCGATATTATTTATGCAACAAATAATGAACTTGGTTTTGATTATCTGAGAGACAATATGGCGCATTCTGTCCAAGAAAGAGTCCAGTGTTCACTTGATTTTGCAATCGTTGATGAGGTAGATTCAATTTTAATTGATGAGGCAAGGACGCCATTAATAATTTCAGGCCCTTCTTCAGAAAGTTCTGATCTATACAGAAAAATTAGGAAATTTATTCCCAAACTTTCCGAACAAGCAAGAGAAGGAACAGAGGAAGAACCGCTTCTTGAAGAAGAAAGAGGTCACTATCTTATAGATGAAAAGAATAGAAGTGTTGAACTTACTGATGATGGATACATTTTAGTTGAAGAACTACTTGAAGATTCAGAAATGCTGGGTGATTCTGAAGGTTTGTACTCAGTCTCTAATCTTCAAATAATGAAATTTGTTCAAGCAACTCTTAGAGCACATTTTTTATTTCAAAAGAATGTTCACTATTTAGTTAGAAATAATGAAGTCCTTTTAATTGATGAGCATACTGGAAGAACTATGCCTGGAAGAAGGATGAGCGAGGGTGTGCATCAGGCATTGGAGTGTAAAGAAAATGTTCCAATTCAAAGAGAGTCTCAAACTTTAGCTTCAACAACTTTTCAGAATTTCTTTAGGCTATTTTCTAATCTATCAGGCATGACAGGTACTGCAGATACTGAAGCAATAGAGTTTAGTCAAATATATGGCCTTGATGTAATTATTATTCCAACAAATGTTCCTATGATTAGAAATGATCATAATGATTTAGTTTTTTTAACCAAGGAAGCAAAATATAAAGCACTAGTAGAAGAAATTGAATCCTTGAGAAAAAATCATGCTCCAATATTGGTTGGGACAGTTTCTGTTGAATCTTCTGAAGAGGTTTCAGGATTTCTTAAAACAAAGAAAATTCCACACCAAATCTTAAATGCAAAACATCATGAAAAAGAAGCAGAGGTAATAGCAAATGCTGGAAAGCCAGGAATGGTAACTATTGCAACCAATATGGCAGGAAGAGGTACAGATATTGTTTTAGGGGGTAAAAAGGAAGAGCAAGATAATTCTGAATGGTCTAAAAATAATGAAATAGTTTTAAATTCTGGAGGTCTTCATATTTTAGGAACAGAAAGACACGAATCTCGCAGAATCGATAATCAATTAAGAGGAAGGTCTGGCAGGCAAGGAGATCCAGGATATTCAAGATTTTTTCTTTCACTTGAAGATGATCTTTTAAGATTATTTATATCAGACAATAGAAGAGATTTATTTGAAAGAATTGGAATGGGAGATGATCACATCGAGCATAAGATGTTATCAAGGGGTATTGAAAATGCTCAAAAGAGAATAGAAAGTAGAAATTTTGATGCTAGAAAAAACCTTCTTGAATATGATGATGTATCCAATGATCAGAGACAGGCTATTTATTCATTAAGAAATCAATTATTAGAAGAAAGTGATATCAGCGAAACAATAGATGAATTAATAACACAAGAATTTAAAAGAATTTCAAATATATATATTCCTCAAGAATCTGTTGAATCCCAATGGAAGAGTAAAGATTTGGATGATTATTTAAAAGAAAATTATAAGCTTGAGACTAATATAGAATCTCTTATTATTGATGATAAAAAACTATTACCTGAATCTATTGCAAATATTATTATTGATAAGGCTAAAAATACATATAAAGATAAATATCAAAGCCTTGAATCAAATAGGCTTTTGTTAGAAAAACAAATTATGCTTCAAGTGCTTGATGTTCATTGGAAAGAACATCTTGCTGAAATTGATCATTTAAGGGGAAGTATAGGTTTAAGAGCTTATGCTCAAAAAAATCCAAAAAATGAATTTAAACAAGAGGCTTACTCAATGTTTGAATCAATGCTTGATGAAATTGATAGTGAAACTATAAGAATATTATTTGTAATTGAGTTTGCATCTGAAGAAATAGTAGAAAATCTAAAAAGAGATTCAAAAAAACAAGAAGTAGTATTAGAAAAACCAGAAGCAATAACCGAAGATTTACAAACCAATCAACCTTCACCCATTTCAGAAGAAAAATATGATCCTCAAACTGTCACCAGAAATGAACCAAAATATGGAAGAAATGAGATTGTTAAAATAACCAATGGGCAAGAAACAAAAGATTTAAAATATAAAAAAGCTCAATCTTTAATCGAAAGCGGTGAATGGAGAATTTTATAAACTATTGGAAGATAGAATACTAATCCTCATAGAAATCTTCTGATTTAACTGGCCTAGAAATAATATTTTCTTCGTTAGCCCATGAACCAAAATCAATTAACTTGCATTTCTCTGAACAAAAAGGTCTATATTGATTTTCTTTTGAGTTAGAACAAGGTTTATCACATCTTAAGCATTTATTCATTTTTATTCATTCCAAGTAATTTTTGATGTACTTTTATAACTTCAACTTTTAAGTCTTCTATTGTTGAATTATTAAGAATAATCTCATCTGCAATCGATAGCCTTTCCTCTCTAGTTGCTTGATTTTTAATTATATTCTCTATGTCTTTTTTCGATTTATTATCTCTTTTGCTAGCTCTATCTATTTGATGATTTATATCACAATCAACAACAATAATTTTATTATAAAAATTTTGTGAGTTGGTCTCAAATATTAATGGAACCATTATTATTTTATATATACTATTTGATTGTTCTATAAATTTTGATATCTCTTCTTTAACTATTGGATGTATGATTGATTCTAATAAGTCTTTTTTATCAGGATTTTTAAAAATTTCACTTCTCAATAAATCTCTGTCTATTTTATTATTCTTATCTAAAAAATTATTATCAAAATTCTCTAAAAAAAGTTTTCTAGCTTTAATATTATTATCAAGGATGCTTCTTGAAATATCATCAGCATCAATAATATCTATTCCGAGCTCATTAAAATATTTACCAGCTGCTGATTTCCCAGAACCAATCCCACCTGTTAGACCGACTATCATCTTTTAATTATAGTCTCAGACATAAAAAAAGGCTCTTAGTATTTGTACTAAGAGCCTAAATATAAAAAGCCTGACGATTTCCTACTCTCACACAGGGAGACCCTGCACTACCATTGGCGTTAACTCGTTTCACTTCTGAGTTCGAAATGGGATCAGGTGGTACCAAGTTGCTATTG
>Ga0115013_10000955_pt1 | contig 17045 bp, 16 predicted proteins | sample SouAtlMetagenome_2_FD_88686 | JGI IMG/M metagenome (GOLD analysis project Ga0115013, IMG submission 88686) | Marine eukaryotic phytoplankton communities from Atlantic Ocean - South Atlantic ANT15 Metagenome | ecosystem: Environmental > Aquatic > Marine > Oceanic | place: South Atlantic Ocean...
GCGGCGGCGCGTGTGCGTTGTGCTTGCGGCGGGGCGGGTCCCAAGGGCATGCTCGTAGCGTGGGTGCGTGGAGGGCATGGGCGGAGGGCATGGGCGGAGGGCACGGGGGCGGAGGGCACGGGGGCGGAGGGCACCCGTCTTGGCCGAGGCGTCCGTCTTGGCGAGCACAAAGTACCAGTTGGCGACGCCGCCGTTGGTGATCCACATCTTGTTGCCGTTGAGCACCCACTCGTCGCCCTTCTTCACCGCAGTGGTCTTCGCCGCGCCCACATCCGAACCCGCGCCGGGCTCGGTCACGCAGTAGGCCGCCTGCAGCGGCTCCTCGCACATGCGGCCGAGGTACTTGCTCTTCTGCTCGTGCGAGGCCGCGACGATCAGCGGCGCCTCGGCGAGGCCGTTGGCCTCCATCGCCGTCATGATGCCCTGTGGCGTGGGCAGGGGCGTCGCGGTGAGGGTGCCGCTGCCGAGCGGAGCGGCGGGCGCTGCGGCGAGAAGAGATGGCCTGCGGGCTGCACCGAGCTAGCCAGGCAGGCGATGGCACTGGCTCGGTGCGGAGAGAGCAGCAGTGTGGATCGAGGGCGGCTGACGGGCGCGGTTACCGTGCAGCCGTACGCGAGCTCCTCCCCGATGAGGCAGCCCTCGAGGCAGCCGAGGCCGAGCCCTCCGTACTCCTCGGGGATGTGCGTGTTCACCAAGCCCAGCTCCCACGCCTTGTCGAAGATGGGCCGTGGGAACTCCATGGTGCGGTCGTACTCCGCGGCGACGGGCATCACCTCCTCCTGCGCAAACTTGCGTGCCTGCCAGTGGTGGTGGTTGGGTGCGTTTCGCGGCAGTGATAGCGTGTGTGTCGGGAGCTGCAGTGATAGCGTGTGTGTCTGGAGCTGCAGTGATAGCGTGTCGGGAGCGGCGGCAGACGCACAGCGTCCTTGAAGGCTTGCTGCTCTTCCGAGAGGGCAAGGGAGAAGGACTGCTCGACGTCAGCGGCCGCCGTGCCCAGCGGTCGCAAGGCGGCGCGCGCCAGCGGCCGAGACAGCACGCGGCGGCAGAGCGCCACAGCCATGGCTCCGTGCCCGGCCTGCCTGTTGATGAGAGAGGACTGAAAGCGGCCAACCAATTAAGTCAGTACTTATAACTGTACCTGGTTAGGGTTATGGTTAGTTTCCGAAGTGTCCGGTGACTTCCGCCCCCCGCCAAAACGAAACGAACCTGTCCGCCACCATCAAAATCTTCTCCGGCTGACGCAGAGAGGCACCATGTTGGCGTGGATGCTGGTCAGCCCGGCGCTGAACGTGGCGCCGGCTGCCGTGCGGTCTTTGCATCACCGCATGGCGCCGCCGGCGATGCAAATGCAAAACGACAACCAAGCCTACCAAAGCGGCATCATGCCGTACACCGGGTACAATGGCGTCAACCCTGCCTCAGGCAGCATGAGCAGCATGATGCAGGGACGCTACTCGCAGTACCCATCGAATGACTACTACAACCAGCCGATGTACGACCAAGGGCCGTACCAGGGGCAGTACCAGCAGCAGTACGGCTTCAACCAGCAGCGCCGCGACGGGCAGTACAGCATGGGCGGCATGGGTGGCGGCTACGGCAACTACTACGGCGGCGGCCGTTACCAGCAGCAGTACGGCTTCAATCAGCAGCGCCGCGGAATGCAGTACGGCATGGGGAATGGCTACGGCGACGGCGGCTACGGCGGCTACGGCGGCGGCTACTATGGCGGCGGCGGCTACTATGGCGGCGGGTACAACAACCAGATGAACTACCTGCCGGGCTACAACCAATACCCGTCGCAGTACGGCCGGGGTTACAACAATTACTACGACTACGACGACTACGACGACTACGGTCGCCAGTACCCGTCGCGCTACGGCCAGGCACCCTCAGCCGAACCCGAACCCTCGAGCCCCAGGACCCGGACCCGAGCCCTGCGCCCTCTCTCTCTCTTGGCTCCTGATCGGAAGAGGAAGGCAGCCTCCTACCCGCACACAGCCGCACGCCTCCCACCTCCCACCCCCCCTCCCCCACCCCTCGCAGGGCCGCAGCCTGCTCGGCGGCAGCCTGATGGGTGGCAGGGGCGGCAACCTGCTCGGCGGCGTGCGCGACGCGGCGTCACGCCTCGGGCTGGGCCGCTCGTCGTACAACTACGACTCGTACAACCAAGGGCCGTACCGGCGGCAGTGCGCCGCCACGCGCGCCCTCCTCCTAGCCCTCACACCACGCGGGCCCTCCTCCTCGCCCTGGCCCAACCCCAAACCCTCACCCTGACCCTGACCTATCAAGGCCCGACCCTAACCGTAGCCCCAATCCTAACCCCGACCCTCGCCAGGTACGGCTACAACCAGCAGCGCCGCGGCCAGCAGTACAGCATGCGGAACGGCTACGGCGACGGCGGCTACGGCAGCAGCATGGGCGGCAGATACGGCACGCTCTACGGCGGGGGCAGCACCGGCTACTACGGCGGCGGCCGTTACCAGCGGCAGTACGGCTTCAACCAGCAGCGTCGTGGGCAGCAGTACAGCATGCGGAATGGGTTCGGCGATGGCGGGTACGGTGGGAGGTACGGCGGCGGCTACTACGGCGGCGGGTACAACGGCAGGTACGGCGGCGGCTACGGCGGCAGGTACCGCGGAGGGTACGGCGGAGGGTACTACGGCGGCGGGTACGGCGGCATGCGCGGCGGGACGGTGCGCGACTCGACTCTCTCGCGGCTCGGCGCTGGGCGATGGGCGGCCGCGCGAGGCCAGCAGTACGGCTACTGACAGGCGGCTGATTGATGGGGGGGCATGGTGGGGGCACCCCGCCGCCCACGCCGCAGCGCGCACCCCTAGCGCGCCCCGTGCTCGCGCCTTCACGGCACACGGGGCGCGCTCTGGTGGCATCAGGTGGCAGCATGAACAGAATGCTCGCGCATGCACCATTGCACATCGGCACTGCCATACCGTCGCGCTGCTGGGGGGACGTGGGGCTCCCGCACTAACAACCGAACGAGCTCACATTTTGTGTCACACACTCACTCTGTCACACAGTCAGTCAGAGTCACACTTGTCACTTGTGCGCATACCCCTTACGTTAGTTAGTCATTCACGCTTTACGGGATATTAAAAATGCACTGTTCTGGCCCTGTTCTGGCCACTTGACCTCTTTGTGCACACCGCTGTCTCACCTGACGAAAAGTCCTCCCCCGAGCGCGCCGAGGACGGAGGAGCCGAGCGCGATTAAGCGCGATATGGAGCAACGAGCACGCGACAACGAGGCCTCCGTATCGATCAGACTTTCCTTCAGCAGAGGAAAACGGTCTCAGACACATGAAAATATGCTATTGCTAAAAATGGCAATGCGGGGCATATGTAAGCCATAACCAAAAAACGGCGGGCGCCAGCGGCCACGGCCCGACTGGCAGAGGCACTGGCGGACTGCCCAGCGCGGCCAGCGCGCAGCGTCCATCGAGTCCAGCGGGGACGCCGCGACCGGGGGCCCCTTTCGAGTGCGTACACGGACGCTCTCTGAGACGCGCCCCCCCCCCCCAGCCCCATCCCCCCCGCACAAGCCGACAAGCGCCTGTGGGCCCTGGCAGTGACGGGGGAGGCGGCCCTCAAGGTGCCTTCGAGCTCCGGCCCTCTCGCCCAGACCGCCTGCACTCAGGCCTTCGCGCTCAGATCGCCAATCAGACCTGCTCGCTCTTCGACTCTTCCCTGCTCAACCACTCGTCCGAAGGGTCGTAGCGCGCCACCGCGCTGTGTCGGTCGTCGCTCACGACCACGTCGAGCTCCTCCCCTCCCGCGCCGCCCTCCGCGCTCAGTAGCTTGAGGTCGTCGCCGGAGTGGAGCGCACTCAGCTTGCGGCGCGGCAGGCTGATCTCGATCTGTGCCTGCGTGGGCGTGAAGCCGCCCTCCGCCGGCACCGCCGGCGCGTCCAGCGGCGCCGCGCCGTCCGCCGCGCCGCTCGGTTTCCTCGTCGCACCGGCCTCGAGCGGGGTGCGGTGCACGGGTAGGATGGACGTCGCGCGCCGCTTGCGAGCACTCTGCGCGGCCGAGAGCTCCTCGAGCGACTTGGCCGAGCGCAGCCTGCCGCCGAGCCAGCTGTGCGCCAAGCACTCCCAGGCCGAGTGGCGTCTCGCCGCGCTCGCGCACAGCAAGCCCTGCACGAAGCTCGACGCCTCGCTGCTGAGCGCGCGCCACTCCGCGGTCTCCATCGGGAACTTGGCGGCGCGCACGTTACGCTTGAGGTGGAACTCGGGGTTGTCCGCGGGCAGCTTGTACGGGTCGAAGGGCGGCTCGCCCGTGAGCAGCTCGTACACGACGCAGCCGAGGCTCCACATGTCCGCCATCGGGCCGTAGCCGTGGTCGAAGACCTCGGGCGCCATGTTGCACGGCGTGCCGATCGCGTCGCGCAGCGAGGAGGTCGCCTTGAAGGCGGCCAGGTCCCGGCTGCTCTCGTTCTCGACGCGCGGCACCTTGACCACCGTCGAGGCGCCGAAGTCGGCGATCTTCACCTGAGGCGCGAGGCGGCGCAGCTACTAAGACGGCTCTATCCCGCTCCCCCCACCCGCCCCTCCTTGGCGCCCTTCTCCTTCCTCACTAACGGCTGAGGCGGGCTACGGGCGGGCTACAGGCGGGCTACGGGCGGGCTACGGGCGGGCTACGGGCGGGCTCGGGGCGGTGGGCACCTCGAATTGTTCGGAGCGATCAGAGCGCAGCAGGTTGGGCAGCTTGATGTCCCGGTGGACGATACCTTGCGAGTGCAGGTAGGCCATGCCCGAGAGGATCTGGTGCACGCACCGCGCCGCCACGTTTTCGTTCCAGCCGCGGTGCTGCAGGACGTAGCTCGAGAGCTCGCCTCCCGAGACGAGCTCCATGATGGCCCAGATGGTGCTGGAGCTCTGGTAGGTGTCGTGCAGCGTGACGATGTGGTGGTGCTTGATCCTCTTTAGGATAGCCAGCTCCTGCTCCACAGCCCGCAGGAGCGACGACGAGCCCTTGAGCGGGATCTTCTTCAGTGCGAACATGTCGCCAGACGACTTCTCAGTGATGCGGAAGACATCGCTCGTCACTCCGGAGCCCAGCTTGCGGCCGACCTTGTACTTCTTTTTGACGTCGTGTGCCACCACCGCGTCTGCCCGACGGTCGTACTCGTCGAGGAATACCTCGTTTGTTGCGAACTGCAACAAGAAAGGCGGGCAGCGTCGAATTCGTACACGCATCGTGACGACGGCGCAAAGCAGGAGGGCGGCGAGCGAAGCGAAGAGTGCTATGAAGACGATGCTCAGGGTGTCGTCGGCGCCGTCGCATTGCAGGGGCGGATCTGCCGCTGCGGACATGAATGAGTCGGCGTCGAGCGCGCTTGCCTCGCCGTGCTTGCCGACGGGGGTAAGCGCCGGACTGTTTTTCGTCTCGTGGATCATTTTTCGAGGAAATCATAGAGCCAAACTCACGGTGTGTCACCATGGACCTCGCTCAGTCTCTCTCTCACATGCTTCGAGCGGAGCCAAGACCGAACCAGTCAACATGGCGGGGCGTTTCGCGCAGTTTCCCCCTCTCTTCTGTCCTCCCCCTGCCCCCTCGTCCATGTCGGATCCCCATCGTGCACCGTCGCGGCATGCGCGGCGATCGCGTGGCCCTCGCGCCGCGCCGCCGCCTCGGGTGCTAGGGCTCGGGCACTAGAGGGCACTGGGCTCGGGCAGTAGGGCTCGGCTACTCGGGCTCGGGCGGCGCTCAGGCGCGCCGGCCGGCACTGAGGCGGCCGAGCCCGAAGACGAGCAGCGTGCCGCACAGCAGTGCCGCGCCCGTTAGGGCGCGGGAGGGCGGCGCCGCGGCCGCCCCGCTTGGTGACGCCTCCGCAGCGGCGGGCGGCGCGGCGGGCTTGGCGGCGGGCGGCGCGGCGGGGGTGTCGATGCGGTGGCGGTGGCCGACGGGCTTGGCGTTGCCCGGCCTGCGCGACACCTTGAGCGCGCGTGCGTCGAGGTGTCCCTCCATCTGGACGCGGGCAGCCAGGCGGTGAGGAGGGTATCAAGTAGGATGTGCAGTAAGACGGGAGTCATCCGGCGTGCCTGCGCGAGCGTGGCCCCCGCGGCGACCAGCTTGACCATCCCGAAGTAGAAGAGGTCTGCAGCCTCTGCTGCGGCGTGGTCGGGCTCTGTGGCCTCCGCAAGCTCCTGCGCACCGGAAGAGGGAGGGTGGTGGGGGAGGGTTGGGTTGGGGGTCGGGGCGTGTGTGGTGTGTGGCGAGGGGCGCGAGGCGAGCCCACCTGCGCCTCCTCGACGAGCTTCTTGCGCAGCAGGTCGGCGTCGCCGAAGAGGCGCGCGGTGTACGAGCCCTTAGGCGCGCTGCTCCTGCGCTGGGCGAGCGTCGCCGCGAGGTGGCGCAGGCCCGAGGGCGGGCCCCAGCAGCCGAGGCTCTGCTTGTGGCAGAAGGCCGGAGGCTCGCCGTGCTGAGATACCTGCACACGCGCGGGGCAAGCTGTGGGCCCGGGCGTGGGCCTAGGCCTAGGCAGCTCGCGCTATCTACCCCGTCACGTGCTCCCGCCCTCCGCCCACCGCCCACCGCCACCGCCACCGCGAGCATACGAGCGCGCGCGCGTGCTGCGCGTGCTTACCGTGAAGCGGATGGCGTCGTGGTCGCAGTCGAGGTCGATGCGGAGGAGGGTCTGGTAGGCGCCGCTCGTGTCGCCCTTGCGCCAGAGCCCGCCCTTGCTGCGCGAGTGGTACACGCCGCGCCCCGCCTCCACCGCGGCGCACAGCGAGGCGCGGCTGGAGTAGACGAGGCCGAGGGCGACGCCGCCCTCGTCGCACACCACGGTGGTCATCAGGCCGTCGGTGCGGTCGGTGCGCGCGCAGCTGCCCACGCAGGCGCCCAGCTCGAGCAGGCCCGCACCGCCCCCGCCCCCGCCGCCCCCGCCGAGGCAGGCGGGCGCGAGGACGTCGATGGCGAGGGCGTGCAGCTCGCCCACCTTGGCCGCCGCGCCCGCGCTCGCCGCCCTCGTGCCGCGCAGCCCGCTCACCCACACGCGCAGCCGATCGGTGCTGCGGCAGAGGGCGGAGGGCGCTATGGGGGCGGAGGGCGCTAGGGGGCAGAGGGCGCGTCGGGCATGGGCGCGTGCGGAGTGTGCGACGCGCAGTGTGCGAGCACACCTGGCGAAGGGTGCGACGGCCTGGATCAGCTTGTCCTCCTCCGCCTCGTGCGCCGCGTCCGGGGCCAGCGTCAGCAGCACGCCGCCCACCGCGCCGACCGTCTCCGGCGCTGCGCACTCCAGGCAGCCCGAGCCCTTGCGCGCGGCAACCTGCTCGAGGTCCTGCAGGAGGGTGGCCAGCGTGGCCGGATCTCCGAGCGGCCCGACCGGGAGCAGCAGCACCAGGCGCTCCGCAGGCAGGCCAGTGGTCCCTCGCGCGATGGCTGCGTCCAGCGACACATCGAGCGGCGCCGCGCCATCGAGAGAGATGACCGCGTGGTGCGCGCCCTCGTTGAGCCACTCACGCACCGCGTCCGCTTGCTCCAGAGCGAACGGGCCCACCACGCAGCGCGTCTTGCGCAGCAAAGCCTTTTGCTCTGCGTTCGGGCCGGCACCACGGGAGGCCTCGGACAGCCACAGGCACACGCCGCCGCCCAGACCGAGCCGGCGCGCCACCTCCCACGGAGAGTCGCAGGCGGCCTTGCCCGCCGCTGCAGCGTCCATATCGAGCGCGCCAGCGGACTCGCGGACCTTTGCGAGCAGCACCATGTGCAGGGACGAGCGCCACAGACCACGAGTCCCCGCCCGGGGCGGCATGGGGAGGCACAGCGGACGAAATGGCTACAGGAAATCGCTCCTATTAAATTCTTCTGCTTACGTATATCTATTTCTACAAATATGATCCAACTGGGTTTTCCTGTTCCCAAATAGCCTGCCCACCACAAGAACACTCAGGCGGCAACGCTCCTCCACCGTGCACGACGCTCTACTCGTATTCGAAGCCCAGTCCCGCGAGCGTGGCGAAGCCCTCAGGCAGTGGGACCACCCGCTCGAATCCCATGGCTTCCAGCACGGGCGCTGCGTTGTGCACCCGGACGCCAGCAGCGCAGTGCACGTAAGTCAGCAGCGTGCGATCGTACTTGGGCACCTCGCCCTCCATGAGTTCAGAGAGCGGCACCAGCTTCGCGAGCTTCAGGTGACCTGAAGCCCACTCCTGGGGTTCGCGCACGTCAAAGAGCTGCGCCTCGCCGCTCTCGAGCTCCTCCTTCATCGTCTCGAGGTGATCCGGCAGCGACGGGAGGCTCGCGGAGCACGCGCTGCGTGCGACGCCACTCGCACAGCCTTGGTGCATCACGGCGGAGCGCGCGAGGCCAGAGCGGAGGAGGCCGAACGCACCGAGGGACACTGCGAGCATGCGCGTCTCGCGCCGTCTCGCGGCAGTGCAAGTCTTCGATCTGGGGAGGTTATCACACGGACCTCGCCGGGCATAACCTCATCGAACTAGGGGCGCCTTCACATTGCTTACTTGATTTGAGGCGCCGTCTTACGTCCGTTTTAACCCCTTGCTCACGCCGCGCCAGCACGACGGCGCCGACGCGTCCCGCTCTGATGCGAGAGGCCGGGCTCGAGCTCGACGAGGACCTCGAGGAGCCGGGTGAATCGACTCTTGAGAGACTGGAAGCCTCCGTCTCGCATCAGTGGCAGAAGCTGCTGGACCTCTCCGTGCCCTACATTGGCCGACGCTGGGCCATCTCTGCGCTCGTCGCGTGCGTGTACTGCGTGCGCGCCTACCTGCTCAAGGGCTGGTACATTGTCTCCTACGGGCTCGCGATCTATCAGCTTAGTCTGCTCATCGGCTTCCTGACTCCGCAGGCAGCCGACCCGTGGCCTGAGGTGTAGTGCCTGAGGTGTGGTGGTGGCGGTCGCGGCGAGGCCTGGGCGCGTGCAGTGAGGGGGGGAGCGTGGACCGTGTCCGGATATGCGTGCTCAGATGTGTGCCCGGCGCGCGCGCGTGGCGCAGGTCGATCCCGACACGGAAGACCCTTTCGCTCCCGACGGCGGACTGCTAGGCGCGGTGCCGCTCTCCAAGGACGGCACCTACATGCGCACGATCCCCGAGTTCAAGTACTGGTACCGGCTGACGAAGGCCTTCGCCGTCGCTTTCAGCCTCACCTTCTTCGAGCTATTTAACGTGCCCGTCTCGCGCCCCATCCTCGTCATGTACTTTGTGCTGCTCTTCTTCCAGGCACGCACGTCTCCGCCCCGCACCGGCCGCACGGCACCCGCACGGCGCCGCCCTCCCACCCCCCCTACGTGTCCCACACGGCCCCGGGCCTCCGCGTCGCAGGCGGGCAAGCGGCAAATCGAGCACATGATCAAGTATCAGTACTTGCCGTGCTCCTTCGGGAAGAAGCCATCGTCGCCCGGGGCCAAGACGCTTGCGGTCTGAGTTGTTTTTTGTCATGTATTAGTATCGTTTTTGAAGGCGTGCCTATTTCCGTTTTTTCCACCCGCGTCTGCGTCCCGTCATCAACCCCGATCGCCGACGCGGCGCGCGAGACCAACGTTGGCGCGCGTCGGCACCTCGGGCACCGCAATGGCTCCGCCCCACATCCTGGTGATCGGTGGAGGCCCCATCGGCCTGGAGGCCGCCGTCTTGCTGGCGCAGTCCGGATTCGCTGTGACCGTGGTCGAGCGTGGCCAGGAGGTCGCCGCCTCTGTGCGGCACTGGGGCCAGGTGCAACTCTTCTCCAAGAATGAGATCAACACGACCGCCTGGGGCCTTGCGGCCTGCGCAGAGGTCGGCACCGTGCCGGACGCTGCGGCGTACCCAACCGGCGACGAGTTCTGCACGAGCTACCTCGAGCTGCTCGCCTCGTGGCTCGCGGCCTCGCCCAAGGTCACGCTCATGACGAGCACGACGGTCGTCGCCCTCTCGCGCGGCACGATTCTGAAGAACGAGCAGGTGATGGCGGTGGGCGAGACCGATCGGGCGAGCACGCCCTTCCACGCGCTCCTCTGCACCGCCGCTGAGGAGGAGCTCGTGCTGGACGGCCTGGCGGCGGTGCTTGACTGCAGCGGCACCTATGGCAACGGCAACGCCATCGGAGCCGGCGGCGCGCCCGCTCTCGGAGAGAGGGCGCTCCGCTCCCGCCAGCCCTCCGCGATCTTCGCCGACGGCTTGCCTGACGTGCTTGGCCGCGACGCCGCCCTCTTCACGCCCCCCAGCGGCGGCGCGGTGCGGGTGCTGCTGGTGGGCGGCGGCTACAGCGCGGCGACGACGCTGCTCGCGCTGGTGGAGGCGGGGCGGCGGCACCCTGAGGGCGAGATGCGCATCGAGTGGTGAGGCGCTAGCCGGAGTGGGCGGCGAGTGGGCGGGGAGTGGACGGGGAGTGGTGGAGGGGGAGTGGGCGGTGACAGCAGCCCCACACCTCCGCCTCTCTAGCACGCCCCCGCCCGCATGGCCGCCCGCATGGCCGTCAGAGCACCCCCGCCCCTCGCGCAGGTGCCTGCGGAGCCGCTCCGGGCGCGCGCCGTACGTGGCCATCCCCGACGACCCGCTTCCCGCGCGCGCGGCCCTGGTCGACCTCGCTAACCAGATGGCCGAGGGCAAGGCGCCGCTGCCGCCCAACGTGGCCCTGCACGTGCGGCGCGGCGTCAGTGTGGAGCAGCTCAGGGGCGCCCAAGGCAGCGAGGGCGTGCGCGTGGCGGGGCAGAGCGAGGCGGGCCCCTTCGCGCTGCAGGTGGAGGTCGCCGTCGCGCACGTCGGCTTCCGGCCCGACCTCGCTCTCTCGCGCGAGCTGCAGGCGCGCAGCGCCCAGCACCTCGCCTCGCCTCGCCTCGCCTCGCCTCGCATCGCCGCGTGCCCGCCTTGCTCCGCGCCCGCCGTGCCCGCCGCCGCGCTGGCCGTGCCCTTGCCGTGGCGTGGGCGTGTGGTGTGACGAGGCATGGGCCTGCTGCAGGTGCACACCACACACCTGCAGGTGCACGCCTGCTACGCGAGCGAGGGGCCGATGAAGCTGGCGGCCTCTCTGCTTGGCGCGCGCGTGGCGGCCAAGGGCGGCGGCGAGGCGGCGGGGGATTGCCTCAAGCAGGCGGCGCCCGGGCCCGATCTGCTCGTCTCGCCCGAGCCGCGCTTCTACGTGCTCGGCGCCAAGAGCTACGGGCGCAACTCCGCCTTCCTGCTCAAGCTGGGCCACGCGCAGGTGGAGGCGGTGGTGGCGATGCTGCGCAAGGAGTGCCACGACGAGCTGTGAGCATCCTAGTGAGCACGCCGCTCCGAGGCCGTCGGCCTCGCGGGCTGCGTGACGAGGCCCGATCGGACAGGCTCTGAGTGGGACAGTGGGGGCCGAGTCGGTCCGGCTGGACCACGAGAATCACAAGCCGTACAAGGGCCGCTTCAACACGAGATCACGCAGCGCGGCGTCTTGGTCTTCCAGTGTTCGAGATAGGACACGCACCCAGGACGCCAGGAGACCAAAAGCGCGCACCGGCTGTTTAGCAGGAAGTTCAAATTGTGCAGTGTTTTGTGTAAAGAGTGCGCATACTGAAGACAAATATGTAAGTTTAAGTATCTTTTAATTATGACTTTCAATCGCCACGCTACGAAGGTGAATTTCATTACTCTGCGCACTCGCCAACACGGCGCGCTCTCACGCGTGCGGCGCGCGTATCATGGCCGCTGCCGATGCCACGACCTCCGACGCGCACAAGGTCTTCTTCATCGGCCCTAACAAGACGGGCACGCGCAGCTGGTGTGAGCTGCTGCAGAATCTGGGCATGCGCACTCTGCATGACGCTGCATCCTGGTCGGCAGCCAGCCGACGACACGACCTATCCTTCTTCTCGAAGCACGACGCATTTTGCGACGGCGACGTGTTCGACGTCGAGTGGCTCGCCACCGCTTTCCCACGAGCCACGTTCATATACAACTCCCGAGCGCTCCTCCCCTGGCTGATGAGCCGCTTCTTCCACGCGCAAGACGCGACGCACGCCTTTCTATCCGGGCGTGTCTCATCCTTGGCGCTGCACAACGACGACGCCACTGCGGCTTGCTGGGTGCTCCAGAGGGATGCGCGCCTGCTGCGTGCTCGAGAGCTCTTGTCCTCCACTAGGCTCGCCGTGCTCGACATCGCGTCGCCCAGCCCCGAGCGGCTCTTGGCGGACCTGCGGCCGATGCTCCCGCCGTCGGCGAGGACGCGGCTGGCGGGGATGAAGCAGCTGCCGCATCGCGGGGAGAGGGCTTCCGACCGATCGGAGCAAAGCTCAGAGCACGTGGAGCGGCGGCTGCGCGAGGTGCTTCGAAGGATGCGCGCCTCGCCGGGCGCGGTGGAGCTCAGCGGCGCGACGTCGACCCAGGCCATGGTAGATGCGTGCCCCCGGCTGCACGGAATGGGTGGTGTGTCGACAGGGCAGCGAGGCAACCGCAAGAACGCCACGCGGTTGAAGGCCGTCAAGGCGGCAGAGGTTACGTAGGCCTAACGTAGGCCACCACAACATGGAAGAGATGTGGGGGCGCCGCGTGCCGCGTGGGCGTGCACATCGCTCAATGGCTCCGGTATACCATCCTGTAGACGCCCCTCTCTTTCTTTTTTACTAGGGTGGCACCCCACTGTGTCAACACGCTAAGGAGATACTGCTGCATGTGGCCCACGCGTTTTTTACGCGCAGTGTGTGCACAGTGTGTCCGCTGTTTAACACCCATGCGGGCTCTCTCGCTCTCTGTGTGCCCATGTAGACTCCCTGCCCCGCGCTCTCGCGCAATGGGCACCCAGTAATAAGTTAGCGTATACTATTGCGTATACCTGCTACCTCTTTCGAACACTTACTTAGCCAAGCCACCACAAAACTCATCCCAACCAAGAGAGCGAGCTGCGTGACGCGCCGAATCGTGCGCGCACGTCTAATATACCTGTTGGGCCCCTGTGGGCGAGCAGTGGGCATGCAAGCACCCGCGCCCCTTCCACACAGCCCACATGAGCCGCAGCTGCTCCCCCTTCCCGCCTCTGGGGCGCTGCTGCAAATAATCGCTATGCGGCAGCTCACAGCTTGCCCTCCACCCACAGGTCGAGCTTGGGTGACGAAATGAACTCCTCCCACTTCGCCCAGTTGTCGTTGTTCTCGCTCCACGCGTCGAAGGTCTCTAGCGTCGGCGGCTCAAAGCCAAACTTGCTAACGTTGCCCGTGGCGTTGGCCACCGCCGTCGCCAGAGGTGTCTTCGCAGGCTCCGGCGGCGGGCTGCCCGACGCCATCTTGACAATCTTCACGACGCCGTAGAGGGACACGTAGAAGCCGACCATGGCCGCAACGATCTGCAGAGTGTGGGGCGGTGCTCAGCTCCCGCGCAGGCCAGGGGGAGCGCAGGGTGGCAGAAACAGCGGTGCCAGCTGCGTACGCCCCTGGTCCCAGTGGCTGTGGCCGCTTAGCAGGAGCTGCTGACCTGCTCATCCTTTGGCAAGATCTTCCGTACCTTCGCCTCAAAGTCTCCACCGCGCCCCTGCAGCAGCGTGTGCCAAAAGGTGAGGCGCGGGAGGGGTGGCAGGCTCGCAGAAGGGGCGACAGATACAGCAGGCAAGGGCTGCGCCTATCTGCAGAGAGTCGTGGCGTGCGGACGCCGTCCCTTCCGTGTGAGCTTCTGTGTGCGGGCAGGGGAGGCTGAGGCAGAGGAGCACCATGGTGAGGCGAGCGAAGTTACTTCGGTAAGAAGAGAGGGGGAAAACGCGGACATTACACCACTTTCACACTGACTTCCTCCGAACCGCCCCCGCACACGCTCTTGGTCCTCTAGGTGCGTATCTGGAAGACGCCGTTCTGCGTGATCGTGCGCACGCCCTTGTACGGCTTGTAGTCCTCGTTGTCCAGCCGGAGCGACTGCACGCGTATGTTGGAGGCGGCGTACATGCTCACCTTGAACTCTGCCAGCACGGTGATCGAGAGCTCCCGCCCGGGGCGGCCTCCGGGGGCGAGGGTGACGAAGCCTGAGAGCGAGGGCGTCTTGTCGTTGGGCAGCTTGCCTATCCGCCAGGTGCACTCCTTGCCCGTCTCGTCGAACTGCACGGTGCCCGTGTTGGCCGAGAGCTGGCTGCTCAGCGTGTGTGCGGGGAAGGGGATGATGATGTTCACGTCCTCGATGGGCCTGCCCTGCGCCGCCCTGCTCCCCACCATCACGCTCACGCGCCCGGTGCAGCCGCTATCCGCCGAACTGCTGCCACCGCCGCCGCCGCCGCCACCGCCGCCGCCGCCGAATGTGCCGCCGAAGGTGCTGCCGCCCGCGTCCGGGCCCGGCCCAAAGCTGATCTGCGGGTTGACGTAGATGGGTAGGTTGACGATGCCTCGCACGCGGTAGGAGCCGAGGGTGAAGGGGCCGTCGGGCGGGACGAAGGAGATGCAGCGGTTTTGCTCCCACCGCCACAGCCGCACGCACGGGTGGAAGCTCACGTCCTCGAGGGCGTACGGCTCCGCAATGTGCAGAGTGAGGTCCGGCCTGCCCGACAGCTGGCAGTTGCACTCTATGTCCCCGATGACCTCGGCATGCTCGAGCATCGAGGTCCTGCCGTCGACGACCGCATGGAGCTTCTCGACGATGTCCATGTACAGCTCGTTGGCGTTGTACCGCACGTTCTCCCGCCGCCACGGCACCGAGCCCAGCGTGGCTTGCGGCAGCGCCTCACCCACCTGGGAGCCGCCGGTGACCGCGGCGACCATTGACTTCATCTTACCGGGCTGCAGCACGAGCTCTTGCAGCATGTTGGGCTCCGTGTGCACCGGGACGCCGTGGTCGAGCATCTCGTCGAGCAGCTGGTACACGGTCACAAAGTTGTCTCGCAGAGTGTCCTCGGTCAGCTCTCGGAAGTAGAGCTCGAAGATGTCAGCAATGCGGTGCAGCAGCTCGTAGGTGAGCAGCGGCGTCACGTCGCGTCCCACCGCGCCGATGAGGCAGATCTCGTTGCGGACCACGTGCAGGAGCACATGGTGCACCGCCATCGTCGCAGGTGCCACATCGATCGGCCGCTCTGCAGCAACCACCTGTGCCCAGAACGGCTCGATGATCTGCCGGTTGAGCGGCTGCCGCCAGTGCTTCTCGACAACGACGTTGCCGCGCTTGCCGAGGATGAAGAGGGAATCCATTCCGAGCGCCCTGGTGCTTTGGTCGCGGCGCGCGGTGCGCGCACAGCCAGAAGCGCTCCGGCGTGCGGTCTGGGGGTAAAAACAAGGACGGGACAGGCCAGCACAACAGGAGTAAGTAAGTAAGTACAGTGTGGCCTTTATTACTTACTTACTTACTTACAACAGGAGTCCAGAGCACAAGTAGGGCAAAAGGCGAGACATGGAAGCAAAAGCGAGCAAACATGCGAGCAAGTGTGAGCATGCGTGTGAGCGGTCTGGGGGGGGGGGCGAATACGGGACAGAATTTTTTATCAAGCCGTGGGCCACGCGCGTACGGGCTGTCTCGCGGCACACATTTAACTATTTTTAGATGCACTCGCCGCCTCTCGCGCGTCGGCGGTGGCGGCGTGCATCTTGGCGAGCACGTGGTCATAGGCGGTGATCGGAGCGTACCTGGGCGCGCCACCGTCGGCAGGCGCGCACTTGGGCGAGGGCAGGCACTCGACCACGGTGTCGGGGTGCGGCCCTGTGAAGTAGACGACCGAGAGCCTGCCTCGGCCGGGGGTCGTGTCTCGAGCGACGCGGTGGCGCGTGCTCTTCCACCGATCATTCGTCCACCGCTGCAGCAGGTCGCCGATGTTGATCGTGAGGGTGCCGGGTGGCGCGGCGACCGCAGCCCACTCGCCGCCGGGCATCTGCACCTCGAGCCCCCCCCGCTGCTCCTCGCCGCGCTGCAGGATGGTGAAGCCGTCGAAGTCCGTGTGCGCGCCGTACCGCAGCCGCCCCGCGCCGCCCTCCGCGCCCTCCGCGCCCTCCGCGCCCTCCGCGCCCTCCGCGTCATCGCACGGCGGGTACCAGGCGAGACGCAGCAGCGTGCCCGGGTGTTCGAATGCGGCGCCGAGGGTGGAGGGCGGCAGCTCCAGCGCGAGCTCAGCCAGAGAGTACAGCTCCGTCATCACTCGGTTCACGCCGCCAAAGTAGGCCACTGCCGCCGCACGGAAGGCGGCCGTGGGAAGCCACGCCTCGTCGCGCCACGGGCACTCCGCCTCCGCAGCGGAGACGTGCCACGCTGGCTCCTGGTAGGCTGGCAGGTTGAGCGACTCGACCAGGTCTGGCTGCGCTGATGCCGCGCCAGCCGACGCAGCGATGTTCTCGGCGCCCGGGCCCAGATAGCCTATCTCGCCGTCGACGCGGCTCTTCTCCTTTTCCGCGGCGGGCAGTGCAAAGAAGGCCGTGCTCTGTGCGCGCAAAGCATCGATCGTTGCCTCGGGCAGCAAGTGCTCGTAGCCCGTGAGGTAGCAGAAGCCGGCCGTGCGGAAGGCGCCGTCAAATGCTTGCGCGATCGCGGCACGCTCGGCCGGGCTGCCGGTGCTGAACTGGCCGAGGTCGAGTGTGTAGAGCTCCATCCACGTCTCTGAGCGCGCAGGTTTGACACAGCGCGCCGCGCTCGAGCGCGGCTCGTCGCCAACGCGGCGCGCGTTGTAAAGTTGAGTCATAAGGCGTAAATTCACGGAATTATCTACTTGGGCTCACCAACTAACCTGACCGAGTCGCCTACCGTCTCGACCACGCCCGCCAGCTTGGCGAGCTTCTTCTCAAAGGTCGCCCTGAGCTCCTCCTTGGCCGCGGCTCCGCCATGGGCCTGGCACGCAGCCACCGTGGCCTTGCGCAGCCGCTTGAGCGGCAGCTGCCGGCCCTCCGCGGCGCGCAGCTGCGTCTTGATGCTCTTCTTCCAGTTGAACGCAGCCGCGCACTCCTCGCCAGCGGGCCCGGCGGCTGCAGCTGCCGATGCCGCCGCCTTCTCGTGCTTCTCCTGTTTGTCCTTCTTTGCCTTCTTCGCCCGCTTCTTCCCTTCCGCCGCGCCCTTCTCCTCCTTGCCCGACTGGATGGTGCCGCCCATCGTGTCGCCCTTGACAAACATCGAGTAGAGCCCGCCCACCTGTCTATTCACCTCCTTCATCTTGAACGCCACGGGCCGCGCCCAC
>Ga0115013_10000957_pt1 | contig 17044 bp, 9 predicted proteins | sample SouAtlMetagenome_2_FD_88686 | JGI IMG/M metagenome (GOLD analysis project Ga0115013, IMG submission 88686) | Marine eukaryotic phytoplankton communities from Atlantic Ocean - South Atlantic ANT15 Metagenome | ecosystem: Environmental > Aquatic > Marine > Oceanic | place: South Atlantic Ocean...
ATTCTTGAGCGCGTGCAGCGCCAGCCGCTGACCAGGCACGGCTTTGCACTGATAATGAATCGCACCACTGATATCGATCTGCGATGCCATTCCGGTGTGGGGAATGTCACGCGCCAGCCATGTTCCGAGTCGCATCTCGGCTCGAGGATCGATACTCGGCTTGTTCACCTCCCTACCGACATGCTTCATCGCCGCGCTGTAGAATTGATGAAAATAAACCGGCAACTCCGGCTGGTCCCAAACGATGCGCCAACCGCGAATGAGACTATGCAGGTTGTTGTAGTATGGCAGCCCTTCGCCCATATTAGCGTATCCCTGATTCCAAATCGCCCCGCGAATGGCATAGGGCACGACCGGGCTCATTCGGCCGTTATAGAGCCAATTGGCATCCCGGTTGGACCTGAGGTTTCCGGGAACGAGCGCGTTAATTTCTTTGGCCTCTTCACCCTTTTTAATGGCCGCTTCATTGGCGGTAATCTGGTCTTCCAGTGATTTGTAAAATTCCGCCCAGGCCTTCTGATGCTCGGGCGTGGTTGGATCGGTCATCAGACACTTCTGATGAATCGCTTTGCTGTAGTCATCTTTGGCCGAGGCATAACCCTCACGCGGAACCCACGCCTGAATCGCAGTCTGGCTGAATGAACAATTCAGGATCCCGATGGGCACCTTGATCTCCTGATAAATCTCATGAGCGAAGGCGAAGGCTATCGCGCTGTAGTTTCGGTATTCGCCATTTTTCCAGGTACCCGTGGCTTTCTTGATCGGATGTAATTGCGAGGTCACCGAACTCACCTGAAATTCGCGAATCGGAACGACCCCGCCCTCATTCGCTGCCGCAAAATCAACAGCGAGCTTGGCGACTTTGCTCTTTCCCACGATCCACTGCATGTTGGACTGCCCGGAAGCCATCCAAACTTCGCCAACGAGGATATCGATGAGCGTTTCCTTCTTGCCTCCTTCTTCGCTGATGACGAGATGAGCCGGCTGAAAACTGGCCTTGAGGTCATTCAGTTCAATCGTCCACTTACCGTCCTTACCCGCAGACGCGGATTTCTTCTGGCCAGCAAATTCAACAGTCACCTTCGTCCCCGGCTTGCTCCAGCCCCAAACCGGAACAGACATCCCCCGCTGGAGGACGGCATGGTCGTGGAAGGGAGCGCCGAGTTGGATCGCGAGTTCGCGAGGACCCTCCGGCTCGTTCGCGGCACTGGAAGTGAATGTCGAAAAAGCAAGAGCGAGCGCCGTGGCGATTCCATGAATAAAGTTTTTCATAAGCTAATTTAGAGAAGAACCTTAGCTGCCGAAAAAATGAACCGAATTTTTAACGCACAACCTGTCCCTGTTTAAGCAAGAAGATCAATCCGGGATGACTCGCAGGGTGAAATAGGCCTGCAGCTTGGGCCAACACGGGTCACCACCAAAAACATCTTCCGTAAGAGCCAAGGGAATTTCATCGACGTGACCCCGCCAGAAATCGCGCTTAGTGGCGCAGAGGATGGCTCTAAACTTATTTTGGGGAGAGAAAGACGGGTCATTGCCTCAACGTAAACAGCATCATTCGGTTACATCCGGCTGTAAAGATCACAGAGATCTCGAAAGCGCAATTGGGACGAGAAAGACCCTCTTTCAAACTCGCGGTTCAAACCGAATTTCAATACTACTTTTCCTGCACCTTCCATGAGAGCCAAACCAACCTCGTCCCTTCCTGGAGTCAGTCGCCGTCATTTTCTCCGTGCGGGGGCCGCGACACTTGCCCTGCCGGCCCTTGAGGCCTTCTCGGCGACGGTCGGCTCAAAACCCCAAGCGAAGAACTTCGTCGCCATCGGCACCTACCTTGGTTGGCACCAAAATGCTTTCATCCCAAAACAAACGGGCCGCAACTACGAAATGCCCGACACTCTCTCGCCAATTTCCAGCTTTCGCGATGAGTTCACTGTTTTTTCGGGACTCGATCACCGGGCTCCCAACGGGCACGGCGCCTGGAGCAATTTCCTCTGCGGGCAGTCGCCGAAATCGTATTCGCTCGACCAGATGATTGCGAACTCGATCGGAGCAAAGTCTCGATTTCCATCGATCCAATTGACCGCTGGTGCCGGTGAATCGGACAATAAAAAAGGCAACGCCATTAGCTTCACCCGCCGGGGCGTTGCTCTGCCAATGGTTCAGCGTCCCAGCGTTTTCTACGAACGACTCTTTATGTCCAAAGCCGACCGGGCCCGAACAGAATACATGTTGCGCAGTAATCGGAGTTCTCTCGACCTTGTCTTGGAGGACACCCAACGCCTGCAAAAGTCACTACCCGCCCGCGACCGCGACAAACTAGAAGAATACTTTGAATCCCTGCGGGCGGTGGAAAAGCGCATGGGCCATCAACTCGAAACCATCAATGACCCAGTTCCCCGTCCGGATTACAAACTTCCCAGCTACGATCCGATTACCCCCAACCTTCAAATCGAAGCCGAACAGATTATGTATGATCTGATGGTTCTGGCCTTGGAAACAGAATCCACCCAGGTCATCTCATTCTTTCTTCACGGACTTGGGCAGGTTTTTTCCTTCGACGGAAAAGCCTTGGGTTCCGGTTATCACGGCCTGTCTCATCACGGCAACAATCCGGCGATGATCCGCGATCTGGTTGCGATCGAGACAGCACACATTCATTGCCTTGCTGGATTTCTCACTCAACTGAAGGAAAGAAAAAATCCCGAAGGAAAGTCCCTGCTCGATAACACGGTCGTTTTACTGGGCACCGGCATGGGAGACGCCAGTCGTCACAGCAATGCCAACCTACCAACCCTGGTGGCCGGTGGTGGCTTCAAACACGGCAGCCACATCGCCGCAGACCCGTCGAAAAATGATGCGCCGCTACTGGGCGATCTTTATATCACCCTGGCACAGCGACTAGGCTTGGAAGTGGACAGCTTCTCCAATGCTTCCCGCAATATGAACCAGCTCTTTTCTTGATGCGCCACAGGTTACTATTGCCCGGATTGCTGCTTGGCCTGTTTGCGACCGGATTAATTCGAGCAGAAGAGGGAACAGCGATCCCGGACGATGCCGTGGAGTTCCTCGCCGAGTATTGCATTGATTGCCACGATGCCTCGACCAAAAAGGGCGATCTGGATCTGGATCTCACCTCAATCGATTGGAGCCAGGAGGAGAGCCGTAAACTTTGGGCGAAGGTTCTGAAGGCAAATGAGGAGGGGCTCATGCCGCCTGCGAAGAAAGATCAACCGACCGGGAAAGAACGAGAGAAAATAGTCGCTTGGTTGGATTCTTCGCTGATTGAGAACACCCCCATCGGTGGCACCTTGCCGCGCCGACTCAACCAGGCCGAGTACGAGGCCTCGATCCGAAAGCTCCTCCACTTTCCCGAATTCAAGCTCCCGATGGGCTTTCCCAGCGATACCGAGTTTCACGGTTTCAACAATGTCGGTGAGGGCCTCGTCCTGTCGCCACCCCATCTCGAAGCCTACGCCAAGGTCGCCCGGGATATCGCCGACCAGATCTTTCCGCCAGCAAAGTCCACACCCAAATCTAGACTCTGGAAGGCGGGGCCAGAGGACATGGTCTTGAGTTTTTCGGCCGCCAGCGTTCAAGGGGATGCGCTCCGCCTCGCGTCGCGCAGCGTCGACATCATGCGAAGCTGTAGTTGGCCGAGCCGGATCGAGATCAGTGACTCCGGAACCTATCGAATTTCGGTCAATGCTTCCAAGTTTCTATCGAACGAGGGACGCCCCTTCGAAGAGGACATGATCCTTGAAGTTTACGCGCGCGCCGTTACCGCGACCGATCGCTCCAAGGTTCAGGACTTCCGCCTGTTGAAGGAAATCAAGGTAACCGGCGAGGAACCCCGAACAACGGCCTTCCAGGGCGATCTCTATGAAGGCGAAACGGTTCTCTTTCGTTGGAAGAATGCGGAGATGACCCACGATCCTCCGGACACTGCGAAGGCCTTCAAAACCCTGGCAAAAGAAAATCCCAGGTTTCTCGCCGCCTGGCTGAAAACGGTCTTTCCAACGGGCAACCCGAAGCGGCCAGTCAGGATCGCCGTCCTGCGGGGACGCAACGGGTGGGACACCGTTTCCAAACACATGGCTGATCCAAATCTCGACCTGACGCACGCCTCAACCGATTCCCCGTTGGCACAGGCTTTTTTCAAACTTGCCGCCAGTAAGGGCAAGACCTCCATCGCAGACTGCCTCTGCTATTTCTACCACACCAAAGGGCCGGCGATGGAAATTCACCAGTTGACGATCGAAGGCCCTTCGAAACTGGTCGAGAGTCCCGCAGACCTGAAGCGACGGGAGTGGCAGCTCAAGATCACCGGAACTCCTCACGAAGGGCAATCGAAGGAGGCGTTCCTCCGCGATTTTCTCTCTGGTTTTCTTCCTCGCACCTTCCGAAAATCCGTTACTGACGAGACGGTCGAGACCTACCTCAGCATCGCCAAACGACACTGGGATGCCGGTCACACTTATGAGGAAGGAATGCACTTGCTCTTCCGCAACATTCTCATCTCACCCAGATTCCTCTATCGTTGCCTCGGTGCTGGCGACATGGACGATTTCGATCTCGCAACCCGGCTCTCCTATTTTCTCACCCAAGGACCGCCTGACGAAACGCTCATCGACCTGGCCCGACGCGGACGTCTCTCCGCCACCCGACCGTCGAAAGAGGATCCTGCAAAAATGGAATACTGGGTTCTGCGACGCGAGGCCGAACGTCTCATGCCCACCGAGTTCACCGCCCCCATGATCCAGAGCTTTGTCGGGCAATGGCTCGATACCGATTCCCTGCACGGTATCATGCCAGATCCGAAATTTAAGTTCGATGAAACCAGCATTGATATTGCCAAGTACGAGACCGAGCGCTTCTTCACGGAGATTCTCACAAAAAACCTCCCGATGACCGATTTCATCGACCCGGATTTCACCTTTTCCTCGATCGCCTTCGTGCAACGAAACTACGGATTCACTCCAAAAACCTCCTCGAATAAGAAGGGTAAAAACAACGCTGCCTCGAAGCGAAAACTCCAGCGCTTGAAGATCGCGCGCGGAGGTCGCTACGGCGGCTTACTCGGTCAATCCGCGATCCTCACAGCTACTGCCAACGGAGTTGACACCCAACCGGTGATCCGCGGTGTCTGGGTATTGGAGAATATCCTGGGTATTCCAACACCGAAGCCCCCCAAGAATGTCCCGGCGCTCACTCCTGACACCCGGGGGACCACCACCCCGCGGGAACTGCTGGCAGCTCATACAAATGAGTCATCCTGTTCCGCCTGCCATCAACGAATCGATCCCATAGGATTTGCATTGGAAAACTACGATCCCGTCGGGCGCTGGCGAAATGAATGGCCCGGAACAAAAACCAGAATCGACGCCTCGGGAACACTTCCCGATGGGACCAAGATCGAGAATGCCATCGAACTCAAGTCATGGGTGGTCGACAACATTGATCTCTTCTCTGCATGTGTTTTGGAAAAGCTCATGATCTACGCCACCGGTCGTATTCCAAACTACACCGAGACACGTGAAATTGAAGCCATCGTGAAGCAGAACCACGTGACCGGCAACGGATTCCGGAGCCTTGTCCTCTCACTCATCGAAAGTGAAGTCTTTCGGACCAAGTAGTTGAGATCCTTCCGACTTCAATCGAGCCCCGGTCTCGGGACAGCCTCAAGGATCGACAGCCGGATGGGGCGATGTGTCGAAACAGAGCCACTCTCACGGCATGCTCTTTTCGATAAACTCCCAAGTTTCCAGGCCCCACTTTCCTTCGGTCATGCACTTGGGATTATGCAGAAACTTCCTTGAGGGATCCTTGCGATTGAGACAACACGACCCCTCCGGGTAGTCACTCACCTCAGCAGGTAATTGGGTGAAATCGTAAGTGATTTTGAGCTGGTCCAGAGCCTCTCGGAACTTTCTGGTATTGAGTCCACCTTGAACAATTCGAAGCTTCAGTGACTTCTTAATCGCTTCCGCTTCCTTCACAAACTCCGGAACATAATTTCTGACGCTCGAATCCGTCGTGCTCGTACCCCCGCCGGCATCCAGGGCCACTGCGATCGAAAAAACATCGAGATGTTTTGATCCCCAGTAAAGGGAACCGGCGGCTCCCATGGAGAATCCCATGATCGTTCGCTTGCTCCTGTCTTTTGCGACGGCGTATTCTTTCTCAAGATACGGCAACAATTCCTTAATTACATTGGTTTCAGGCATCTTCCCCTTGGCCCCATCCCGCCAAACTGTTCCACCGTATTTTTCAGGAAATACGACAATGGCATCCCGGATCTTCCCCGCTTTCCTCGCGGCTTCATAACTGAGCATGACTTCGGACGAGGAATTGCCACCACCCGCACCATGAAGAAAAACAATCAAAGGATACGGTCCCTTGTCCTTGCTGTATTCCGGAGGCAAATACAGGGTGTGAATGATTTCATTCCCCGTGACAGGCCCCTTGAAGATCAAATTCTTTTGATACTTTCCTTGGTGAACAGCAGCAGCCTTTTGGCCATGGCTCACACCCATTCCAAGTGCACAAAGAGCTAGAAACATTCGTATCGTCATCATTATTTGGATTCTTGTTTAGTGCCAAAAAAACAATACCTTGCCCCGACTAGGAAGATAAAAACCCTCGAATCCGGTTTTCCGGTTTTGCGTCTATCCGGACTCAATGTTAACTCCCCTCTCATGATACGCGTATTAGCCGCCCTGTTTCTAGCTGCCACTTTTGCCACCGCTGGGGCACGCAAACCCAACATCATTTACGTCATGGTCGACGACCTCGGATATGGTGACCTCGGTTGTTACGGCCAAAAGACGCTCAAAACTCCGCATCTCGACAAGATGGCGTCACAAGGCATGAAGTTTACCGATCACTATTCCGGTCACACCGTGTGCCGCCCATCCAGGTTGGTCCTCTGGCTTGGCCAGCACGTCGGAACGACGAAAGTCAACGGCAACATCAAGGCTGGGCTGACGGGAAAAGAAATGACCATCGCCAAGAAACTCAATGAGGCGGGATACACCACCGGAGGCGTCGGAAAGTGGGCTCTCGGACATGTTAGTAAGCCAGAGGAAATCAACAATCCCGGACATCCCAACAACAACGGATTCGACTACTGGTTCGGCTACATGAATCAGTCCAACGCTCACAATTTCTATCCCACCTTTCTTTGGGAGAACAAGACCCAGATCAAACTCCCGGGAAATGTCATCAGTGATGATCCCCGCGGAGCAGGACGTGTCGCGAGCAAGAAAGTTACCTACTCCCACCACAAAATGGTCGATCGCGGTTTCGAGTTCATCCGTAAAAACAAAGATAAGCCCTTCCTTCTTCATATGCATTGGACCATCCCGCACACCAACAATGAAGCGGGCCGCGTAACTGGAGATGGCCAGGAGGTTCCCGACTACGGAATTTACAAAAACAAGGACTGGCCGAATCCCGAGAAAGGCTTCGCCGCCATGATCACCATGATGGACGACGACATGGGTAAGCTCTTCAAACTGCTGCAAGATCTCAAGATCGACAACGATACCCTGGTCATCTTCACCTCCGATAACGGCCCACACCACGAAGGCGGACACAAACATGATTTCTTCGACTCCAACGGGCCTTTGAAGGGCCACAAACGCTCGATGCACGACGGAGGAATCCGCGTTCCCTTCATCGCAAGGTGGCCGGGGAAAATCGAAGCAGGCACCACTTCAGACCTCCCATCAGCCTTCTGGGATTTTCTTCCAACCGCCTGCGAGATCGCTGGAACCGACGCCCCAAAAAACATCGATGGCATTTCCTATCTCCCGACCCTTTTCGGAAAATCCGACCAACAGAAAAAACACGACTACCTCTACTGGAGCAGCCGGGAAGGCACCACCTCCATTGGTGTCCGGCATCAGAACTGGAAGCTCGTCAAATATCGCGAAACCAAGGCGAACAAGAAAAAGAGAACCAAACCAAACGGGCCGGACGATTGGCGACTCTACGACCTTTCAAAAGACCCCGGCGAAGAGAACGACCTTTCCAAAGAGAAACCCGAACTGGTCTTGAAGATCAAAGGCCTTGTTGAACGGGACAAACTCCCCCTCTCCGCTCAACGTAAATAAAATACCCCTTATCCAACCCCAACCGGGGTTGCGTCCAACAAGGTCGCCCCAAGGTAGAAGGAAGCTCCAGCTTTCCCCGTCTGCCGCGATTCGAATCTATGAATTAGATCAGCTCACCGACGATTCCAGTGGAATCTCCGAAGCGGTTGTTCTTCAGGCCAATTTGCTGAAGTTGGGTGGCGAAGATATTGGAGAAGGGCGTGTCCCTGGTGAACTTAAGGTATTGGCCGTGTTTAAAGCCCAGCTTCTTGCCGCCGGCGAGAACGAGGGGGTAGTTCCGGTTGGTGTGGGTGGTGCTGTTGCTGCTGCCGTAGAGGAAGGTGGTGTAGTCGAGAAGGCTGTCGCTGGACTCGGGGGCGGCAGAGGTGTTTCGCATCCGGGTCAGGAAGTGGGAGAACTCGGTGGCAAGGAAACGATCCCATTTGCCGAGAGGTTCCACCCCGTCAGCCTTGTTCCAGGCGTGAGCCAGTCCGTGAAGGTGTTTTCCGAAGCCGAGGAGTTGAGGGAATTTTCCACCCAAAGTGGTGGCGTCGCCCATGCTGGCGATTTGGTAGGTGGCAACCCGGGTGGAGTCGGTTTGAAAAGCCAGATGAATCAACTCATACATTGTGCGAATATACTGCTCGGGGATCTGGTGATCAGAGTCGAGCTTAAGGCGTTCGCGCTCTTCGTCGGTCAAGGTCGGTTTGGCGATGTCGATCCAGGCCTGGGATTGTTCGACGTGTTTTTCCACCTGCCGGACCGAGTCCATATATTCGTCGAGCTTTTGCTGGTCGTGATTACCAAGCTTGCGGCGAACGCTGTTGGCATCTTCGAGGACGTGGTCGAGAAGGTGGGCGGAACTTTTGAGTCGCCGGCGATTTCTCGCGGTGTCCGGATCGCCGGCACCGAAGAGGCGTTCGTAAATACGGCGGGGTTGATTGACGGCAGGAATCGGACGGCCGTGTTTGTTGAAGGAGAGAGTACTGGATCGAGTGGGTTCGCCCACTCCACCATCGGTGGACATGATCAGCGAGTCGTAACGGGTTTGGCCGGCATAATGCTCTGCGACAACCTGATCCATGGACTGAACATTCCGCAGCTTGTTGGTGAGAATGTTCCAACCAGTAAGGAATGTGTCAGCACTGTCGTGTCCGTCAATCTTTTCGGCTTCAGGGTGAGAGAGTCCGCCAAGAACAGTGAGATGATCGCGATGAGGTTCCAGTGGTTTGAGACTCTTGTTGAACTGAAAGTCCTTACCTTCGCCTTTGGGGAACCAGTGCCAGTCTTGTTTGTCTTCCTGCAAGGGGAGAGAGACTCCGAAAGGAAAATAGACAACACCGAGCCTGGCGGGAGGCGGAGTGGTCTTCTTGCCACTGGCCATGCAGTCCAGCACCGGAAGGGCAAGACAAGCTCCTGCTCCCCGGAGAAATGTTCGTCGACCAATGTGTTGAGTCCTCATTACTTTGTCAAAAAGGCTTCACTAGTTACGATGCTTTCCACCAGTGATTGCAAACGAAGGCCATTTTTTAGTGATTTTTTTGTAATTTCTTCGACCAACGGCTCATCAGAGAACTCCAGGGAGCGCCCCATGGCATAAGCTAAAAGCTTACTGGTGAGTGCTTGAGCAAATTGTTGCCTCCGTTCGGTGAGCAGATATTTCTTAAGTTCATCCAAATTCTTCAACTCTCTGCCATCGGGGAGCTTGCCCGTAGAATCCACCGGATGACGGGCCACCACTTTCTTCCCGTGTTTGCGGGGGATTTCCTTACGGATCAAACCAGTGGCTCCGTAGGCTTCGAACATTTGCCCCCAAGGATCAATGTTTCGATGGCAATCGGCACAGGCCGGATCATCCCGATGAATGCGAAGTTGCTCGCGGATGGGCAGTTTCGAAAATTTGGGATCACTTTCGTCGAGTGGCGGAACATTGGGCGGAGGAGGAGGAGGAGGATCATTGAGCAAGTTTTTGCGAACGAAGACCGCCCGCTTGATGATGCTGGAGTCATATCCGGTCGAATGCCCCAGCAAAACTGAGCCATGGGTCAAGACCCCGCCCCGCTCCGCTGACTTTTTGACTTTGCGAAAGTATCCTCCATAAACCCCTTCGATCTTGTAATGATCTGCCAGTTCCTGGTTCACCAATTGAAAGTCCGATTCGATGAAGTTCTCCGCCGAGAGATTCCTGCGTAGGATCTCACCGAAAAAGTGAATCGTTTCACTCCGGAAATTCTCCTTAAGATCCGGATGTGGTTTCCCATAGATATTGGGTTCGATTTCAATACGATCAATGGCATCCACATCCAACCATTGGGTGGCGAAAGTTCGAATGAACTCATCGGCGCGCGGGTCTTTCACCATTCGTGCCACCTCTTGTCGCAGGGCCTCTGGCTCGGTGAGCTTGTTCTGATTCGCGAGATCTCGTAGCCGGTCATCGGGAAGAGTATTCCAGAGGAAGTAAGAAAGTCTGGCGGCAAGCTCATGGGAGTTAAGTTTCCTTTTCTCCTGAGATTCAGGCTCCATCAGATAGAGAAAGTCTTGTGAAACCAAGACCAGCACCAAGGTCTCTCTCAGCGCCTCTGCAAAGCTTGGAAAATCGGGACGAATCATGGTAAAAAATGAAGTGAGTTTTTCAACTTCTTCAGAAGCCACCATTTTCCGCCAAGCCTTCGGTAGGAAATTCTTGAGAATGTGCGCAACTTGTTTCGCTTCGTTGTCCGGATACTTCTCTTTGGAATCAATCAGAATGTCCTGATGGTGTTTGGGTGGCCACGACTCATAGATGGGGCCTTTAAATTCCACGGACTCGACGACCAGGTAAGGAAGATCGGGGTCTTCGATGCGGAAGTTTCGATCCTTCCCCTTCTCATCTTTTCTTTTCTCCGTTTTGACCTCCGCGTATTCGTTGGCAACGTTCATCACATTGACCAAGAGCCCCGGGTATTTCCCCTGACCGCGCACTGGAAGCGGGAAGTTCTCCAACCTTCCTCGAAAGACATATTCGTGCATCCCTTCTTTTGTAATGTCCAGTTCGGCAAGAGTCTTTTCCTGAAGCAAGGTGTCCGGACGATACCCGACAACGACCCTTAACCTGGGGATCGGACCCTTTTTCTCCGGCAGATCAGCCTTCACCTTGACCCGGATTTCGAAAGGGCCTTCGTCCGGGTAGTCATCCTTAATACGGCCAATGAAGCGGACCTTCGGTCCCAGACGATTCCCGGCAACTTCGCCCCTCTCCATCCGGACTTTGCTGGACTCCTTGAAAGTGTGGTGAAACATCTTGGGTTGAGGGCCGGTGATTATCGCTTTATCGAGAGCATCCCGGGCCGCCTTGATGTAGTGCTCCATTTGTTCGCCAGTCATCTGGAGAGAGCTGCCATTATTACGAAGCCCGTCTCGCGACATCGGGTCCTGGGGGATGTCCTGAATGTGGTTGATGTCGAGCCCCAACAGGTCCCGCATGGTGTTTTGGTATTGTTCGCGCGTGAGCCTGCGAAGGACGACCTGTCCGCCTTTGCTTTGGTGGACTTTGTGGGCGTGATCGATGGTGGCATTGAGCCAATCCAGAACAACTTTGCGCTCTTCGGCAGTGAGGTCCTCTTCGTCATCAGGTGGCATTTCACCCAGGTTGATCACGCCCCGGACATCATGCCAGGTTTCGGCGGACCGGTCCTTGATCATGTCGGAAGAGAGGGTATCGAGACGAATCTTGCCCTTCTGCTTTTGCTCACCATGACAGCCGAAGCATTTTGCCTGGAGAATGGGTCGCACCTGATCTTCGTAGCCTTCAGGAGCCTTCGGCGACTCGGACTTGGCGGCCAGAGAGCCGCAAAGCATCAAGAGCAGAGGTAAATATTTCAAGCTGGTCAGGATTTTCAACATCTGGTTCTTCCGCGTCTCTCTTGTTGGTTGAATTGAGCTTGATGGTTCGGACACCAAATTCAGTTTAACGCTTCACATGGAAACCGTTCGTGATCTTTAAACAGTTCTATGTGTGTCAACATACGAGACATATCTGCCCCTTGTATCAACGGCTGAGACATCCAGAGCCGAAAGCCGCCGCCCTATCCCCAAATCGAATTCGCGGTGGCGGTGGCGTCCGCAAAGCGGTCGATCTCGACGCCAGCGTCTTGAAGCATGGTGGTCCACAGGTCTCATTGCTGCTGTAGATTCGGAAATTTGACGAATTATTTCTGAATCCTTGGTTATTTCTCGATCACGTGCAGCGGATAGGCCGAGTCAAAACAACCGATATGAGTCAACGCAAACGCTTCGAATCACCGGTAAACTTACTTCGCGGGCGGTTTCTCGTATGCATCTTCGTTCACCAGCCCCGGCTGCATCCTGGTCCACCATTGATCATACAACTTACGCAGTTGAGCCACGACTTCGGGATATTGAGCGATCACGTTTGTCGTCTCACCAGGGTCGTTCTTGAGGTCGAAAAGCTCCTCCCCATTCTTATTATTCACCAGAGTGAATCGTTTGTTCTGGATGGAAACTCTGGCGTGTTTTGATTGGGCGGCCTTACCCGGTAACCAGGCACCGACGTGGTGAACCAAATGCCGGTCGTCCTCCCAATCGGTCTCGGGGTTCTTGAACATGGGAACCAGACTGCGTCCTTCTACCTGTTGTTTAAGCTGATCAGTCATAGGAGTACCGGTAATTTCCAGGAGGGTCGGCATGATGTCCATCTGGCTGATGAGTGTTGTGCTTTCCGAACCACCCTTGATGCCGCCGCCGGGCCATCTGAAAAAAGCAGGTACGCGGGTACCGCCCTGGTACGGGTGACCCTTTTGACCATTCATCCCGGCATTGTAAATTTTCGTGGTTCCCGAGGCGCCATTGTCACTTCCAATGAAGATGAATAGAGTGTTGTCAGCGATGCCCCATTTTTCGAGCTGCTGAATCATCTCGCCGATACGTTTATCGATGTATTCAACTTCCCAATAGATCTTGGCAACCTGTGTTGTCATTTGCGGATGGGACCCAAGAAATTTTTTATAATCCTCATTTGGCATATCACTCGAATCCTCTTTGTAAGGGCCGTGGGGGGATTTGGGTGGGAGATAAACGAAGAAGGGTGTGTTTGCCTGACATTGAACATCCATCCATTCGGTTGCTTTATTAAAAAATAAATCAGTAGGATAGGCGCCATCCATTCTCTGCGGTTTTCCATTGTGAGAAATGGTGGCTTTCATTCTTGAGCCCTTTTCGTACATCCAGCACTCATCAAACCCGCGATTCTCGGGACGGTAAGGTCCTTCGTTGCCATTGTGCCACTTGCCAAACATACCCGTGGCATACCCGGCTATTTTGAGGGCTTGCGGCAGCGTGATCGTATCCAGGCTCAAGCGCTCGCGCCCTTGGATGGTATGGGTCACACCGCCCAAAAACTCATGGCGACCACTCAGGAGTTTCGCACGGCTGGGAGAACACCGTGCACTACTGTGATACTGTGTCAGGAGCAAGCTTTGCTTCTTAAGGTCATCGATATTGGGGGTCTTGATGATGGGATTGCCTAAGCAGGAATAATTCCCATAACTGGAGTCATCCGGCATGATCACGACGATGTTCGGTTTCTTGGCTGAAGCAAAGGCAACAGGATGAGTGAGAAGCAGAAAGATGGTGAGGAAGTAAATAATCTTATCGCGGTTCATTTCCTTGAATTCCGTAGAGTTATGACTGCTTGTCTTATTCTTGAGTCATCGGTGCAGCAATCACGACCATGCCCATAGCAATTTAAACTTCATGTATTGATCTGATTATAGCTTCGATTGCTAATCGAAGCTACGGTCTGCCGTCCTCTGCGGGCTTTTCTCCCTTGATAAGCGCATAGCCCTGGCGGGCAAAACGCTGCCCGAGAATGATGTAACCCTCCGGCCTGTTGTAGTGAACTGCGTTGCTGACCTTCCCATCCTTTTCTCGATCATTAAGATCATCCACGTCGACCCAGGCACCACTAGGATCTTCATCGACAATTTCCATCTGGATCTTTCGCATTGCTCCCCAACTTGGTTTCTTTTGACCAGCATCGCTCAGGCGGCCGATGACAATGTTCATGTCCGGGCGCTCCAGATCACGGCGCAGCTTTGAAATCAAAAGCTTTAAGGAATCTTTATAGGCAGGCTGTCCGCCGCCGTTGGCATCACGTTCTCCCTGCATCCAGCAAAACGTGACGGACTCAAACTTAGGATGTTTCTTCAGCATCCCTTTGTATTGATCGAGAATAGGTTGATAAAACTCAACCTTTCCGCCCTTGTGAATCCTCTTTATGTGTCCCTCATCAAGTCCATTCTTTTTGGCAATACCCTGCCATTCTTCGAGCCACCTGCATATGGGCTGACCACCTTTTGCCACTTTGATATAAACGACCTTTTCATCCTTAAACTGTTTCTTCGCCTCCGTCATGAACCCGGTCTCCGGATCCATCCCCGCCATATTGGATTGCCCGGATAGAATAAAGAGATGAACGGGGTTCTCTGCCACGGATTCAGAAGCAAATATGGCTGTGAGAGCGACTAATAGTAAAAAGGGCTTCATTTAGATGGTAACGGGTTATGGAGCGATAGGTTTAAGGTCAATTGGGTTTGGCTGGCGGGTTCTCCCTCTTTTGAAAATTTATTACGGCAGGACGCCTACTGCGGCTTCGCTGCTTCGACTCGTTCTTTAAGCCGCTCCTTAAGCTCCGCCATTACTGCGGCATACTCAGGATTCATGGCAAGGTTGTTAAACTGCTTAGGATCCTTCTCCATGTCGTAGAGCATGAACGCTTCCTTGTTTTTTTTGCTCTTCGGATACCACATGAAAGCCCACTTTCCGGTGCGTAATCCATGGCCTTTACTTACCTGAATATAAGCATCCGGTTTTTCATCGCGCTTTGAAGAAGGGTTTTTCATCAAACCCGTGAGCGACAGACCCTGGGCACCAGGATCGGCTGGCAATCCAGCAAGCTCAGCGAGCGAAGGATAGAGATCAACCAGCTCGACAAACTCATTGCAACGAGTACCCCCTTCCCATCCGGGCACCGAAATCATCAGCGGAACATGGATGGCTTCCTCCCATAGCTTGGACTTTTTATGCATGGAGTGTTCGCCGATCATATAACCGTGGTCACTGACGAATACGACAATGGTGTTGTCGCGCAAATCGAGGTTATCCAACTCCGCCACAAGACGCCCGAACTGCTCATCCATATGGGTGATCGAACCATAGTAACCACGTCGAAGGTCACGGATGGCATACTCGGAAAACTCCATCTTGGAATTGATCGCCTGAGGCGGAATATCGTCAAAGTCGTTTTCGGGGAAGGCCGGATATTCGATGTTATCGATATCGTAGTGGGCCATGTTGCTCTCTGTCCCGATGAACGGAAAATGCGGGCGGACAAAGCCCACCGCGAGAAAGAATGGCTTTTCATCTTCAGCGCGCTGTTCCAACAACTCGATTGCCTTGTCCACTGCCATGACGTCCGCGAGCAGGCCTTCATCCTTGTCAGCCACCTCAGTCACCGTAAACTGGCTCCGTGCTTCCGGTATCATCTTGTATGGTTTGCCTGACTCATTAGCCTCCTCCCAGATCTTTCGCTCCCTTTTAAAGGCCATGGGATCATCGGGATTGAGGTAGTCAACGATCTTGCCTCGCGTCATTGACTCCATTGCCATAATGTTGAAGCGCTCGTTCCAAGATGGCTCATGATCTCTCCCGTTGGTGCCTTGAAGCACATCAACAGGGATACCCATATGATAAATCTTGCTGACCCGAGCTGCCCAGTAACCGTTGTTCTGGAAATGTCTAGGCAAGGTGACTCGATCCTCTGCCACGTTGCCACCGTTACCCATTACGCCGTTCGCGGAAGGATACTGCCCGGAAAATAAGGAAGCTCGGGATGGCGCACACAGCGGAAACTGCGTGTAGGCACGAGTAAAAGTAACTGATGATTTCGCGAACGCATCAAGGTGCGGCGTCTTGCACACCCTGTGCCCCATTCCTCCAAGGTTATAGCTAAGGTCGTCGGAGATAACAAAGAGCACGTTTGGTTTCTCCGCCCCATGAAGAAAAGCAGCTGATCCAAGGGCAAGGAGAATCAATTTGAGTGAACGCTTCATGATGATCGCTGGGTTTAAAATACAACAGCTAGGAATTTACTGAATTAGCCCATTCCGACAAGCATTCAGCAAGGCCTATTTTCAGTGAATAAAAAGTAAAATTAATTAAAACGAATTTGCTTTTTCAAGGAGTTCTTATCGGCGGGTGGCCTGCGGTGGATGACGTGCTCCAGGAAGCAAGTGTCGTGATGTGGAGGAAGCTGCACCAGTTCGGAAGCAGCGAGCGTGCAAAGACCCGCAAATCCCGTTCGTGGCGCACGAACAAGCGCATAAAATCTGACTGGTCTATCGGTTCGTATGACATACGTGTTACCCATAGACTTCCGTATTCAACCCGACCTGCCAAAGTTTTTTCCCTTTTCCCTTCTCTTAGATCCTCATCAAAGGATTTCTCAAAATGATCAACAGAAACGGTTCACCGATAACAATCGCAGACATTTTCGATCAATTTCCGAGGGTCTCTCCAAGAAGGCCGAAATCAAAGTGCCACGACCTCAGTCGAACATTTCCAGTATGGGCTTCCCTTTTGTCCCACCCACGTGAAAGGGACGTCCGGTCGCGGTGAGGAACGGCTTCTCGCGAGGGATGCCAGCGGCGTGTGCGATAGTGGCATGAAAGTCCCCCACGGTGTGTGGCACATCGGGTGTCGCGCCGCGTTCATCACTTTCTCCGAGCACAAAGCCTCGTTTCACTCCAGCACCGGCAAGACCAACGGTGAAGCAAAGCGGGTAGTGTCCACGCCCCGCTCCACTGTAATCCGGCTTACGCCCGAACTCAGTTGCCAACACCACCAGCGTCGAGTCGAGCATACCCGAGCCTTCAAGGTCGCGAATGAGGGCC
>Ga0115013_10000964_pt1 | contig 16992 bp, 10 predicted proteins | sample SouAtlMetagenome_2_FD_88686 | JGI IMG/M metagenome (GOLD analysis project Ga0115013, IMG submission 88686) | Marine eukaryotic phytoplankton communities from Atlantic Ocean - South Atlantic ANT15 Metagenome | ecosystem: Environmental > Aquatic > Marine > Oceanic | place: South Atlantic Ocean...
AACTTGAACTTGAATGTATACTCTTTCTCTGAATAAATACATCTACTAAAGCATAATTAATTAACCAATCATACTTTTCAAGTTTATTCCCGAATCGATTTTAAAAAGCCCAAAAGTCACCCTGAAAGGGAGGGGGGGGGCGAAGCACAGTTGGCAATGGGAATATCGCTTAAGTCGTCGCCGACAGGCGGATGCGGCTCTTTAATCCGGGGACCTGGCGATGGAAAGCCCGGATTTCGCTATAGAGCATTTTCTGCAAGCTCTTTTTATCGAGCTTTATCTTTTCGACATCATCAATTTTGACCTGGAATTCGGCATCTTGCTCCAGCCCAAGCTCACGAAATTCCTCTACATACTTGTGTTCTAGGGCCTTGCGAATTGACATTCTCTTTCTTGGATTAAACACGAGCATTGAGGCAAGGAGGTTGAGAGCATCATCATTCGTAGTGGGGAACCTGGATCGTAGGCTTTGGGCTTTAAATCCAGGGAGTTCGAGCATGAACTTCATTGCATTTTGGTTGGAAACGAACCAAAGATCATCTTTTGGTGGGCGGCCCAGCAACTTAACTATGAGTTTGAGCTGGTGAATATAGTCATTTCCTGGAAAGATAGGCTGGAGAAGGAGCATCTCGCTGAATATGCATCCAATCGACCACATGTCAATAGCTTGGTCATAGGCATGGAATCCGAGCATAATCTCTGGAGCACGGTACCATCTTGTCACAACGTACTCAGTGTATTCCTGCTCCGCAGCTGGCATAGCCCCCCCACTTGAGGGTGTATCATCAATTTTATCCTTCTGGCCCATGGTGCCACGGGCCAATCCGAAGTCACAAATCTGCAGGCTGCATGTCTGGATATCAATGAGTAGATTTGACGGCTTGAGGTCCCGGTGGAGCACAGATGCTGAATTTATATAGTTCATTCCTGCAAGTAGTTGGTAGAGAAGATATTGCATTTGCTCCCCTGTCAGCTTAGTCTTTGAGTAGAGAATTTTCTGAAGGTCAGTTGACATAAGCTCGGTGACAATGTACAAGTCCTCAAAATCTTCGATGTAAGGTGGCTCCATGATGTCGTAAAGCTTGACCACATTCGGATGATTAAATTGACGCATGAGACGAACCTCCCTGAGCATGCGCTTTGCATCTATCATGTCTTCAAATGCATTGGCCACTTTTTTAATGGCCACTTTCTTGCCAGAATCAACCTAAGCGGGACATAGTATCAATATGAGCGCCAAGGACTCGACTTGTATTAACATCTTGTGCCGCAACCACAAATCCGTATGCGCCTGAACCAACTTTACGGTGCAGCTCATACCTTTGAAGCAGTGGACAATGATGGTTATATCGCTGCATCGCTTTTTGGACACAATTTCCCCCTGGGAAGAATTTGGTAGGTGCTTTGAGTCCACAAACCAATCAGTTCCAGAAAACTACAAATTTATCATTTTACTTCAGTGAAGTAAAATGAGTGACATACATGAACCATATTTTGTGCTATGGCTGTTGAAATACAGTCGCGCAGTGCTGTCATCCACATTTCTCGATCCTCATTGTTATCTGCGGCAACTTTGAGTGCGCGGCCTAAAGAACAGTTTGAATCGCCGCTGTAGTCTCAAGTCCACCTTTGAGTATCACTTGGAATGCATGCGCTCTACCGAGCAGTGTATCGACCTTAGTGTCAGGTGCCAGCTCGAGCGTTGCGCGCGCGTCTTCTTCGTGGGATTTCCCGTCTCTGAAATATGCCAGCTGCGCCAACCTTGTGCCTTGTTGATACAGGACGAAGTATCGTTTTTGCCATCTCATTCCGCCTTTTTTGTGCATAAAGCCTTGGCATTTTATATTTTCCTTTAAGCCCTGTGACATTTCCCCTCCACAAAAAACTGTGGACCTACCGTAGGTAGGGCACTGTGGTATCATCAAATAAATAAGAAAACACAGATACCTCGTGGAAAGACCTTGTGGACCGGCAAGCGAAGCACGGCACCTTGTGGACCGACCCCGGCCGAGATAGCTCGGGTGGTACTTTAGTGAAAGAATTTAGAGGAGGGTGCATTGACTCGGACAAGGTAAGTAACTTGAAACTTGAAGAACTCAGGCTCAGGCTTGAAACCCGGGCCGGCGCGACTTGAACTTGCGGCCAGTATCAGTCACGCTGCCAGTGAACTTGAAGGCCGAGGCTCCGCCGGCGAGTCAGGCTCAGCGACTCGGGCCGCACGTGACTCGCCGCCGGAGCCGGAGCCTGAGACTTCCGAGTCCCTCGGGGCCCGCCGGCGGTCCCACTGGCAGCCTGAGGCTCAAGTCCGCAATCAGGACTCAGGCTCGGATCATTCAAGTTGTACGTGCCAAATCCATGTATTTGTATGCCCCTGGGCCTCGTAGATGGGCCTCGTCGAGTTTTGGAATGTCTACGTTGTTATTGAAAGTTTTGCTTCAAGTTTGTATGAATATGGTGTGTGTATGAATATAAGTGAGAAAGGTATAGGATGGGCCCGGGGGTAGAGCCCGGGGGATTATTTCGGCGCCCTGTAAATCGCAAAGTCAAAACTTGAAAGTTTTCTCTTCTAGTCAAACTTTGGGGGGTCTACTCAGTAACTTCGGGGGGTCCGAGTCGCTAAGCTACCAGCCTGAAATCATGATGCGGGACATCGTATATAACTCGCGAGTGTCCTCCTCAACTGGGAGTCCATCCGCAACTTAGATGTGCAATTCGAAGACTCCAGTCACTCGACGTTTACGTAAATATTGCCTCTTGAGAGCCCTGGAATGGAAAGTCCAACAGGAGCTAAAAGTTAGGTTCCCAATTGGCACTTTGGTACTGTCGCCTAATGTGATAGAAACTAAAGAACTTCTGAGATGAAATCCTCCCTGATCCAAACGGATAAAGTACAGAAAGGGAGCCTGCAACGCGACCTTAAACTCCACATCATTGTCTCTCAGCAAGCATTGTTGCAACGATATGCGTACTCAACCCAGTACCTGGAGCCAATTTTTTGCGCGGTTCGTTGATTTTGCAAAGCATAGATTGATTTCGTCTTGTACCCCAAAGGTGTTCAATTAGCTTAGGGGCGTCGCTTAAAGTATCGATAGTCAGGCTCTGGCGGGATCCCAAAATGTTGAGTCCACCGGCATGCCGCAAAGCATGATGCACGTGCAAAACACGGTAAAGACTCTTCATGCGAGGTCGCTGCCTGGGGAGAATGTGATACTTCAAGCACATTTCGAATTCATTGCACAATGCATCTGATGTGATAGCTAGAGCCGTAGGTTCGGTAAGGAGGAGGATTCGGGACAGACAACCTGACTCGACTTTTGGTGTCAGGTTCTGACGCTCGCCTGGGGCTGGCTGCCTCTTGCATTGTAGCCATGTCAACCAGAAAGTTCTAGCTCTATGTGCCTGCACTGTATCGTGATTCTTTGCGTGTAAGTCTATTTCGCGTGTAACTCTACACAGCTGCACACATAATTTGAGGCAGCACCATTGTATTGTATGCAGCTTCGGACTATAACCCGAAGGTCCCTTTCAAAGGCTGCAAGAGAATCATATGGCTGGCTCCTGTTGCCAATCTTTGATCTCATCGAGCTTAGATCCATAGCTTCTTGCACAATGGATGAATAGCCAGGTGCCTAACATGATTTTTTTCTGGATACGAACTCAAACGACGCGCCTTTTCATCGTCAGTCGGGGATGCATAGAACTTGGGCGTGTCCACCTTTTGTATGCAACTTAGCCATTCTTCGAGGATGGCTGTTCTTCCTCCATGTGCTGTATCATCAAAGTTGCTTGCCGTGTCTGTTTTTGCAGTTTGTCTTAAATAACGACTCAGAGTGGCATCGTCCCAAGTGCCTTGCATCCCCACGGAATCCAGGATTGCTGCAACCCCCCTTGCCCTCCTGGCCGATACGTGCTTAGATCTGAGGACGACATCAAGGTAAAGTGCGCATAAAGCCGATAAGTGTCCGCGAGCCATATCGTATCTCACGCCCCGCCACACTATATAGCAAAATGAGTGGAAGAGCGATTCATCATGTTCCACAAGCCCACATAATGCACTATAGAGTAGTGGATCCAATTCGTGCCGAGCTGCAGACCCGGTCTTATATGGACTTCCAGAGGCTACGTCTAACAGCCCCTTGTAGACAAACGGCGCAATTTTCAAGAACCAGCGGTCTAGTAGCGGGGCCAGCATGAAACAAAAATGAGTTGGGAAACTCACGCAGCACCTATAAATAAATCAATCGCAGTAGGAGGACATCGGTATTGGTACGCAGACACAACTTCCACGATACGACTCTTGGTAGCCTTCTAAAGGCGTCTTCTGGACAGGTATGGATTGCAATTGCAATTTCACGAGACAAGGGACCCGGCCAAGATTCTAGTAATGCTAGGGTGATTTTTTTTAGTTCCGGCAGGGATGAAAATCTCCACGTCGCCTCAAGCAAACCAATGCGAATTTGGCAGGGTATATTTGAAATTACTGTCTCAAGCAGACAGCACAAAACATTCACAACAGCTTTGTGCGCAACACAAAAGCCGTACCCCCCGAGGTTCGACAGGATTTTTAACGCTTCAAACTCTGGCAGTTCATCTCCAATGACCTCACTAAACGTATTCTCTCGCCATGATGCTACAGCTTCGAGAGGTCTTGTCGATGCCTATACATTAACGGTGATATGAATATGCTCTATTACACTCCAAGCTACTACCAAAGCTATCATCATTTTTCCGCGCCCGCTCGCAAACCACGTCTCCATTTTTTAATCTCTCGGATCAGGTTTATCTCCGGATTAGGTACCTGCAGTCCATAAATCCCCCTCCCCAATCCCCGAGGCCCCCATAGATCTAGAGGCGCGCATAGTGACTGACCGACTACGGTGCAAATGTGCCGACGGTATGTATGTACATCGTGGTGCCTGCCTCAGGCTGAGATTTCTCATCCCGGCCGCTGCCAGTGTGTATTACAGCATCATGGGACCCCTTTGGCCGCCATACCCCAAGCAAACAGGCGCCGTCCCGCTAGTCCGGATTTGCTCGGCGCCACCGTGACGGGTTGCATTGCGTGGCGCGGCGTCCCCGGGGCGTCTAGTCACAAGCGGACTTGGAAACCCGTCCGATCGGCGTAGTCGCGGCCATACGCCAGGCTGGGGTCAAAAGGGGTCAAACGGGTCGTCGGACCTAGCGGACTTCAGGAGTTCCTGGCGGCGATTGCTAGCGCTCGGCCCTCAGGACTTGGAGTTTTAGCATGATTTAATTCAATATTGCTTCAATGAGCATACTCGAATTGAGTCTGGGGAAGCTCAGTTCGAAAGTGGTTAATTTGCTGTTGCGGTTGACTCTAAGCAAACTGCTCGCGGGATTCCTGCAGGACCAGCTGCAGGTGCACCGCGTGCCCCATTTGGTATATTCATGGAACACTAATCGCAGCAGGCAGTCGAGATCAGAAATGGAACTTTAATCGTTCAAGGCGTGGCACTTGAAGTTGAAGCTGCGAGCGCACTAGTTCCGCAAGAGACAGAGTTCATACCTAAAGTCGCCAAAAGTTACGCTGTAGGCCCGGGTACAGAGTGGTCGAATGCGAAGTGGCATCTATTGTGCTACGCACCGCGTCTTGATGCTGAGCACAAGACAGATAGATCATGATCACAGGAGCTTACCGCTGCAAGCTTGACTTCATGGCGTTGGGACGGCTTCATTTTGCGATTCTTGGGTGTCCGCTCTATAGTTACGCTGCACCAATCAGCGTTTCATGTATAAGGCGTCTGAGTTCATGTCATTACTCTGTTGCAGGGCACCACGCGGGGAAGAAGAGTGCCAGCATGGCGTCATGGGGAATCGGCCTTCTGGGAATCTGGCCCTTAGCTTCAATGCTCTTGGACAGTGGATGCATCAAATAGCCCAACACACAGCAATAGAATTGGACAATGTTACAGCAAAGATGATGCACCATGACACACTAATCGGAAGCCTTGTCCTTGTACAGGCACAATTTCGCAACCCTGCTAAAGATCAGCAAGCAGTTGTAAGCTGGGGTCCCCTGTGGCTATTGCTTGGTCACGACGAATTGGTTTGTTCAACAGATGGTGGTGGTGCGCTTGTACTTGACCAACTCGGAAGCCTAGAGATTCAGGTGCGCATTGCGGGTGTCTCTGTTGTTGCGCCACTTTCTTCTTTGAGAGCTATTGAAATATTGCTTAATGTCTTACAACGGAACAAACAGCGCAAGCCTCATGGATTGATGGAGGCCCCTGTGCTGCATGAAAAGCTGGCAAGCAAGGTTGCTGAAGAAAACAAAAATGTATCTTTCGATGAATCGAAGTGCAGTATGCGAACGATAGCAGATGCACAGGAGTCTTGGTCGCCGCAACATGACTTTCCATGCTGTAATATTGCATCAATTCGTGTTACCGTCTTGAGCGATGTGCTAGTCGCGACCGAAGACTGTACTAAAAGATCCAGTTTGATTCTCCAAGGGCTGCACATTGCATGCGTGCCGCAATCAATCGTCATCGAGACAAGCACACTCGAGCTGCAAACTACTGCGATGCAGGGGATATTTCGAGAGTTGAAGGTGCGCTTTGAGCACGCGAACATGGGAAAATGGCAAGCGACACTAGAGGATGGGGTAATCTACATGTGTGACGCGGTTGGCTGCGCAGTGTGGTGTGAACGTTGCTTGCAGGCATTAAATGGGCTTTTGGCGGTGAGCCCTATTGGTGGCAACCGCGTAGACACATCATGTTTTGAGCTCGACAATTGGGGCTCCGCATCTGTGCCATCTCTCGTGTTCAACTGGACGCTAAATACAGGCCATTACATTTCGATTTCGCTTCAGGGGTGTCTCTTGTCGATGGCAGAGTATAATGCTGGTGTACGTTCTATTGAGGTTTTGGAATGCCAAATTCAAGTTGATGGCTCATGCGTTGTTGCCTTCGAGACGGATGCAAATGATGCACAATCATGCAAAGTTGAGTCGCAAGATGGCGCCTGCTGGACCAGACTCCCGACTAAAGATAAAAAAAAGAAGATGTTCCCCGTAGAAACAAAACCCACAGCGCACTTCAATGTCGATATTCCCCGTGTACAATTCAACGCATCAATCAGGAATATCTCTGTCGTTTCAAGCGCGCTAAGAGAGCTCATTAGTGTCTTAGGGAGTGATACATCTGGATCTTCGTTGTATGATTTGGGTGTGGGAGTGCTTGACGTCTACCTAAGTGATCATGGCATGTCATCACTAGGAGATGTGGGTTCCAATGACCATCGAAAGAAGCTCACACGGTCAAAGCGTGATAATTTTGCGCTTCTCGCTATGCGAAGAGCTATACTTGTTACGCACGGGCGTCTAAATTGGTTCCAGGCATCTGCAGCCCGTATCAGCTACGGCTTCAGGAGTCTGCTCCAGGTGCTCCCAAGAGTCGCTGTGACAGGATACTCCAATGATGCGTTTACAGTGGTGTCTGATGGTGGCAAAGACACAGCTGAGGGTCTTGCCCCCTCAATCATCGGCAAGTACAGGATTTCTCGCCTTGCGACTGTCTTTACATCAGTGCAAGGATTGTCGTTGCTCACGTCCAGAGTCCCAGCAGGCCTGCCGTATTTTTTTAATGCGGTTCAAAGCAGCTTGTTGGGTTGGTCGGTACCTGGTATCGATCTTCAAAGTTCACCTTCGTTTGGGGCGGCCATTCAGTGCTATGTCAAGTTACACAACACAGGGGTTGAATATTTGTCTCCAGATCCCTTAAATTACAGATTTCGTGCGATTGCGACCATCCAAGGTGCCCGTTTGGCCTTGACGCTTACGAATGGATTGATCGCCTCGGTCACAGTTACAGGCACCACACTCTTTCTACAAAACGTATGTGATTATCCGGGCTTAATTATTGGTATCAATGATGATGGGCCACGTGATATTGCAGATGAGTTTTACAGTCGTGGTTATGCGCAACTAGCAACAGCAGATATTTTTGACTTAACTTTCAGCAGAACTCAATCGCTTTCAGGTAGTCTAATCAGACTAGATATAAGTGGCGGTACGATTCGTACCTACTGTTGCTCAGACTCACTCAAAACGCTGATTGACTTACTTATCGTCTTCAAGAAGCATATACTCCGTGGCTTTCTTGAACAAGATACATCCAATTCAGTTTTGTCTGACGATCCTATCAAATCTAGCGTCGTGGACGCGATGTCTGCGTGTTATGTTAACGTGGTATCAGATAGCGATACTGCCTCATACAGCATTAATAATTTTAGTAACCAGAGTCTTCCGAAGGGGCTTTCAAAACCCGCACTTGTCAAGTACTCAGATATTGAGGTAGCTTGGTATGATGGGATACCTCCAGCTCTCTTGGCGGGTCACATCCCTGTGCCGATTGACATCGCAGATAATTTTGGCATAGCGACATTTGCGTGGAAAATGGTTCGTGCAGAAGTATCTGTAAAAACCGTGCACATGCGCCTGTTTGCAGGATGCGACTGGGACAACAAGGCAGGTACTACTATGCAGCGCCGGCGAGATGCTAGCCAGGTGACTGAAATAATTTTTTGGAAAATGCACCAAAGGGCATTCGTCATTGATTCGCAACTCCAATGCGACATGTACATCAGGGATGCTATTGCCTCAGAGTCAATTTCGTCATTAAAGGATCGTAGGCTTAAACCTCTTCTGCTGCATTGGTGGTCAGATACAAGCCACCCCCGAGGAAATTATGAAGGACTTTTAAAACTTGATGCCTGTTTGCAAGGACACGACGTTGCGCTAAAAGTCAAAGTACTACCACTCAGATGTCATCTAGACGCTTTATTTGTTCGGTTTATTGACTCTTTTTTTGGTTGCATAAAAGTAGTAGAATCACGTGGTAGTGGCCCTGTGCGACAGCAATGTGAACATAATTGCGCGGCTCAAGTCGAGGCTGAAACCAGGCAATCGCGATGCTTTATTGATTTTTCGTCACTCTCAATAAAACTCGACTTCAAGCCCCGGGGTGCTGATCCAGCACAATTGCAGCAAGGCGCCCTGGGCGAATTTCTACAAGTTTTCCATCTTGAACAAGTACAAGTCGGAACTCGACATTGTCGTGTCGTTGCACGAACCCCAGCACTTGCCTGGGTAGCTATTCGGCGCATGTGGTCAAGTGAGCTCTCAAATGAACGGTTACACAACTTTTTTTGTGGTGTTTCTCTTGTCCGCCCACTCCATGCAGTAGGTGTTTCACTTTTTAATACAATTCATCGACCACTTGAAGCTGGGTCATGTAGCGAACAGTGGCGATCACTGAAGCGTGAGTCGATCACATGTGGCCGTGTCCTTGCGTGCGAGTCTGCACGAGCGGGCCGTTTTCTTATATCTCAAGTTGCGGTAATGCTTGATGATACTGCGGATGTTATTAATAGTAATGGTGCCAGAGATCCACCTCATTTCATTAGGCGTTTGCCCGATTCCCCCAGCCTTGATGTAAATCGAGATAACATGCAAATCTGCATCGAGACTCTCCGAAGTGCATGTTGTGAAGGTCTTGGTGGCGCGCGTGACGCTTTTAACACTGCGCTTTTGTGCTCTTCACCCTCTAATATTGCCAGGGGCATACCTGTTGCGATTCTACGTCCCGTCGCGGGTGCATCCCGTGGGATTGCAATTGTGCTCTTTGGGGTTGAACATGCCACTTCACCTCCCCAGGCTAAGGGCAACAGCCGAGTTCACCTAATATGATTACACTAGGCTGGCTCCAGGATCCCGAGGTGAGCGCGGCGCGAGCGGCAGTGATGGCACGGGCTGTCGCGCTCTCTAGTCACGCTCCAGGGGTGTGAGTTTGTTTAGCAGCATTTAACAAACAAGCAAGTCACCTCGTATCTTCGGACGCCAACTCACATACTAGTCCGGCCCGGCCTACTCAGCCTCATTCGTTGTCGTGTGGGTTTTGGGGGCGCTCTACGGCTAGCGCGGAGGCGCATTTGTGCCGCCAGCGCATGTGGAGGTCCTAGGAACTTGTCCGCGCCTAGCGTAAAGAGCGCGCGTTGAAAGCTAGCCGCCTCGGCGGTCTGCGAGTGCCCCAAAGCCGGAGCTCTGCGAAGGCCCGATGAACTAAATAAAACGGCAACTCCGACCCGAGTCCCAAGCGGATGGCAACTTCGAAGTCTGATGACTAGCCCATAACATAGTGTGCGAGTACCACTGTGGCATGAGCCCTGATCTTAACTACGAGCTTGTATGGGCCCGGGGGTCGGTAAAAGGGTACTACCAATTTATAGCGGGCCCTGCCTTCGACTTACGCGAACTTACGTGTCTACGTGTCGGCGGCGGCCCGGTTAAAAAATCAAAGAAGGGCTGTTGCCTTTCTTCAAAAATGGACTACGTCGAGACTAGAGATGCGCTACTTGATTTTTTGATAAGCTTTCGCGACACCTCTGCCACTGGAAATCAGAACAAATACGCACGGGCTCTGCAATCGATCAATCTACGACAGAGTCGTGTGTTGGTGATTGAATTAGATGACATACTCGCTCACTCGAAGGACGATGCACTTTCCCGTGTCTGTACTTGTCACATTTCAACACTCGCTTGCTTCCACTGTTCTATATTCAGGGTCTTGCAAATCAAATCATTGGAAATGCTGCACGTTATTTGACAATGTTTGAAGGAATCACCACTGAAATGCTAAGTAAAATGGATGGTCACCCATTCGCTAAGGCCGATGTGTTGGATGAGCTTCAGCAACAACGCAAACATCAGATGAGTAAGCAGCAAAGTCCTGATGCGAAGGCGGATGAGTTCCCGCTTGCGCTATTACGTAGGCACGAGACGCGTTTACTCCCGCCTGCCAATAAGCCAGTCGGTCCATTGCGGGGGCTGCGTGCGCCAGACATAGGGAGCTTGGTCAAAGTTCGTGGTATTGTGACACGCACATCTGACGTCAAACCTCTACTCGAGGTGATTACATATACTTGCGAAACTTGCGGGCGTGAGATTTACCATGACGTCTCCAATAGAAAAGACTATCTGCCACTCTTAAACTGCACAAATGAGCAATGCGGTGCAACTGGAATGGGTGGTCGACTGTTTGCTCAAACCCGCGGGTCCAAGTTCATTAAATATCAAGAATTAAGACTGCAAGAACTTCCTATGCACGTGCCCGTGGGTCACGTTCCACGGTCTATCTCCGCACACTGCCGTGGTGAGTTAACACGGCAATGTGCGCCCGGCGACATTGTGACTATTTGTGGCATCTTCCTTCCCCAGAAGCTCACGAATCTCCATGGTGGGAGATCCAGTCTGATTTCTGATACATTCTTGGACGCGATGTCTGTTGATAAAGACAAGAAAAGCTATGGGGAAATAGAGGGAAATCCAAGCGTTGATTTGTTGATCGACGAAATAGCTGATTCGCCAGATTCATACTCTCGGCTTGCTCGCTCAATCGCCCCCGAAATATTCGGTCACGATGATGTCAAGAGAGCTTTATTATTGCAGCTAGTAGGCGGTGTTACTCGCATTTTAGGTGATGGCGTACGGCTTCGCGGCGACATCAATATTTGCCTCATGGGCGACCCAGGTGTTGCAAAATCTCAACTGCTCAAGTCAATGGCATCAACTAGTCCACGGGGGGTCTATACGACAGGTAAAGGCTCATCAGGAGTTGGACTAACTGCAGCGATTGTACGTGATGCTACAACCTCCGAAATGTCACTTGAGGGTGGGGCTCTTGTCCTTGCTGACTGTGGAATATGTTGCATAGATGAGTTCGACAAAATGGACGAACAGGATCGAACGGCCATTCACGAGGTCATGGAGCAACAAACAGTCTCCATTGCTAAGGCAGGAATTACAACAACACTGAATGCGAGGACAGCGGTGTTAGCAGCCGCAAATCCTCTCTATGGCCGATATAATAAAAAGAGGAACATATCTGAGAACATCAATCTACCAAACAGTCTCTTATCGCGGTTTGATTTGTTGTTCTTGCTCCTTGACAAGCCGGAGGTAGAAGCTGACGTTGCTCTGGCACGTCACGTGACACATGTACATCGCTTTCTGTGCAACCCTGAACTCGATTTTGAGCCATACGACTCCTCTTTCATTCGGCAGTACGTAGCTCAAGCACGACAGTTTGAACCACTTATTCCTGCCAAGCTCAGCAACACAATTGTCGACTCATATGTTGACAGGCGCCAAGCTGCCGCTCAAGACGGTCAAGTTGCTGCTACACCACGTCAGCTTCTTTCTATCCTGCGTCTTTCGCAGGCCCTGGCACGACTGCGTTTTGATGATGTTGTCAACCAGGATGACATCAGTGAGGCAAGCCGCCTCACTGACATTTCAAAAGCTTCGCTTGATCACCATGGCGTTTCAAATCAAGTTACTGATCCAAAGTCCAAGGCATTCAGTGTCCTATGTGACTATGCCAGTCAATTAGGCACACAAAGTCTGAGCTTCCAAAAAATAAAAGACGTGGCGATAAAGAATGCCATACGAGAGCACGACTTGCTAGCTATGCTGCAAGAGTATGAAGACCTAGGAGTTCTTTACATGAGCGCCGATCATACACGAATTGACTTTTGCTGACACATTCATGCACAAATGAATGTGTTATATATATCGTAGTCTAGGCCCGAGTGTAGAGAATAGGTCTCCGACACGTCCAATTTTTTTTCTAGAGGTGACGACACCACCGGAAGCGACAAGCAAGCTGAGCGGGGCAACGCGGGCTGTGTAGACCGCTAAGCGGAGATGTGGCGGTCCGACAGAAAGTAGGTGGTAGAGACCGGCAACTAAGAAGGAAGGAACAAATTTTCAGCCTGATTATTCACAAGGCTTTTTAGTACACAACACAACAGCCAACACACATAACACCAACAGCACAATACAACAACAGACACAACAGCGCGCGCGCCGCGCGCAGAGTAGTATGGGGATTTTATACTTATGTCCCATCCTGACTCGGACGGATCAGCCATATTAGGCCCATAAATGCATACAAAATCAATCCTCTTAAGTTTATTTCTCGATCGTCACCCTCCGAGCCCGGTCCAGCAGCTCCCCTCCCTTCCCCTCCTGCTATGCTTACGCCAAAGTTACGGGTAAAAAAGCGACCGACGTCGTGCCTTGACTGCCACGGTGACCGCATTTCAACCCGCATCGAGTTTCATGACCGCAAGAAACTCTAATCGATCTGTCGGAACGGCCTCGCGCTTTGCCTGTGTCGTATACTTCAAGTTGGGGCAGGTGCATACTAGTATCATCTCGGGCTGCTCGAGCGCCTGGACTCGGAAATGCACGCTGGTACTCTCAGGCTGCTTTTCAGTACTAAAAAAAGGACGCGCCGATATCCCGTTTCGGCCGACCCGTGTAGCTGCACATTGGTAGGCATGCACGGCGCGGCCTTGCGTACTCGAGATGATAGAGCCAGATGATAGAATATCAGTGTACACGGTAACGTAATATTGCGCACGATTGAGTCGAGTATGCAAGAGCTGTTGCCGCCTCTAGATGCGCAAGTCGAAAAGCTGTTGGCCCGTATTGATGCGCTAAAGGACGAGGTCAAGTTCGCCGAGGCCGAACTGTTTGCGTTTCGACGGGCCCAGACGCAAACAAAGGGGCATCCTGCAAAGGCTGAGACAGATATATTGCAGATGCCTGCAGATGGACCGGGGGGAACACGAGACTATTACCCTGACAAACACTTGACCAGCTCCTCTGGTTTCAAACATGTTTCAGAGGTCGGCCAAGCCCTGTCCAAGCTGGAAATGATCCATGGCTTAAGGAAAGACGAAAAAGATGTAGGATCTCGAGGCCTGCAACAAGCAGTGATACGCGGAATCATGTACCGAGGGAGATATCTAAGATGTGCTTCGGAGCTGCAGAACCTCCAAGAAAATCTGATCCACTATCTCTTGCAGCCAACACGGCACGAAATCTTAAGACAAAGGAGATTTGATGATATTATACTTGCACATAATGCAGAGCTTGCCATGTGGCACGCGCATCGTTGTCTCGAGGCTTGGCGCAATGAGGCATTGATGCGTCGCAAGTACGCTGAATTTATCCGCACAACTAGCCTCGCTGTGATTACGAGGCGCTGCAAGGTGTTCCTACACATTATAGTGCGTGCATGGCGCAGGGAATGCATTGGACCACGATCTCGGCGAAATAGCCAGCAGCGGCGCCTTAAACTACTGAGAGAAGCTCGCAATGAAATCCAAGAGCGAGAGCGCCGCCAAATGGTGAATGATAAAAAAACTCGTTTCTCGGAGCAGCTGCTTATTACAAATGAGATGGTGAAATGCAAGGTGAGCCAGGACATATACCGCAAGACACTGAAGAGGCGGGTTTGGTGGTGTCTCTATCACCACTTCCTCGCCCTCCGCGAGGTGGTCAAGATGGAAGCAAATGCGCTTGCGCTTGCAATTAAGTTTAACAACTGTATTATATATAGACGCGTTTTCATCCCGTGGACAGATTACTTGCACGCATCACCAAACACAGGGTTGGAAAGAGCGCGCTGGCCACGACCGAGATGTTACCAGCCATTGTACTCACAGGTACTAGTCGACCGTTTTGTCCGCCGGCATTCCCGCAGAAACTTTGTTCTACCCTTCTGGACTTACTGGCGCCAATATCATAGCGCGAGGAAAGCAGAGCGCGTACTTTCAAAACACAACAACAGTCGCATTAGTCTTAGTCTTTGGAATTACTGGCGAAAAGCTACAGTACGCCGTATTGAACTAAGGTCCATGGCGGTCAGGTTCTGGCGTGAGACCGGTCGACAGCTCCTTGTAAGGCCTTTACGCGCATGGTATGTTCACACTCACATGAATCGCGTGCGTCGTAGCCACCAGGACCGTTTAGCACTGACACATGCGCGTTCACATGCACGTCGAATCTGTCAAAAACTCTTCCGCGCTTGGCATCATCAAGCTGTTTATGGTCGTGTCGAGGGCCTGTACACGCGGACTGAACTTGTACGCTGCCTTGCAGAGCTCCGTGGCCATAGCCGAAGGCTCGAGATGCGCGCTGAGCAGCACTCGTCGGCTTGTGAAGAAGCGATTCATTATAATCTTGATGCAAGCGATCGAGCGCGACTTGCAGCCACGCGTCTAAAGAAATGCAGCAATGGCGCAACCCGCAAAACACTAGCCATCCATCGCGCGGAAACCGAAATAAATCGGATTGGTTCTGTAATCGAATGCATTGCAAAGCTACAACCTGTCGCCGTGCGCCAAGCCATGGTATGTTCTCTTTACCAACAGAGCACACGCAATGTGGCTAGTGAAGTCGTGAACTTGGATTCAGTACCTAGGCTTCCCTTCAAATCCGAGTCATCTTTGCATGAACTTGTTCATGATGGGCTCAAGGTAACCAGATGGCCACCTGCGGATATAATACCTCGATCAAAGCTTCACCGTGCACATTCATCATCCAAGAACTTTGTGGGCAAGCAGTCCAGTGCCACCGCTGATGTCGAGCCAGAAGTATGCATGTTACGCGCTCGATTCATCCTTGACCAACCTGCCGCCGATTTTCGGGAAAATTCACATTTTCGTGGAAGGGAGCTATATGATTCTAACTATCAGGGTAGCAGCGTCGATAAGTTACTCAAAATTGCCAGGGATCTCCAGGAGGGCTTGGAGTTGTGGGACTTCCTAGTTTATGGGGATGCCTCCAACCTCAGTGGGAAACACTTAGATGCCTGGAAGGACACTGGGGCTGCGCCTGGTGATATTTGATGCGGGCCGAGCCAATACGTTGTCGTTGTCGGGCCCCCATGCGCAACCGACGTCCACCGCAACTGGTAGGTGGAGTGGCAGATTTTGTTCGTAAGTTAATCATCGGGCATTCAAGCAACACTGGCAGTTTTAATATTAAAAGATTTAATTGGCACGGAAATGCTAAAACCGCTTCTGAGGTCTTAGTTACATACCAAGATAGAGATTTTGTCGTCCGTGGTGGTGGCACTGGAGCTTCGAACGTCGATTTGACACCATATTTTAACGGTGCGCCTGACTGAATTAATTCCGAGGAGCTATACTAGCTAGCCTATAGAACAGTACTAGTAGTGCGGCCTCTAAACAAACAAAACAACTCCATGAGGTGAATTTAGGCTGAATTACCCTGCGACACTTCATGTTCCGCCGCTTTTGCGCCGTTGATTGTGCTTTTGCGCAATCTGCCGTACAGCGCGCCGACCGAATAACGGGCGCAAGTTCCGTATGCTAAAATAATGGGCTGTGCAAAGTTTGGTACCGTGCGGGCAGCCTCGCGCCGAGAAATCGGCTGCGACGCGGTGCACGGAGGTCAGATAAAACCCGCCCCAAACCATATCGCAAACCTAGTATAAATGGACCCGTAATTTTCCAACCTTCCTATCGTCCCCCAGTCGTTGCGTCCCAATAAGACCCATCATCCATGCGTCCCAATTAAGATGAATTACCCTGCGAATCTTATACTGCGTGTGCAATGGAAATACACGCCCAGTTCTATTTCCCCCTGCATCGCAACGTGGAGACTTCGAAATTCATAGGGGATAAGCCTCAGGTGCTGAATGTTTTCTGGCGCAATGAGCGTACAGCCACGCGCCGGCCGGATGGCGGCAAATTTTTGCTGAGCACCTCAAAGCAGACTGTGCAAAATGGGCTGTGCGAAAGTTTGCCGCCATCCGGTCGGCAAAAACGGGTTCTGCGCGTTTGCTAAAAAATGGGCTGTGGGAAGTTTGGTACCATGCGGGCACACTCGTGCTGAGAGAGCAGCTACGACGCAGTGCGATGCTCCGAGATAAAACCGTGACTCGTGCCCGGGAAAAAATATATGCTAGGATGTGGGGCACATCAACGTATTTAGCGGCCTAGTGTTCTAGGGGCCCTATCCATGATCGGTTGGTCCCTCTGGGTATTTCTCAGCTAGCTGGGCATTTTATTGCCAGCCATATTTACAATTGTTCATCCTCAAGTACAAGTCACTGTGGCGACATTTGTCGTTTACACAAAGAGGCACCATGT
>Ga0115013_10000965_pt1 | contig 16992 bp, 15 predicted proteins | sample SouAtlMetagenome_2_FD_88686 | JGI IMG/M metagenome (GOLD analysis project Ga0115013, IMG submission 88686) | Marine eukaryotic phytoplankton communities from Atlantic Ocean - South Atlantic ANT15 Metagenome | ecosystem: Environmental > Aquatic > Marine > Oceanic | place: South Atlantic Ocean...
AGATGGTTTTTGAAACCAGTGGAATTAGTATTCCTGGAAAAACCAATTTATGTTTAAAAGCTTATGAGATTTTAAATAAAAAATATTCAATTCCTCCAGTATTCATCCACTTACATAAAAATATTCCTGTTGGTGCAGGTCTTGGTGGTGGATCATCAAACGCAGCATTTACATTGTTGGGTTTAAATATAATTTTTGATTTAGGTATAAATAAAAGTGAATTAAAGAAATTAGCTGTTAAATTAGGTGCTGATTGTCCATTTTTTATTGATAATACTCCTTCATATGCTATTGGAATGGGAGAAATTTTAAAGCCTGTAAAAATAAATCTCTCTAATCATCATTTATTAGTTGTTAAGCCAAATATTTTTATCTCTACCGAAAAAGCCTTTAATTATATTATTCCAAAAAAACCGAAATTTTCTTTACTCAACGAAATAAATAAGCCTATGGAAAAGTGGAATATTAAAAATGATTTTGAAAATCATACCTTTACCAAAAATCCTGAATTATTGGAGATTAAAAGATCACTTATTAAAGCTGGTGCAAAATATACTTCAATGTCTGGAAGTGGTTCTTCTATCTATGGTATTTTTTCTGTAAAACCTGATATATTTTTTAAAAATTGTCAGATTTTTCATCAAGCCCTATAGATAATTTTTATTAAATACTATATTTTCTATTCATAAAGTTAATTTGAATAATAGGTTATTGCTTTATTTTTCATAAGTTTGCAGCCCTTTTGCGACTAGAAGAAAAAAAGGAATTTATTAAAGTTTAATAATCTTTCACATTAAGTTCGCACAATTCTTACTAAAAATGTGAAATACAAAATAGACATTGATTATGTCAGAAGAGAAACAAACAACCGCTAAAAAAACTACTGCAAAAAAAACTACTGCAAAGAAAACTACTGCAAAAAAAACTACTGCAAAGAAAACTACAGTAAAAAAAACTACTGCAAAGAAAGCTACTGAAAAGAAAACTACTGTAGAGAAAGCTACTGCAAAGAAAACTTCTGTAGAGAAAGCTACTGCAAAGAAGACTACAAAAAAGTCTACTACTAAAAAAGTAATTGATGAAAATTTAGTTGAATCAACAAAAAATCTTGAACAAGTTGTTGAAGTGTCATCTACAAATAATGTTAATCAAGAGGATAAGAATGTTGAATTTGAAAATAATGATGATTCGTTATTATCTGATAATCCTAATAAAACATTACTAAAAAAATCTGATCGGATGACTTCTGCAGAAGAGGATAAAGATTTTGATTGGGAGATTTATGAAATGGGTAGTGTTGAATATTCTGATGAAATCAGAAAGGAATTAGAAAAAGATTATGAGAAGGCTTTAAGTACAATTGATTCAGAACAAGTCCTTGATGGATCGGTAGTTTCAGTAACAGACAGAGAAGTTATTGTCAATATTAATTATAAGTCTGATGGTGTTATTTCAAGAAATGAATTTAGGTATAACGAAGACTTAAAAGTTGGAGATATAGTTGAAGTATTAGTTGAGAAAAAAGAAGATAAAAAGGGGCAGTTGATTCTTTCTCATAAAAAAGCACGTGTTTTACGTTCTTGGGAAAGAGTAAATGAAGCACACGAAAATGATATTGTACTTGAGGGTTTTATTAAGTGTAGAACTAAAGGAGGTATGATTGTAGAAGTTCTTGGGCTTGAAGCTTTTTTACCTGGTTCTCAGATTGATATTAAGCCAATTCGTGATTATGATGAGTATGTTGGAAAGAAAATGGAATTTAAAGTAGTCAAAATTAATCATGAATTCCGAAATGTTGTTGTTTCTCACAAAGCACTTATTGAAGCCGATTTAGAGGAGCAAAAGAAAGAAATTATGTCTAAGCTTGAAGTTGGACAAGTTCTTGAAGGTATGGTTAAAAATATTACTTCTTATGGAGTGTTTGTTGACTTGGGAGGTATTGACGGATTAATACATATAACTGATTTATCATGGGGTAGAGTAAATCATCCTGATGAGATTGTAGATTTAGATTCTAAAATTAATGTTGTAATACTAGAATTTGATGATGAAAAGAAAAGAATTCAGTTAGGATTAAAACAATTAGCAGCCCACCCTTGGGATGCTCTTGATGAAAAATTAGTTATAGGAGATAAAATTAAGGGTAAAGTAGTTGTTGTAGCTGATTATGGTGCTTTTGTCGAAGTACAAACTGGTATTGAGGCTTTAGTTCATGTTTCAGAAATGTCATGGTCTACTCACTTAAGAAGCGCAAGCGACTTCTTAAAAGTTGGGCAAGAGATTGAAGCTCAAGTACTAACATTAGATAGGGAGGAAAGAAAAATGTCTCTTGGAATGAAGCAATTACAACCCGATCCATGGTCTAAAATATCAGAAAAATTTCCTTTAGATAGTGTACAGAAAGTAACTGTAAGAAATTTTACAAACTTCGGTATTTTTGTTGAGCTTGAAGAAGGTGTTGATGGGTTAATTCACATTTCTGATTTATCCTGGGAGAAAAAAATTAAACATCCATCCGACTTTACTAAAGTAGGCGAAGTTATTGACGCTAAAGTTCTCGAATTGGATTTAGAAGCAAGAAAATTAAGCCTTGGTGTAAAACAATTATATGATAATCCCTGGGATGATTATGAGAGTGTATTTAATGAAGGCTCTGAACATGAAGGAGAAGTTAAGGATATCACTAAAAATGGTGCGACTATTATACTCACTCATGGTGTAGAATCATTTGCTCCTAAAAGACATTTGTCAAAAGAAGATGGTTCAAAAGTTGAAATTGGTGAAAAGCTGAACTTCAGAGTTATCGAATTCCAAAAGGAATCTCAGAAAATTATTGTATCACATACTATTATTTATAAAGAATTTAAAAATGAAGAAGCAAAAAAGACTAAGAAAAATGTTTCTAAGGTTCAAAAATCCCAACAAAAAAGTACTTTGGGAGATATGGACGAATTAATTGCTTTGAAAGAAAGTATGTCAAAAGATTCCGATAAAAAGTAGTATTACATAATATCAAAATTATTTTTGGCCCTATCTTTAATAGGGCCTTTTTTTTAATAGATTGAATAATTAATTTATATTTGTATTTCGATATGAGCAAGCCCAAAAGCATACTCGATAATATTCAAATCCAAATTACAATCAATAGACTGTGTCAACAGTTAATTGAAAATCACGATGATTTTTCTAATACTATTTTAATTGGACTTCAACCTAGAGGTGTTCATCTTTGTGAGCGTATTAGATCTAGTTTAGAATCTATTAATTCAAATCTTATTATTGAAAATGGTAGTCTTGATATAACTTTTTACAGAGATGACTTTAGAAGAAGAGAAGATCCACTTATAGCTAATAGTACTTTTTTAAATTCTTCTCTTGAGGGCAAGAAAGTTGTAGTAATAGATGATGTTTTGTACACAGGTAGATCAGTAAGAGCTGCATTAGATGCATTACTAGATTATGGTCGTCCCATATCTATTGAATTATTAGTGCTAATAAATAGAAGATTGAGTCGTCATGTTCCCATACAACCTGACTATGTTGGGCATACTATTGACGTAGTTGCTGAGGAAAGAGTTTCAGTCGAATGGGAAAAGAATGAACGTGTAATTTTAATAAGTTAATGAGTACTTTAAGTGTCAATAATCTTTTAGGAATTAAAAATCTTCATAAAGAAGATATCAACCTAATTTTTAAAACAGCTGATAATTTTAAAGATGTTATTAATCGACCCATTAGAAAAGTCCCATCACTTAGAGATATTACAATAGCAAACCTATTTTTTGAAAATTCAACTCGTACACGTTTATCATTTGAGTTAGCTGAAAAGCGTCTTTCAGCTGATGTATTAAATTTTTCATCCGGCTCCTCATCTATTAAAAAGGGAGAAAATCTAATAGATACAGTAAATAATATACTAGCTATGAAAGTAGATATGATTGTTTTACGTCATCCTGATGCCGGCGCGTCAACATTCTTGTCAAAGCATATAGAAACTCCCATTATTAATGCTGGTGATGGCACACATGAACATCCTACTCAAGCACTTTTAGATGCTTATTCGATTAGAGAAAAATACGGCGATGTAAAAGATAAAAAAGTGGTGATTGTTGGAGATATTTTACACTCTAGAGTAGCATTGTCAAATATTTTTTGTCTAAAAATGTTAGGAGCTAAAATTAAAGTTTGTGGACCCTCAACTTTAATGCCAAAATACATAGAGTCACTTGGAGTTACTTATGAACCAGATCTTATGAAAGCATTAGAGTGGTGTGATGTTGCTAATATGTTACGAATACAATTAGAACGTCAAAAAACTAATTTGTTTCCTTCTCTTAAAGAATATAGTTTTATGTATGGATTAAATAAAGCGCGTCTTGACTCTTTGTCCAAAAAAATTACAATAATGCATCCAGGTCCTATAAATAGAGGTGTTGAAATAACTTCTGACGTTGCTGATTCTAAACAGGCTATTATCCTTGAACAAGTTGAAAATGGAGTTGCCATTCGTATGGCAGTATTGTATTTACTTGCTAATAACTTACAAAAATAAAATGACTTACAGATATAAGATCCATAAAAATTGTCTTGTAGTTTATCTATCAAAGATTTATGATGATCTATCTTTTATTAAGCTTCTTTTTAATGAAAATTGTAAACATTTGATTTTAGATTTAACAGAAGTTTCAGAATTAAATATAAAACATTTGACAAAGTTTACTAAATTTGGTAAAAATCTAGTTCAATTTAATTCGTTCGTTATGATTTCTAATCAACATTTACAAAAAAATCTTTTAGTAGTGCCAACACTGAAAGAAGCTTTTGATTTTATCGAGATGGAAGATATTGAACGTTCACTTAATATTTAACATTATGAAGAAAAATCTACTAAATTTAGTATTATTTGCATTAAGTTTTAATCTTTTTGCTCAACAAAATCCGTGTTCTCCTGATCCCACTTTACAAGATTCAACTTTTGGATTATGGCCAGATACCATTCAAAATTTGCCTATTGCTCAATTAGATGTTTATTATGAAGAACATATCCAAATAAAAACTCCAAACACAGTAGGGGAAGTAATGGGCGATCCATATGAAATTGAAGTTTTAGGATTTCCAGTAAATATTGCTCCCCTAGAAATTGATAGTATTAAGCTAGTTGGTGTAACAGGATTACCATCTGTAATGTCTACATATCTTTCTAATCCTGACTCAGTTTTTATGGGTAATGATATTGCTTGTGTGACTTTATTTGGAACACCTGGTGCCAATGATCTAGGAGTTCATGAATTAAGTTTATTGATTGATGGTTGGATTAATGTATCTGTATTAGGAACAGTTTCATTGTTTGATCAATTAGGAAACTATGAAACAATTGATGGCTACAGGTTGGTAGTTCAGTCTGAAATAGCTTCTATTGATAAAAACAATAATTTAGTATTTTCTATTTCTCAAAATTTCCCTAATCCATTATCTAATTTTACAACTATTAAATTTAATTCTAATATTGAAGATGAATACCATTTTTCCGTATCAAATATTTTGGGTGAAGTGTTAGAAAATCAAATAATAAATGCTAATTATGGCTCTAATAAAATAGATTTTGATGCAACAAGTTTATCATCAGGCATATATTTTTATTCAATTCGTAATAAAAATAATATAATTACAAAAAAAATGATAGTTAATAAGAATTAATGTCATTTGAATTAACAATACTTGGCTGTAATTCAGCCATACCTACTAATGATAGAAAACCTACCGCTCAGTTACTGAATGTAGCTGAGCGTTTTTTTTTAATTGATTGTGGTGAAGGAACTCAATTACAATTGAGAAAATATAAAATTAGAATGCAAAGTATTCAACATATTTTTATTTCTCATCTTCATGGAGATCACTATTTTGGTCTTATAGGTTTTATTTCTACTATGCATTTATTAGGTAGAGTAAAAGAATTAAATATTTACGCTCCTGCCGAGCTAAAAGAAATTATATATATTCAATTATTAGCCTCAAAAACAGAACTTCGTTTTCCTTTGTTTTTTCATGAGTTTGGATTTGATGAACCAGAACTTCTTGTGGAAAGTAATGATTTAATAGTTCAAACTATACCTCTTTCACACTCATTACCATGCTGTGGCTTTCTATTTAAAGAAAAAAATAAACCACGTCGTATGAGAAAAGATAAAATAAAACAATATAAAATACCCATTGAAGAAGTCCCAAATATCAAGGCTGGTGGTGATTATTTGCTTCCGGATGGAAAATTAATAAATCATATTGAGTTAACTAGACCTGCTCAGTTATCACGTTCATTTGCTTTTTGTAGTGATACTTCATATAATGAAGAAATTATTCCTCAGATTAAGGGTGTAGATATTTTATATCACGAGGCAACTTTTTTAGATGAGTTAAAAGAAAGAGCAAGACAAACTATGCATTCAACTGCAAAAGAAGCTGCAACGATTGCAAAAAAAGCTAGAGTAGGTAAGCTTATAATTGGTCATTATTCTCAAAGATATTATGATTTAGATCCATTGTTAAATGAAGCAAAAGAAATTTTTCCAGAAACATTTTTAGCTATTGAAGGAAAAATGTTTGATGTAAAACGTGAATATGGTTCTGATAGTTGATAGTGGTAGTAGTACAACAGAATGCCGAATTATTGACGGTGAAAATATTTCTCAATTTAAATGTATTGGATTAAATCCATATATTGTTGATAAATCAATATTTATTGATTCAATAACTTCTCACAAAATCCCATTTAATAAAATAACTAATGTTTATTTTTATGGAGCTGGTTGTAGTTCTTTTGAGAAAGTTAATTTTGTAAAATCCATACTTAAATCTATTTTTATTTACGCAGATATTAAGGTGAATTCAGATTTATTGGGTGCCGCTCGAGCTTTATTTCAAAATAATAAAGGTGTAATTGGTATTTTAGGAACAGGCTCAAATACAGGAAGTTATACGGGTCATAAAGTTATTCCTTTTTCAACTAGTATGGGCTACCTTCTAGCAGACGAGGGAAGTGGTAATGCTTTAGGAAAACGTTTTATAAAAGCATTTTTAAGTGATAAATTAGATGAGGGATTAAAATTTGGATTTAATAAAACAACTATTTTAAATGAATTATATTCTAATTCTTATCCAAATCGTTATTTAGCTTCATATTCCAAAGTAATATATAAAAATAGAATGCATCCACAAATTTCTAAAATTATAAAAGAAACATTTGATGAATGGATAGAAGTATGCTTATTGCCATATAATATTAAATCATTAGGGCTATGTGGCTCTATTGCATTTTATTTTAAGTCTTATTTGATTAGAAGTTGTAAAGAATATAATATTTCAATTACTAAGGTTCTTGAAAAACCTATAGATGCATTAGTATTATTCCATAAAAAAAATCAATAAGAAAAATATTATCTTTGTTAAATATGAAAAAATTATTGTTTTTAACGATATTTATTCAATCAGGCCTTTTATATTCTCAAAATACAATGGTCTTGGACTTTAATCAAGATAATTTAGTCCCTAACACAAATACTTTTAAATGTGAGGGTTCATTTACTTATTTTACTATTAATACAAATCCTATTGACACTTTATATTATGTTACATTAAAAAAAGACAGTATAATTTTAGAACAGGGCAATTATTCATCCGTAAATAGTCAATCTGCTGGTCTAGTAGTGTTAGATTCTTTGATTTATGCTGGGCACTATGAGCTAACTGTTGTTTCATTATCTAGTAATGTTGTTTTTTCAGATACTTTTTCTTTTTATGATCCATGGCCATTGTATTTTGATTACACAACTGATAATTTACAATTATGTGATTCATTTGGTAATATTTATATTAATAATATTAGTGGGGGCACACCTCCATATAGTTTTGGACAAGTTAATGCTCAAGGAGAATTTGCTCCAATTTATGCTCAAAATTTAATTGATACAAATTACATTATTGAAGATTTAAGTTCCGGTTTTTACACGGTATCTTTAGAAGATTCATTTGGATGTGTTTATACTGTGGGCAGTGACATTCCTATTGAAATTGAGCAAGCTCCTGATCCTATAAATATTATTTCAACCCATCAAGAAGACTCATTTAGTATATGTGTTCAAGGAGGGATTGCGCCGATATATTTTGTGCTTAATGAGGATACAATTGTTACAAATGATTCATGTCAATCTTATGCACTTTGTGCAGGTGATTATAATTTAATAGTTTTAGATGATTTAGGAGATTCTTTATGTTTTGATACTTTGGATTTTAATATAGCTGAAATTGATGGATATATTGATCAACAATCTTCTACAATGAATGTCGAGTTTGGGGGAGTACAACCTTTCAGTTATTCTTGGTCTAAAAATGGAGAAATTCAATTAAATCAAACAGATTCCATTTTTGAGGGAGGATTATGTCCTGGGTCATATACTTGTACTATTATTGATCAAGCTTATTGTTCGTCTTCATTTGATTTGACTATCAATGAAATAATATCTGATTTAATAGATGAAATAGATTGTTTTGATCAAGATTTTTCTTCTCTTGAAACTTCCGTAAGTGGAGGAACATCTCCCTACGAATATTTATGGAATACTAATGAAACAACTTCCAATATTAATAATCTTAGTCCCCAAACCTATCAGCTTACTATTACGGATAATAACGACTGTCAATTGATTGAAGAAATTGAAGTTCCTGTTGTTTTGGATAGTTGTTTATTCAATGCTTTTAGTCCAAATGGAGATAATATCAATGATACTTGGCTGGTTAATACTTCATTTTTATACGAAAATACAGAAGTAGTTATCTATAATAGATGGGGTGCTAAAGTTTATCAATCTTTAGGCTATAAACACGCTTGGGACGGAAGAAATTCTGCAGGTGATTTAGTCAAAGAGGGCGTTTATTTTTATTCTATAATTCTTAAAAATGGACACGATAATATAAAAGGTTCAGTGTCTGTCTTTTATTGACTTTCTATCCATTTGATAGGATAGCGTTTAAGCCAAGTTATTTGTCTTTTAGCATACCTTCTAGAGTTTTGTTTGATAAGTTTTACAGCTCTATCCATAGAGATATCTTTGTTAAGGTACTGAAAAAGTTCGGAATAGCCTACGGTTTTTAAAGCATTCAGATCTTTGAATTTTATTAAACTTTCCACTTCTTTTAATAACCCTTTTTCCATCATAATATCTACTCTGTCATTTATTCTTTTGTAGAGTTTTTCTCTATCCATTTTTATAGAAATGTATTCAACTTCAAATGGTCGTGTCTTATTTTGTTTATTCTTAAAACTGCTGAATGTTTGGCCGCTTTGTTTACATACTTCAAGACATCTAAGTAATCTTTGATAGTTATTCAAATCTGAAATAGCATAAAAGTTGGGGTCGATTTTTTTTACTTCATCTTGTAGCCATTGAAGACCATACTCTTCAAACTTTTGCCTAAGCTCTTTTCTAAGATTTTCTTCAATATTTGGAAAAATATCCAAGCCTTTGCAAACGGCATCAATATATAATCCAGATCCTCCTACCATTATCAAGGTTTTATGATGTTTAAAAAGCTCTTCAATTTTAGATATTGCTTCTTTTTCGAACAGTCCTACATTGTAGTTTTCGCGGATACTTTTGTGTTGAATGAAATGGTGATTTATGGCATCTAATTCTTTTTGTTCAGGTACAGCAGTACCTATTTTCATTTCTTTGAAGAATTGTCTTGAGTCAGCCGATATAATTTCTGTTTTGTGCTGTAATGCTAATTGAATAGCTAGATTAGTCTTGCCAACAGCCGTAGGACCATAAATTACTAAGAGCTTCTTAGTATTCTTCATAGTTTTCGAATTCGTTAAATTCGTTCAATGTATCAACGTAATCGTCTTCGTCTTCAGACCAACTTTCCTCATCAGAAATAAACTGAACTGTCGGTGCTTCCTTGGGCATCTTTCCAAATGATAGTACGACTTCAGCTTCTTCAACCTCTTTGGTTTCGTCAATTTCTTCTACTTCAATCATGAATCTCCATAGTGTTAGGAAGTCATTAATATAGAGCAGTTTTTCTGTGTTTTGAAATACATCGTTAACACTGATATTTTGCATTTCTCTAGAATTAGCTTCCATAGCGATCAGTGGTATTTCCTCGCCTTGTTCCCATTCTTCGTTGGTTAAATAAAAGGCTGCCATCTCTTCAGGTTTTAGTACAAAAGAAGATACTATTGCTTTGTGTAAATCTTCTAGCGTATTTTCTGTACTGATTAGAATCTCTCTAAATACATCGTCGTTGTGATCAAGAACAATATTTAATTTTATAATCATTATTTATTTTTTTGGTTTAAGTCCAATTTCAGCGGCTTTTTTGATTAAAAATTGATAGGCTTCCTTTTTGTCATTTGCAATAATGCCATCTAATATAGCTTCTTTAATTGCATTTTTTAATATACCAATTTCTTTACTTGGTTTAATATCAAAAATATTGATTATTTCTTCACCACTTATAGGTGGTTGCATATTTCTTATTTGATCACGTTCTTCAACGTCTTTAATTTTTTGTCTGACAAGTTGAAAATTATTAAGGTAACGCTTTACTTTTTCAGGATTTTTGGAAGTGATATCGGCATCGCACAAGGTCATTAAGTCATCTATATCCTCACCTGCGTCAAATAGTAATCGTCTTACTGCTGAATCTGTAACTATTTCTTGTGCTAATACGATGGGCCTTAGATGAAGTTTTACTAACTTTTTAACGTATTTCATCTTTTCATTTAAAGGCAATTTTAATTGTTTGAAAATTTTTGGCACCATCTTTGAGCCTAAAAATTCGTGTCCATGAAATGTCCACCCCTGTTTTTCTTCAAATTTCTTAGTGTCTGGTTTAGCGATATCGTGTAATATAGCCGCCCATCTAAGCCACAGATTATCGGTGTTTTCACAGATATTATCTAGTACCTGAAGGGTGTGATAAAAATTGTCTTTATGCCCTTTGTTGTCAATTATGTCAATTCCTTGTAAATCAACCATCTTAGGAAGGAATTGATGCAGGAGTTCGGTGTTGAATAACAGTTTAAATCCTATTGAAGGTTTTGATGATAGAATTATTTTGTTTAGTTCTTCAGTAATGCGTTCTTGAGAAATGATTTCTAATCTTGATGCATTGTCTTTAATAGCTTGTAAAGAAGATTCTTCAATGTTAAAATTCAATTGAGTAGCAAAGCGAATAGCTCTCATCATTCTTAAAGGGTCATCAGAGTAGGTTATGTTTGGTTCTAAGGGTGTTCTGATCATTTTATTTTCTAAGTCTCCTAGTCCATCAAAAGGGTCTATAAGTTCTCCAAAATGTTCTTTATTTAGTTTAATTGCTAAAGCGTTAATGGTAAAGTCTCGTCTATTTTGGTCATCTTCTAATGTACCGTCTTCTACAATAGGTTTTCTCGAATCAGAACGATAGGACTCTTTTCTAGCACCTACAAATTCAAGTTCTAAATCTTGAAATCGGAGCATAGCTGTACCAAAGTTTTTAAATACTTGCACTTTAGTGTCATTTCCGACTAATTCACTGACCTTATTTGCCAATTCAATACCGCTACCTACACATACAAAATCGATATCGGTAGGTTGAGTACGTTCAAGAATTACATCTCTCACAAAACCACCAATGACATAGCTTTCATAATCTAGTTCATCAGCTGCCTGAGAAACCATAGAAAAGATAGGGTGTTGTATGTGTTTTTTAAGGTTCACTTATCTTATGATTTTAATCTCTCCGTTGTTTTTTAATTTGATAATATTAGAAGATTTTTCACTGATTGCTTCATTTTGTCGGTAATTTACTACGAAATCTACGCCCTTCAAAATGGTATCGCTAATAGAACTAAAATCTTTGGGAGTTTCTTCACCGCTAACATTAGCCGAAGTAGAGATGATAGGCTTACCCAATCTTTGAATTAATTGTTGGCAAAAAGTATCTTTAACTAAACGTATTCCGCACGAACCGTCTTTTGCAATGGCGTCAGGGGCAATACCTTTTACTTCATCATAAATTAGAGTTAGTGGTCTGTTTGCTGACTCTATTAAATCCCAAGCAATTTCAGGCATATTTATAACTGTTCTTTCTAGCATCACTTCCGAACCAACTAGTGTAATTAAGGCTTTTGAGGAAATACGCCCTTTCAAATCATATACTTTTTGAATGGCTTGAGTATTGCTAGCGTCGCAACCTATACCCCAAACGGTGTCTGTTGGGTATAAAATAATACCTCCTTCTCTAAAAGTTTTAAGGCAGTTTTGAATATCTTCTTTCATCAAATACTTTGATATAAATTCATTAGTCGATTGGCAATTTTATTGTCGGTAAAGTTTTGAGCGTGTTTTTTCCCTTCTTCTATCATTATTTCTCTTCTAGAAAAGTCAGTGCTAATATCCACTATTTCACTTTTCATTTGCTCAATATCGTTAGGGTTAATGTAAGAGCTGTGTTTTCCGCCTGGCTCAGCAAAACAACCGCCTAGTGAGGTAATGACGGGAACACCACAAAAAAGAGATTCTAAAATAGGTATGCCAAAACCTTCAAAAAATGAGGGGTAAATCATTATATCGGCCTGCTGATATATAGCCGCCATTTCTTTTAATGATAAATCGCTTAATATCTTAATCCTATCATTCATTTTATTTTCATTAATGAAATTTAGGCATTTGTTTTTATATGCTTTACCATTGCCAATAACTACAAGTTGGTAGTCTGGCAATTCTTTTAAGCATCTAAGAAGATTGTATAGGTTTTTACGTTCTTCAATAGTGCCTACATACAAAAGGTATTTTTTTGGTAGTTGATATTTTTTACTAACTCTTGCTTTAAAATCTACACTTTGTTCTTCTTGAAAGACTTTATTGCATCCTTGGTAAATAACCTCAATCTTGTCTTCTTCAATGTTAAAAAAACGAATTATATCTTCTTTAGTTTGTTGACTTACGGCTATGATTTTATCAGCAATTTGACAGGCGTATTGACTTTTTTTAACATAGGAAATGCGGTCGGCTTTTTTAAAGTACTGAGGGTAACGAATAGCTATTAAGTCGTGAATACTGACTAATGTTTTAATGTTGGTATTCTGTATACCATAGGGCAATTCGTGGCTAAGTCCGTGAAAGTGGCTAATCCCATCTTTGACTAAATTGTTTTTTAATTTTATTGTACGCCATACTGAGCTAAATGTTCTATCAAACCAAGCTTTTGGCGAATGAGTGTAATAGTGTTTTTTATCTTCTAAAAATGATAAACGCTCGTTTTTTATTTCTTTTGGAGTGTAAAGGTGGTATTCGTTGTCGCTAAAATATTGTCCGAGAATACGAATAGTATGTCTTGAGTAATTGCCTAATCCAGTATTGTTGAAAAAGGCTCTTTTAGCGTCAAAACCTAGTTTCATTATACGGCTACCTTATATTCTCTCAAAGCATCATTAAGAGAGGTTTTTTTGTCGGTACTTTCTTTGCGTTTGCCAATTATTAAGGCACAAGGTACGCCGTATTCACCTGCCTGAAATGCTTTGGGATATGTTCCGGGAATAACAACAGATCTTTCTGGCACTATTCCTTTATATTCTATAGGTTGTTTTCTAGTAACATCAATGATTTTTGTAGAGGCGGTCAAAACAACATTTGCTCCTAAAACGGCTTCTTTTTCTACTCTAACACCTTCAACAACTATGCATCTTGAGCCAATGAATGCGCTATCTTCTATTATAACTGGCGAGACTTGTAAGGGTTCTAAAACTCCACCAATACCAACACCACCACTAAGATGAACATTCTTTCCTATTTGAGCACAAGAGCCTACGGTTGCCCAAGTATCTACCATAGTGCCGCTATCTATATAGGAGCCAATATTTACATAGGAAGGCATCATAATAACACCTTTAGCTAAAAAAGCACCATATCTAGCTACAGCGTGAGGAACAACACGAACGCCTAAGTCAGCATAATTGCTTTTTAATTTCATTTTGTCATGAAATTCCATAGGTCCAGCCTCTAAGGTTTCCATCTTTTGAATTGGGAAATATAAAATTACTGCTTTCTTAATCCACTCATGTACTATCCATTTTCCTTTAACAGGCTCTGAAACACGAAGACGTCCTTTATCCAATTCTTCGATAATGTAACGAATACTTTCTTGGGTTTTGCTATCGTTTAAAAGCTCACGATCATCCCATGCTTGTTCGATTATTAATTTTTGTTGTTCAATCATAATAGCAAAGATAGTTAAATGCTTTATTTTTGCACTATGTCAAGATTGTTAGCAATAGATTATGGTCAAAAAAGAGTAGGTATTGCCGTAACCGATGATGAACAAATCATTGCCTCGGCTTTAACCACTCTACATACCAAGGAAGTGATGTCTTTTTTAAAGGATTATTTATCCAAAGAAGATGTCGAATGCTTTGTGGTAGGCTTAGCTAAAAATTTAGATAATACGCCGTCCGAAAGTGCTCGATTTATTGAGCCTTTTGTATTTCGATTAAAGGAAGCCTTTCCAAAGGTTAGAATAGAAAGAGTTGACGAGCGTTTTACTTCTAAAATAGCTTTTCAAACGATGATAGATGCTGGTCTAAAACAACAAAAAAGAAGGGATAAGGATTTGGTTGATAAAATAAGTGCAACACTTATTCTTCAATCATTTTTGGACGCTAGAAAGTAATTTCTCTTTCAAAAAATGAGCAGTATAAGACCTTTTGTTTTTAATTAAGTTTTCTAGTGTCCCTTGAAATAGTAATTCTCCACCATTTTCTCCGCCATCAGGGCCTAAGTCGATGAGCCAATCTGCACATTTTATAACGTCCAAATTGTGTTCTACACAAATAATTGTATGACCATTTTCAATAAGTGCATTAAAGGATTTTAATAGTTTTTTGATATCGTGAAAGTGCAATCCCGTAGTAGGTTCATCAAAAATGAACATAGTTTTTTCAGATTTATGCCCTTTGCTTAAAAAGAAAGCAAGTTTTATTCGTTGGGCTTCACCGCCGCTGAGCGTATTTGATGATTGCCCCAATTGAATGTAGCCAAGACCGACTTGCTGTAGAGGTAATAATTTAGAGACAATCTTCGATTTATCATTTTCCTCAAAAAAGCTAATGGCTTCGTCAATTGTCATTTTGAGAATTTCTGAGATATTTTTGTCAGCAAATTTAATGTCTAAAGTTTCGTTTTTAAAACGTTGTCCTTTACAGCTTTCGCACTCTAAGTGCACGTCCGCCATAAACTGCATTTCAATAGTAATTTCACCTTCCCCTTCACAAACTTCACATCTTCCGCCAGAAACATTAAACGAAAAATGTCCGCTTTTATAGCCTCTTGCTTTAGACAGTTCTTGCCTTGCAAACAAATTTCTTATTTCATCATAAGCCTTGAGGTAGGTCACCGGGTTTGACCTAGATGAGCGACCTATGGGGTTTTGGCTGATAAATTCAATATGTTGAATACGTTTCAAATCACCATCTACACTATCGTGAGTTCCAATTTTAGAGGCATAGCCTTGAATGCTTTTCTGAATAGCAGGGAATAATATTTGTTTGACTAATGAACTTTTACCTGAGCCACTTACTCCCGAAACTACTGTCAAGCACTCTAGAGGAAATGTTGCTGAAATATTTTTGAGGTTGTTTTCTCTTGCTCCATTAATTGATACCGAATAGTTTGCCTTTCTACGAAGATTAGGGATTTCAATACGTTCAGTATTTGTCAAGTATTTGGCAGTTAGGCTTTTGGAATTATTATGTATATCATTGAGTTTTCCTTGGTAAATTATGTTTCCTCCGTTTTTACCTGCAAGTGGACCGATGTCTATAATTTCATCTGCTGCCATCATTATTTCTTCATCGTGTTCGACCACCAATACTGTATTACCTAATTCCTTAAGCGAATGTAAAATACTAATTAATCTTTGTGTGTCCTTAGAATGTAACCCAATGCTGGGTTCATCAAGGACATACAATGAGCCTACTAAACTACTAGCCAATGAAGTGGCTAGATTTATACGTTGCGATTCTCCTCCTGAAAGGGTAGAAGACAGACGGTTTAATGTTAAATAGCCTAGTCCCACATCATCTAAGAATTGTAATCTATTTTTTATTTCTTTAAGTAAGCGTTCTGCTATTAACATTTCTGTGTCTGATAGCTTGATTGAGCTTATTAAATTTAGTAATTGACTGATTGGTAAATGGACAATGTCATTGATAGTCCTCTTACCAACTTGTACATATAAGGCTTCCTTTCTTAGTCTTGTTCCATTGCACTTAGGGCAAGTATTTTTACCTCTGTACCTAGCTAATAGCACACGATTTTGAACTTTATAATTTTCTTTTTCTAACAATTGAAAGAATTGACGGATACCTTTAATTCCTTTAGCACCATTCCAGACAATCTTTTTTTCATCATCTTGGAGTTCGCTGTAAGGGCGATGAATAGGGATGTCATATTTAGCAGCGTTAAGTATGAAGCGTTCTTTCCAGCGGCTAAGTTTTTCACCTTTCCAACAATTGATGGCACCGTCGTAAATAGAAATTGATTTGTTAGGAATAACTTTGTCTTCATCAATACCCAAAACAGAGCCAAAACCTTCACACATTTTACAAGCACCATAAGGATTATTAAAGCTAAATAAATGTTCTGATGGGGTTTCAAAAGAAATACCGTCTAACTCAAAACGATTAGAAAAATCTTTAATTTCTTTACCAACGACTTCAATGGCACATACTCCGTTTCCTTCAAAAAAAGCGATTTGAATACTATCGGCTAATCGATTTAAATTATCCTTATCTAAATTTACAACAAGTCTATCAATGACTACATAAACAGTCTTAGATGTATCTATTTCTGAGTAGTCTTCAGTATTTTTCAAACGTATAATGTCAGCATCTACTTTAATTCTAGAAAATCCTTTTAAGCCTAATTTTTTCAAGCTATCTTCTATTGAACTGTTAGAAAG
>Ga0115013_10000966_pt1 | contig 16981 bp, 9 predicted proteins | sample SouAtlMetagenome_2_FD_88686 | JGI IMG/M metagenome (GOLD analysis project Ga0115013, IMG submission 88686) | Marine eukaryotic phytoplankton communities from Atlantic Ocean - South Atlantic ANT15 Metagenome | ecosystem: Environmental > Aquatic > Marine > Oceanic | place: South Atlantic Ocean...
CAACAGGGAGTAGATATCCATGGTCCGAGTCGCAGCAATGGGCATTGCGAGACAACATGCCGAAATACATCGTTCGCATCCCAATCAAACAGAAGACATCACCTGCATCTTCTGCAAATAAACAGGAAGACACAATACTCTCATCGTTTGCTCTCTGGAGAAATCTTCAGAACGATATCCCGGAATTATCTGGCTATCCCATTGATTTTTTGATGAATCGTTACGAGGAAATTCTAAATGGAATGCAGGACCAAATCGAAATATCAGACAGGAACGATGGAATCCGTAAAAAGGTGCCACCGTCGATGCCGGGAGTTCTTCCATTTTTACAGGATTACGAATTTTCCGCCGAAGGTGGGATTTGCGGGTTTGTCACTGGTATGAATGGGGTATCCGATGGTAGCCGCATTGAGACTACTACCGTGAAGAATATCCAGGAAAGTCTCCCCAAGGGATACATTCAAACGACCGATGGTCATGCATCCTTCGAACTGGGCAATCCATTGCAAACCGATGACCAAAAGATGGAAAAAGGAACAATTCCTAGTACCTCCGCTGTAAAGGAACTCGGACTCGAAATCTTATCGAATACTGCTGCTGCGACGCAACTGCGATCGCTTGCAAACAATGCCGAGGATGGCGATGGAATGCTATTGCGATTGGGAGCCTTGAGTGGAGTTTTACTAGCTGGTGCAACCGCCATCAATATGCTATCGCACCATTTGACTGTAAACGTCTTTTGGGTCTGATGCGCAGGTTTCGTTCGATGCAGGAGCCAACTAATTGAGAGAGTCGATGAACTTTTACTAATTTTGTACAGACTACAATGCGCAATCAAGGAGGTAAGCCATTGCTCTCTATTTCCATAGAATATGATTTTAAAGTAAAGAATTAATTTGAGAACACACGATGTGCGAATAAATAGCCAATTTTGTAGTTGATAGCACGCGTCCCCATTCACCACTTGAAGAGTTTGGTGGTTGGAACTCAACATGTGACGCCCCTGCTTCCAGTTGCTATGGGCCATGGTGGGGCCTCCTTGCAACCATGCCTGGCTCGATAGCCTGCAGCCACCAGCAGTGCATGGTATCATCCCAACACCAGCTCAGTGGGGCTCGCAAAAGCATGGGATTGGCACACTGGCAGGGTGCCAGGCCCAAAGCACACATGGGCCCAAGGTTGGGTGGCACCACTGAGCATGTGCGAAAGAGGGAGTGGCATGAGGGCACCCAGGGCATGCCCCCATGGGCCTCTGGGGGGTGGCTGCTGGCAATCGGGCAGGTGTGGGGGGAGCCACCCAAGCTGTGGGGCTCCCCCCAGAGCCCCCTTGGGCCACACCAGGGCAATCCCACTGGCATATTGCCCCTTGCCCATGGGGGGTTGGCATTGGTGGGGCCCCCAGAATCCTGTGCCACCATTTGATTGGGGGCACCCAAGGGCTAGGGCACAGCCCCACCCAACTGAGGCACACACAAACAAATTACTCCTGGGTTTTTGTGCTGATCAGACATACCAAATGTGTTATGTTACTAGGGGTAAGAATGGCTACCCCTCCGGCTGTGGTTATTCTGATCCCACCTTGGATTGTGTGCAGTACCTCATGGTCTGTGGTGCAACTGTTGATGTATCTGCTGGTGGTTGCTGTGGTCTGGATGGTGGTTCTGCTCAGTCTCAGGATCCCTGGAGCCTTATGTTGTATAAGTGCACAGTGCAGCGGAGGCCATACAGGGCATCTTTCTTTTTACGAAACCAAACTAAACCTTCTCTGCCAACACGCCCAGGAGAATTTTGAAAGTGCTGCACATAGATCACTACTTTCCTTGGCTTGTAGGCATAGGCTGCTGTCCACCATTCTTTTTTATCTGGTGCAAATTGGTGCTTAAATTCCACCTTCTCTTTCGGGAATTGTGGCAAATTAGCATCTGAATACGGGAATGGTTGGTTCTGCTTGCCCAGTGGAGCAGGCAGATCATGCCAGTATTTGCAATCACCATTTTGGAAAAACCTGCACTGTGGACCAGGTGTGCTGCACCTCTTACGTTTTCCCAAATGCACCCAATCCCTCCTCTTCATTGTTGGCAAGGGTCCCAAACTACATGAATGCTCCAGAGAAGCATACATGCCATGTGGAATGGGTGCACTGTTGTGAGCAGGGGGAAGGGGGTGCAACCCTCCAACATGTGTCTGATGCAGTTGGTTTTGCATAGCATGAGTGTCATGCAACGAAGGTGTATTATTGTGAACACTTTGAACAGACTGCTGGTGCAGCTGGTTCAGAGTATCATAAATATCATGTAAATCAAAATGTGTCTGATGCGGTTGGTTTTGCATAGCATGAGTGTCATGCAACAAAGGTGTATTATTGTGAACACTTTGAACAGGCTGATGGTGCTGTTGGTTCAGAGTAGCATACATGTCATGTGACATGACTGAATTATTATTAGCAGAGGATGTGGAGGACAATCCTTCAAAATGTGTCTGATGCATTTGGTTTTGCATAGTATGAGTCTCATGTAACAAAGGTGTAGTATCGTGAACAGAGGATATGAGTGAAGATCTTGAAGGAGGCTGCTGAAGTGGTTGATTCAGAGAAAGATGAGTCTTATTACTTTCAGAAGTAGCAACAGGTGCTTCGATTACATTTTCCTGCAGCATTTCTACTAACATCATTGCTTGATTGCATCGCTGTACGAGTGGTTCAATGCCCATGTTGCTATCCTTCTTTTCTTCCATCCGGCGGCGGTGATTCTTTTCTTTCTCTAAGGCATTGTGGTAATTACGCTGGGCTACATTAAGAGGAGTTCCAATCCCAGTATCAATACTGCTTCTTGGGTTTGCCCCTAGCTTCAACATTTTCTGTACAAGCTCCTTGTCATCAAGTAGAACAATAGCTGCATGCAATATTGATACTCCATTCAATCCACTGATGTTTGCCGTCAATCTAGCACCTGAAGGAGTGCTGGGATGCTGATTGAAACGTTCAATAAATTCTAGCTGTTGTTTGAGCTTTTTAATAATTTCCTGCTTCTTTATTCTGACATATTCCTTGTCAGCACTTTTTTTCTTCACATTTGTGGTGATAAAACCGTCTGATATTTCTTGAACAAATTCATCTGATAGCGGTTGCATATATTCTGTCATCACTTCATTTGGCAAACATTTATCCTCAATGTCATTCAGCTCTAGACGAAAAGTGCCAAGTGTTCTCCCAGTAGCGTTAGATTCTGTGAGTGAACCTGATTTTAAATCAATATCTAAGTTGCGTTTTTCAAAAGGAAAGCTTTTATTGTTGTGCATGGTGTACACTATGTTATCACCTTTGTAAATGATGCGTTGTGCAAACCTTTTTACAGGCAATGAATCCTATAGTAATGTAACACACATTGATGAGTACACATTGAATCAAAATTTTGAAGAGTAGATGCCAAAAAATATTAAGACGAAACTTACATAGCTTTCTTTCAACTTGCCATCGTCTAACTTCAAAGAAACATTGCCCCCAATGGCGTCAACCAAACTGAGGTTCTGATTAATATCAATGAATTTCAATTCAATTGTAAGTTCATACCACTTTTTAAGTGACATGGTCTTTTGAATAAGATGTACACAATTTATGTATATTTTGGCAATTGTTATTTTGGCACCGATATCATTCTTCTTCTCTTTGTTTGAGTCATCAATTTTCTCCAATTCACTTTTCACAAAATCGTATTCTTTTTGAAGCACTGCTTCAAGATCAAATTCTCCATTAGATTGTGCGGTGAGAAACTCTTCTGCTGCTAAGATGTCTATTACATCATTGCAGGATTTATTGCGGAAAGCATCAATCAATGCTTGATCAGGGGGCAGTTCCTGAATTATCTTGTTCGGTGTAGGATTAGGGTCTATTTGCATGACCTGATGCACATTAGGTGCATCATCTTTGAAAAAGAAAATCTCTTCATTGTTTGACAGTGAGATCTTGACACTCTTAGAGTGAGTTCTTTCCCTTCTACTCCTTCTCTTACTAGAAGGCAAGAGCCTGCTTAGCCCGCTCTCTTCTTTCTCTGGAGGAAATGAAGATTTCTTAGAAAGTAGTATTTTCTTCGGTGTGCGCACATTATGTCCTGGTTTCTCAGTGTTGACAATAGTGGTCCATTGGGGGACATTATGACTGCTCGTATTTTCCTTTCTTTCCATATTTGTGACAATGTGCATATGCTCCGATGAAATAAAATCTTTTTGAGTATTTTGAGCAGATGCACTCATGTTTGTACCTGATGCCATTCTATTCAGTAACGATTTCATACTGTTTAATTTAGGTAATTGTCTGGTTGCAGATGTTTGTGGTGGATTTTGCCTTGACGCCATTCTTGCACCTCCAGCCCAACCATCATTTTCATCAAGGTTGTCGGGGCCTATCCATTCACCTACATTGTTCCAGGCACCAGTATTAATTCTATTTGCAGAAATAATGCCAGAATTCACGCCCTGATTTTTGAATGAAATAAACATTGTGCTCTTTGTTCTTTTTGCATCAGAATAGAGTTTTTCTAGCATTTCATGACTTGATATTGCAAAACGGTTGCCGCCAGTTTTATTTACTGCAACAACAGTTGTTCCATTTGTAATTCTTTTCTCATTTGCTACTTGACCATTCAAGAATATTGAAAATACTTGACATTGATTTTTCCGTGTTCTGAAATATGCTCCTAATGGCAGTGACGTGTTGAACTGAACTTCAAAGATTTCCGTCCTGGAACTGATTGAAGAAAGAAAGCTTGTGGATGCTTTAGGTTTCTTACTTTTTCTCTTACTTGCATCAGAACTTTGTTCAATAGCTCTTTTCTTTCTAGGAACAGCTGAAGCTTTTGGGACTTTTTTGTCGTTTGATGAAGCAGTACTATTGGATAAAAGAGATGGTCTTCTCTTGATTGTAAGGAATTCTTTGGCAGCAGATTTATCTCCCTTCCCGAAAACCTGATCCCATTCTCCTAGGCAACTACAATTGGCTTTACAACGAATACCATACAGCCGATTCTTCCTATGTAATTCCCACATTCCCACTAGTCTACTAACAAGCTGGGTCTCGGTTTCTCTTGGGTATTCTTTTTGCAGCAGCGAAATAAACTTTGGAACAAAGTGTTTAGATATCCCGCATGTCAGTTTTTCTAAATCCTCTTCAGTACTGGAAAAGGCGATACCTCTCGACTTTTGGTTCTCAACATGATCCTTGATAACATCCTCCACCATTTCAGGAAGATAATTTAAGCATTTACGATGAGGGTTGTCGCCAAGTATTTCTTTATGTTTTTTCCACATGCTAGAGCAAATACTTTTAATATTGATTTTAGTATCCTTGTAGTCAAGGAGGACTAAAGGTTTCACTTTCTCCTCAAAAATACGAAAGATGTTATATCCTGATACATGTGCCTTTGATTTTTTGTTATCATTGTCACTAGCAACTTTTTTCCTTTTTCTTCTTGGTTTCTCTTCTTCGGATTCTGAATCCATCACAGCAAAGCTTGCTGTGTCAATATCAGATTCATTGTCAATGAGATAAGACTCTTGCATCTGTTTTTTCCTCTTGTTTTTATTCTGTTGTAAAGCTCTGGCTTTTGATTCAACTTGATTTGTTTTTTGTTTTTGTGTCCATTCAATATATCTCTCAAAACGAAAGCTTTCGTAGTCTTTCTCGTTGTAGGGCAGTCCATCCATCCTACGAAGCATCAATTTTGAAAGATTTTTGACCTTACTGAGATCTGCATACTTTGAAAGACATAAAGATAGCTTAATCCTGGTAGGAGCTTGTGTGTCGACACATGTTGATTTCACTTGCATCAAAAGATTTTTGACCTTGGAATAGCTGGATACTTTGTTACTGTTTATTGCTAGCAATACGCATCCACTATGGAAGGCTTCAATGCCACCAAGTGTTTTGGATAGTGCGCCCTTTGCCATCGATCTAATGTAGACTCCCTCTGCAGGGGATGAAATCTTGGCCGACGAGAAGCGGACACCAAGCACATCGATCGGATCATCTTCCGGTTCTATTGTCAATTTCACATCCACCACTAGAGAGGCTCCATCGTCCACCAACCATTGCAAATTCAATCGTTCGATTTTGTTTCGTACAAACCGTTGCGTCAAGTTTGTAACAATCTTTAAGGCTTCCTCGGTCCCCTCGGCCTCTAGTAGATAAGAATGAGGATCCCTTGGATGATGTTCGGAGATTGTTATTGTCACCGTCTGATGCTCAGGTTGAAGATTACGAATGCGTTCCTCGGCTTCGATCACGACCTTTTCGACAAATTGCGGGCGTGTGAACACGAGCGAGGATAGATCTTCCTCCTTGTTCGAATATCGACCAGACTCGAACGGAATCCATTTTGGAAGGCTATGTTGCGTTTTGTGTCTCACAACATTCAGACCCTCTACTCGATAACCTGTCCTTTTCTTTCTCTTCTTTTTGGGGCGCTTGCCCCAGATAAGATCTCGCCGGCTCGGCACTGATATGGACAGTGTTTTCCAGGCAGTGCTGATTGCTCTTGTATTCGCCGTTCTGTCGCTTTCCCTTCCATCTGTAATGGTAGTGGAAACAACTGTGGTGGAAGTTACGGCGGTAGTAGGCTGTGATGGGTGCCCCTGGGTGTTGTGTTGGATTTCTTCTGCCGTATCGATGTTTTGTAGAGGCCGTCGCATGACGTATTCCTCCTCTCCATCTGTTGTAATGCAATCGAGACTTTTCGAGTTATTATCGTCGCTAACAGTATTGTCGTTTCTATTTTCATTACCACCAGCAATTCTGTCGCCATTGCTTGTCGAGGTGTCGTTGGTTTCATGGGTGAAATCACGACCGCTGTCCTTTGTCGACCCCCGCGACGTTCCAGAGGATGTCAGCAGCGGCAAAGATTCACCACTCATAGACGCCACGGCTGTAGAAGCGGTTTCATTTTGTTCATTTAAAGGCAATCGTCGCAGAGTAAGGGACGACGCTGAATCGGAATTTCCATCGCGATTGTGTGCGGTTACCATCGTTTCGGCACTAGCTAAAGACGCTCGTTCAATGGTCTTGCTTGTTAAGTCTATTGTATTGTTATTATCTTTGTGGTGTGAATTGTTTTGAGTGTGATGAATTGCTGAAATGACAGGACTAGAAAGGCCTTGTATTGCCTCTGTTCCTTTCTCAGGGGTTATTCGTGTCTGCGACGACGTATCAGGCGTGCTTATTGTTGGTAGCAACGCCGGTGTTGATGCAAACGATGGTTGAAATGATGATGATGGCTTAGGCCCTATCTCGCTGGACTTAGAATTCTCAGTGGCGGATGCCGTCGAAGGAAGTTGGGGTGATATTGTTTCCGACAGTCGGATTGCTTCTTCCGGAAGTCGCTTCTTAGGGGTTTTGAATTCGGTATAGGCTGTCGTTTCATTCCCATCGTGTTTCTTGAGCAAGTCCATATATTTTCGAACCTCTGCCAAACTCCGGAATCTACGCCCTGCGGGAGAATACCAGTATCGATCCTTATCCCCCTTCGTTTTCCCAGTTGATCGAATGTAGATTCGTTTGGTCCAGCCCTCGGGCCAATCCGAGGTGTTGCTTTTGTTCAGACTGTCGCCATTGTTCTTGGCATTATTACTTTGATTGTCATCATTCTCTATTTTCTTGGATTGCACGGTTTGCGGCCACAGCGTTTCGGTCGGTAGACCTTCCCACTCGAGTTGTGCCGGGACCTTTCGCTTCGGTGAACTTTGTAAGTGTTGCGGAACTGTCTTGGATTCCAACACAGGTGCTTCTGATGTTGTTGATGTTTCTTCCGATTCTGCCACTGCTGCAACTCCCGATCCCCCGCTCACTACGCTCTTATTGTTGTCATCCTCTGTGTTCAGACTCGGAGGCCGTGGGGACTTCGACAGAGAGTTCCCCTCGACCATCTGGGCTACCACGAGAGCAAAGAGCGAATCTAGGAAGTATACAGCTCTGTCCACAAGCGATCGCAATTACAAATTTCTGTAATTATGGCTGGGGTGTCAACAGTTCCTTCCATGGCTTGATATGCTCTCATAATGAGTATATTATGAACCACAACTCTTTTCGATTATTTCTCGAATGCTTCTCAAAAATTGCAGCTCCATTACGTACGGCCGGCTCGTTTCCAAAATCACGAACGAAAATTTGAATGGGGGACGAATGACGGTCGGTTGTGAAAATAATGATTCATCCTCACTAGTTGCAACAACATGGTGCAATTGCTGAATCCATTGATGACGTCCCAGTGTACCAACACCTTGAATTTCAGAACCATTCAATTTCAGCACCTCCTGAATTTTCATGCTGTGTCATCATGGGAGGCGCTGCCCTCAGCGCCGAGGCAGCATTCGCAAAGAGCTGCTATGCTGTCGCTGATGGCTTTTGGCATTTTGCTGCCGATTGCCCTGCTTCATGGCTGTTCTCCAAAGGACGCTCAATATCGACTTTCCAACACTGATCTGTCGCTGCCAACTCCTGCAGCGGTGATAGCTCCAGGCGTAGAGAAACCCCTTGTGTCGCTCGGAACGGGGGGAGGTATGGCAAGGAACCGCTCCGTCGTAGAAGAAGCAGTTGTGACATGGTTCAGCGTCGGCGGGAGGGGCATCGACACGGCGATTGATTACGAAAACGACGATCTCGTGGGAGCCGCGCTGGAAGGTTCGGGGATTTTACGCGAGAGGGTTTTCATTACAACGAAACAGCCTGGGCCGATCGGATTCAACGAAACGATTGAGGCGCTGCAACAAGCCCTTGTACGACTCCATACTACCTATGTAGATCTGTACTTGATCCACTTTCCAGATCCTCCGGATCCGAAAAATCAATCCGGAAAGGACCTCCGGCAGGAAACCTGGAAGGGAATGGAGGAGGTCTTGAGAAGGGGGTGGACACGATCCATTGGTGTTTCAAATTATCAGATCTCTCATTTGGAGGAGACGCTCGAAATCGCACAAGTCCCTCCAGCAGTGAACCAGGTGCTCTGGAATCCTGCGACGCACGACGATCAATTGCTTACATTTTGTCAAGCCAACGGTATCACACTGGAAGCCTGGTCTCCGCTCGGTGGACACAACTCTCGCCACGGAAAGGTTCTTGACTTGCCAACAATGAAGCACATCGCTTCATCACACGGCGTGAGCACGGCCCAGGTAGCCCTGAAATGGGCCCTCCAGCACGGTATGACCCTCGCCACCGGAACAACCCGAGAAGAACATATGCGGACGGATCTGGATGTCTTTGGATTCCGTCTCACCGACGAGGAAATGGCAAGCGTATCCGAGATCCAGAATCGTTCCGGGACGATGCATTCCTGGCCGTCCTTCTATCAAAACGAGGAGGTGATATAGGGTTGAAGTTTTCGCGTGCAAACAATCTAGGGCAGAAACACATTTGTCATTTTAACGCTTTATTCTAATCATATATTGTGTTATTCTAAATTAGTGGATTGAAAACGAGCTATCAATGAACGAGATGCCATTGAACGAGCTGTCATTGAACCCGCTGAGGGTGTGCTGTAGTCTATTTTCTGTGGATAAATGAGAGTGAATGCATGGTTTCCGACGTTTCGACATCAATATCATCTTGGAGTGTTTTGTCGTTGGTGTCTCTATCTGGGAGATACATTGGCTTCATAACCACTTCGCTGTGGATTTCTCGTTCACATCGATTTATTGCTAAATATTGCCCACTATAATCCATTCAATTCGATTGGTCTTGGATTAGTTTTGGGCCCGATATTCCACAAGAGGGGCAAGAGGCAAATCGTAATTAGCACGTTCGACACCGAACAAAAGACTATCAATCGATCTAGGTGGAGAAAACCATTGTCGCGAGAAATTTGCCATACCGCCACTAGGGGAGCCGCAATTAAGGAACCTAGCTGATCACCAAAGTCAATACAGGACACCAAAGTTCCGTATTCCATGGCAATCCGTTTTTGCTGATCATCATCGTCGGCAGAGTCATAGTTGTTGATATTACTAGTGAGTAGAGTACTAAGATCTGGAGTTCCAGTCTGGCTACGGTCCATCGTGTTGGCCGATGATGTTGAAGCCACAGTAGTTGGTACTTTGACCGAGGTGGTCGCCAGGACCAATTCTGGTAAAAAGGCCCATTCGTCGAAAAAGGTGGTTATAAATTTGGAAACTACCGCAATCACTAATAACCTTCGGCTTGGTACAAATTCGTCGTTCACCTCTTCGGTCTCACTGGCTTGGTAAACCCTGAAGACAGCAATATGCAGCAATGAAGCTAGTGATGCCAATCCGCAAGTGCCTGCAAGCAATCCCACCAGGGAACGCCCCGAACCGAAACGATGGGAAAAGAGTCGCGAGTAAGACCAAGAAGAAAGGGTACTAACACCCATACCAAAAAAGGAAAGAAATTGCAATAGCAAGGGCTGATTCATCCCAAAAAGAGCATAAAAAAAGGACGCCAAAATAGCCGAATCGCTGGGGACGGCATTTTTAAGGACCAAAAACAAACCGACACGAAAGGTAGTCATATCACTACCGCCTCCACTAGTTTTATTACCAAATTTGCAGCAGAGAGTGATTGCGGAAAGGCAGATGCCCACGAGGAAAGATACAACCAAAACTACCCAGACAAGATGCGATGAAATTTCGATAATTGGTCCTTTCAAGGCAATCGTAACCAGACCACATTGCAGAAGTACCACAATAGCCCAGTTGGCGATTTTGGTAGGTGATCGGGAAGGATTGTTCACCAGAGTGGAGGTGTCCTGCGTTGAGATGATCGTATTATCCTCATCGCTCCCATCATCGGAACTGTCTTCAAGGCTCGAGTATGAAGGATGACTGGCCTCTTCGTCCCGTAGAGAATCATTTTCAGTATGAACAACGGCGGATTGAAGACTTTCGGGTCTGGTGCTACCATCGCTTCCGTGCTGGGCCTCCGTCGGAATTTCATCGTAAATGCCAGTGCTGCTTCTACGTGGCAATTGCCTTTTTTCCCAAAAGTACACGGAAATGGCCCCTGTTAGCTGGATCAGGGCTGTAACAATTACCAGTGCGTTCGTAAGACCCCCAGTAAGCTGTGGATGTTGCTCTGCTTCATCGCCATCGTTTTGCGAGGCAAAATGTCTTCCAACCAAGACCAAACATGTCACCAGAGACGCCAGCCAGGCACCGAGATTTCCAGCTGTCGCCGATTGAGTCTGAAGGACCGAGACAGCACTCTCGTAGAGACCATGTGACGAGTAGTTGGCCCGGGCATGATCGATTAGTGTCAAACCCAAGCAAAACTCAGCCCAGGAATCGGTGACACCACGTAGAAAAGCGACGACAAAGACGGCTAACACCCCACCCTTTGGAATACTGGCAAAAAGAAGCGTGCATACACTATTGGAGACCAAGAGCCAGCGGAATAATTCAAGGTAGCGATGGGGGCAATGACTGTCATTGTTATTGTGTTGGCTTTGATTCGATTCAATGTCAGTATTGTCGAATTGCGGTGCTGCTTTCTTGAATCGTTTCGCCCATAAACCGCAAAGATAGGCGTACATAGGCTTGAGGGAATAGGGCAAGAAGGCAATTGCACCGTAGGCTGGAAGATACGGCAGTGGAACCTCGACGCGAGTGTTGAGAATATACATGATCGGGAGGGTCAGTAATGAGAGAGAGAGACCATTGAGACCAAATAGAAGTCGGAGCATAAGTGGTAGCGATGGATCAGGAGTGTCGGGCAAAAACGATTGAGAGTCGTCCAGAGATAAGTCTTCTTCGGCTCCGTGTGTGCCGATGTTTAATGGCCGACAGATTTCGGTATGAACAAGTTGCGATTGCGTCCGCGAAGTTTGTGGCTCATCGAGAAATGCATCATTATGATCCCTGCCTTCCATGGACGAAAGACTCGACCCCGATGAATGGCGAAGTTCCAAATTTTGCTGATCCATGTCCCTGGATCTCGTAGTCAAATATTGGCCGAATTCACCTCGTCATCGTCGTTTCAAATCAATTGGGTGGGTCGCTACTTGATTCTTGTGGCTGCTGTGATTTTTTGCTGGCTTGTAAAGGAATGTTGGAATGAATTGTATGGAAACAGCGGCATTTTATGATTTTTTGGAAATAATTCCAATCGTTATCCGAGAAAGTGGGAAGCACGTTCTTCCTGCCTCCTGAACCGTTCGTAATTTGTTCATACTTTCTATGCCTATTAATAATAATGTAAGCTATATATTGAGTCACGAATTCCCGGTCGTGAGTTTCAGGCAACGCTGTATGTCCAGCCACCCTTGAAACCTTGCAGCGCTCGTCCAAGATGAACGATGCCGATCCTGTGAAGATAGTTCCCTCAAAAGCTTTAGACATCGACGGTTTAACTTTTCTTTCTGTCTGGACTTCTATTAAGAATTCTCTCTTTGGAATACAGTGAAAGCTAACTAGTGGTAACGGAACAAAAGACAATCCCATTGAAACGACAAGACGCTTTTCACAGGACATATCATTCCTTCCTACCTGTCGACGAGATTGATTGATTCGAGTGTTCAACTGCATCTTTCCCGGTACGAACGGAACCAAAAAGGCACACCGTAACGGTTCATCTACATAAGATCTATATATAAATAACAATGAGCGGCGAACCCGATCCCGATAACGCCATCGACCTAAAGTCCGGCCCATTTAGCGTATTATGGAATGCCGTCAAGGGAAACACCCAGGTCTTAATCAACGTTCGCAACAACCATAAGCTTTTGGGAAGGGTCAAAGCTTACGATAGACATATGAATCTGTAAGATAGAAAACGCGTCGATTGAATACGAAGAGAATTGAACAGCGCATGGGCATGGGATAATACTATGGCTGAATCAGTCATGACCTTTTTGTGGAAATATTTTTGTGTCAAATATTCGTACATGGGTTCCTCGGAAAAACAAACACTCACTCACTTCTTTCACTTTTTTCTTTTTTATTGACTTTCTCTCTTACATACCTCAGGCTGCTAGAAGATGTCAAGGAAATGTGGACAGAAAACTCAAAAGGAGGAAAGGGGAAAACCCGAGGGAAGGCCATCAACAAAGATCGGTACGTCAGCAAAATGTTTCTGCGGGGAGATTCGGTGATTATTATTGTCAGTAATCCAGCGGCCTTGGCCGAAGGATCAAAGGCATAATTGATAAAATGGTGCTAGTGCAGGACCCGTACTGTTGTGGGGCCTACCAATAGAACGAAAAAATAGTTAATATTTTTAATGTCATTGTGTCAACTAGTTGCTCTGATTTCATAGAAAATCCATCATAGTAAATCTTTCCAGAAAAAATATTTTGTTCAAGTCAGTGTGTGCGATGACTATGATGGAATACCATTATCACTGAAACCATCGACGCAATAGCAAAAGCATTTGAGCCAGAAAAAATATTAGGTCCTCGTCACTACTCGTATCGATACAATTTTTCTAGTTCTCTGTTTCCAGGAGATTGAGAATCACTTGCCACTATTTTACGCAAGCTTTTTGAAGACCCGAATGCCTTGATTGAAAGCTAGATGAGAATCGATCGCTTCATTGTTTGATTGATCTGTAGGCCTTTTTTCTGCTCATGATCGAAACCGAACTCATGTCCCATATACTTATTCTGGTGGGTTCGATGAAACCATCTTTGCAATGATGTTCCAACTACGCGGTGCTTGATATCGGTACGCTGATCCCTATGTTTCACTCTTAACAGGAAAAACTCATTGTCTACGAAAGGTTGCTTCTAAAAACTCGTTCACTGCAGCCATATACTTTTTTGTACAACAACGAATATGTGGAAGACAAGACAACAAATAGTGTGGATACAGGGTTTGTTATTTCTTAATTGGCTTTTATTAGGAGTGGAAAAAGGTTTATTTCGCCTCGGCAGCAAGCTTGGCGGATCGACGAGACGATCGTCTCTTGGAAAGAAGAGAACGACGGGCTTCTCGCTTTTCGGCGTTTCTTTGCGCGACGAGCTTCTTGTAGGCGGCGGCTTCTTCCTTGTTTCGGAGGACAGAGTTCATCTTCTCGGCCTTGCGGGCGCGCTTTCGCTGCAGGGTCAGAGGAGTTACCAACCGTTGAATCTTAGGAGCCTTATTGCGGCTCTTGCCCTTCTTGGAGGTGAAGGCACGTCGGATGACGTACTTGCGGACATCGTCTTCCTTCGAGAGGTTGAAGAGTTTTCGGATATTGTTGGCACGCTTAGGACCAAGACGACGAGGGATGGAGTCGCTGGTAAGTCCTTCAACAACGTTGGCACCGGTCTGGGTGACAACCAAGTTCAAGACAGCAATGTCTTGTCCAACGATGCAACCACGAACGGACTTGCGCTTGCGCTCACCGACACGTCGTGGTCGGTACGCCTTGTGTCCCTTTTTGCACAACAAACGAACTCGAGTGTTGGTCAAAACACCTTGACGCATAGGGAAACCCTGTTTGTCATTTCCTCCGCTGATGCGGAAGATGTATCCATCGAATTCTTCACCCAAGATCGATCCATCGATTTCTTGGGCCATACGACGTTCGTATAGTGACTGAAGACGCTTTTCGTCATCGATTTCGATGACCTTTTGCATCCCAGTACTGGGGCAGGCAATATTAATCTACGTTATGACAAAATTGTTTCAAGTGATCATCCAGAGAGATGGAGAGAGAAAGGAAGCGAAGATATGAGAAATCGAATTTGATAAATTGGATATAATTTTTGCAGCGGTCTCGACACATCGGAGCTCTGCGGCTTTCAGGCTAAGAACGTATCGCAAGACCAAAGTTGTCTTTATCGCCCATCCCGAAAGTCGAAGGCAACTCCGTGTATCACATCTTCGAACATCTATTTCGATCGTTCGGCGTTCGCTTTCAATCTCCTAGAAGCACTACACCCCAACTATCGACTACAACACTATTGCGTTTCTATTGACTATCCGTACCTTCATGGTCTAAGAGCACTTTTTGCGATTCGATATTACCAGGCAGAAAAGATAAGTCTTGATGCAACAACACTATTACGTTACGCAGTTGACAATGAGGTGACGATGGCCAGTCTGGGAGATACCGCGCTACCTGGGTTATGGGGTTGCCAGAAAAAGTAAAAAGGTAACGAGGTAAGCGGTATCACCCCAACCCTAATTAGGTTCGCGCGGTGATTATTTAGTTTTTTTTTTCTGATCAAAATGCAAATTAGACAGCCTCTCAGGAGCATGTTTCGGACCTTGGTGTATTATTTCATCCTGTGATTCTGATAAAACCAAAGAGGAACCGAGGAAGCGAATTCATCAATTATAATACTTAACCATGGGAGAACGAAAAGTCCTCAATAAGTACATCCCGGCCGATTTCGACCCAGCGTTGATCCCCCGCGGGAAAAAGCTGTCGAAGAAGGATGGGACAGTTCCCGTGAGGATGATGCTTCCCTTTTCGATCCAATGTAGTACATGCAACACCTTCTTGTATCGGGGCCGAAAATTCAATTCCAAGAAGGAGCCCATGGGTGGTCCTGAAGGCCGCTATCTAGGAATTCAACGATTTCGGTTCTATATAAAGTGTACTCACTGCTCCCGGACAATAAGCTTTTTGACTGATCCCAAGAATACGGACTACGAAATGGAATCGGGAGGAACACGGAACTACGAGGTCTACAAAGACAAAGCAAAGACCGAAGAGGAAATAGCGCAGGAAAAAGAAAAAGACGAAAAGGAAGATCCAATGAAGGCGCTCGAAAATCGCGTATTGGAGAGCCAGCGTGAAGAGGCTGAACTAGACAACCTCGAGGAAATCCGTGCGATGAACCGCAGACATTTAAAACTCATGTCTTCGAATGGCATAGGTTTCGATGCGAAAGCCGTACTGAAAGCTTTAGACGATCGAATACAGGAAGAGACAATAACGAATGACGAGGAACTAAACGAACACGGAATCACGAAAGAAGAAGAAAAACTTGTCCAATCGATCAAGTTTGGACGGAAACAACAACAAAAAATAGGGGAAGATATCTACGGAGGGGGAAAGCCAGAACTGGCAACAATTGTGCGTCTCAGCGCCGATGACGAGAAAATGGAAGAAGAAAGGAGAATGAAGGAACTCAAATTGCTCCAGCAACGGCAAAAGGAATCGGAGAGTCGACGGAATCAAAACAGGCTGAAGACTGGTCCTTTAATCAAGATAAAAGTAAAAAGAAAAAGGATTGTAGCACCAGAAAGTAACAAGAAGCAGAAAGAAAGCACAAATTCGTCAGAGACACCAAAGCCAAGCACAAAGACCCCTACGGCTCCATTAAACGGACTCGCAAGTCTGCTAGGCGACTATGGATCATCATCGGATTCTGATTGAGAATAAATTAATGAATATTAGAACCAATATAAAATTAAAATGCCATCAACACCATGAATTCTACGCTAATTTCACACGAATTCTTATTGTCACTGATCATTCAGTATCCAGCAACGACAACTCATTCTTCTTGTCATGAATTGCGGGATTGGCAATCAACATCTGAGGCGCATTGCAACAAACGCCGTCGTATCCGTGACCTTCAATCGAAAAAAAACGTCATCAAATGTGAGTATCCGCGTGGCGGTGTGAACAATCCGAATGCCCTCCTCAGTGGATCCTCTGGGTCTCATGCCCAAGATCACCTTTGGGCTGGCTCTCTCAGTGCGCGGGGATCTCCCAGTGTGGTGCCCAACAAAAAAGCTGAGCCCCTTTGCACCTATTCGCTGAGGAGCATCGCTGAAAATGTTTAGCTGAATATTTATTCAGCCTTTTGCTGTTATAAGGTAAGCAGAAATAATAAGTTCAGCAAAAAGCATAACTTCGAAGAGTGCACAAAGAAGTGCTAAATGTCACCACTGCTGAGTCGTGGCAAAGCGTGATTGATTTCCTCGACTGAAATGATATATTCATCTACGTTCTTGTATGCTAACATTAATTTAAATTATTTCGCTCGCAAACTCTGTTTTGAAGTTTTGACAGAAGTGCTTTTTCGAGATAACTTGATTGAGATAA
>Ga0115013_10000967_pt1 | contig 16963 bp, 16 predicted proteins | sample SouAtlMetagenome_2_FD_88686 | JGI IMG/M metagenome (GOLD analysis project Ga0115013, IMG submission 88686) | Marine eukaryotic phytoplankton communities from Atlantic Ocean - South Atlantic ANT15 Metagenome | ecosystem: Environmental > Aquatic > Marine > Oceanic | place: South Atlantic Ocean...
CGTTCTCCAGACCAACGAAAAAGGCGAACGTCTCATCCAATGGGACACCCCGCCCGACCTCGAAGAACACGGTCATCTCGCCCTGCCCCACTATATGGAACGCGAAGCCGACAAAGCCGACCGCGACCGCTACCAAACCGTCTACGCCAAAGAAGACGGCGCCATCGCGGCGCCGACCGCCGGACTCCATTTTACGCCCGGAGTCCTCGCCGGCCTCGACGACACCTTCCTCACCCTGCACGTCGGCGTCGTCACCTTTCGCCCTGTCAAAGTCGATGACCCCAGTGAACACGAAATGCATTCCGAGCGTTTCCACCTCGAAGCCGAGGCCGCCGCCAAGATCAACGCCGCAAAAAAAATCGCCGCCGTCGGCACTACCGTCACAAGAGTCCTCGAACACCTGGCCCGCGACCGTGAAATCGCCGAATGCTCCGGCGAAACCGATATTTTCATCTACCCGCCCTACCAGTTCCAAACCATCGATACCCTCCTCACCAACTTCCACCTCCCCTGCAGCACCCTCATGATGCTCATCTCCGCCTTCGCCTCGAGAGAGTTGGTCCTCGAAGCCTACGCCAAAGCCGTCGAAGAAAAATACCGCTTCTACTCCTACGGCGACTGCATGCTGATTGTTTAAAAAATGAGGGATCCCTAGAAGAACTCTCGATGGCCCCCTATGCCAGCCTCTTCTTCGCTGTTCGTCGTTTCACGATTTCGTCCATCACGACCGCTGCGAGCAGAACAAGGCCCACGATGAGGAATTCCATATGGGTTTCCAGCCAGGTAACGAGGTTGATCATGTTCTTCAGGACCTGCATCACGGCGGTTCCAATCAAGACACCGAGGATCGTTCCCTCTCCGCCCCGTAGACTACATCCTCCCAGCACAGCCGCTGCGATCGCGTAGAGTTCAAAGAAATTTCCGTAGGCACTCGGCTGGGCGGTGTTGCCGTTCAAGATGAAAAGCATCCCTCCCAGAGCTGCCAGCATCGAACAAATGACGTAGGAAAGGATGATCATCCGGTCGGTGTTGATCCCGCTCAATCTCGCCGCCTCTTCGTTGTTGCCCAAGGCAAACAAGTAGCGTCCCCAAATGGTCTTCCGTAAAAAGATCCAGGCCGCGATCGAGAGAGCGACCAAAATCAAAAAGGGATAGGGCAAACTAAATTTCCCAACGAGTTCAATCTCGCCTGTTCCCCATTCCCGGAATTCCTTGAAACCACTTCCAAAGCCCTGGCTTTGATCGTCGGTTAATCCCCTCGTTGCCCCACGATAGATCAGCAAGCCGCAAAGCGTCACCACAAAGGGCTGAAGCTTCAATTTAGTGACCAACAAGCCATGGAACAACCCGATGAGGAAACCCACCAATAGCCCCAAACTCACCGCGCTCGCTGGCGACCATCCGTGGCGAACCACCAACCAAGGCACTCCGCATCCCACCAGACAGACCACCGAGCCAATAGACAGATCAATCCCTCTCGTGATAATGACGAATGCTACCCCCAGGCTAAGGATGCCATACAAGCCGGTGCGTTCCAACTGCTTCGACTGGTTGTATCCGCCCAGAAATTTGTCGTTGAGAATGGCCGTGACCACATACACGACGACCAAGGTAATAAAGATTCCTCTGATGTTTTTCATTTTATCAATTCAAGCTAACTCGCATTCATCAAACTCCGCCCCGTTGCCAATTCCATAATGGCTTCCTCGGTAAATTCATCACGCTCCAGTTCTCCTGAGATCCGCCCCTCGTGCATCACTAGCGCCCGGTCGGCTACGCCCATGATCTCCTCCATCTCACTCGAGACAAACAAGACCGCCATTCCTTCCTTCGCGAAGCGCTCCATGAGCAGGTAGATCTCTTCTTTTGCTCCGACATCAATCCCCCGTGTGGGTTCATCCAACAAAAGAACCTTCGGCTTCAAGGCCAGCCACTTAGCCAAGACAATCTTCTGCTGGTTCCCTCCCGACAAATAACGCGCCAACTGCCACGAGCCCGGAGTCTTCACACTCAGCGCCTCGGTCATCTCAACCGTCAATGCCTCTTCCTTCGCATCATCCACAAAAGGCCCTCTCGCATCCCGTCGCAAGGACGCCAAACTCATGTTTTCCTTCACCGCCATTTCGAGGATCAGGCCCTGCCCTTTTCGATCCTCCGGCACCAAAGCCAAACCGCGGTTCAAGGCCTCCAGCGGAGACCGCGGCACCTTGCTCGATCCTCCGGCCACGACTTCGCCTCCCAGAGCCGGTCTCGCTCCAAAAAGTGCCGCCAGCATTTCACTCCGACCCGCTCCCACCAAGCCAGCCACGCCGACCACTTCTCCAGCCCGCACTTCAAAGTCCAAGGCATGTTTCGGGTGCTCAACCGTGCGCAGTCCCGTTACCGACAAGGCCACTTCGCCCAGCTCATGCGGCGTCCGTTGATAAAATTGCGAGACATCCCGCCCAACCATCAAGCGCACCATAGCGTCATGATCGATCTCCTCCCGCTCCAGCCTTCCAGCGTTTTCACCATCCCGAAATACCACCACGCGATCCGCCAATTCCCTCACTTCCCCCAGGCGATGCGAAATATAAATCACACTCACGCCCCGTTCCCGCAAATCCCGGATCACCTCGAAGAGCCGCTCGGCTTCGCTCAGCGAAAGACTCGAAGTCGGCTCGTCCATAATGATGACGCGTGCCTTCGTCGAGAGAGCCTTGGCAATTTCCACCAACTGTTGTTTGCCCAAAGTCAGCTCGCTCAAGGGAGTATCGGCCGACACTTCCAGTCCGACCAACTCGAGCACTCGTTCCGCTTCCCGACGAATTTCCTTTTGATCAATCCAACCAAACTTCCGCGGCTCGCGACCAAGAAACATGTTCGCCTCGACCGTCAAATTATCGGCGAGGTTTAACTCCTGATGAATCAAGGCCACACCTGCCGCCTGGGACTCCTGCACCCCTGAAAAGCGTCGCGCCCTTCCCTCGATCAACAACTCTCCTTCATCCGCGGCCTGCACCCCAGCGAGGATCTTCATCAAGGTGCTTTTGCCTGCACCGTTCTCCCCGATGAGAGCCACTACTTCAGCCTCGCGAACCTGCAGATCCACACCCGAGAGCGCCACCACACCCGGGAAGCGCTTCGTCACCCCCCTCACTTCCAGGAGACAGTCTCCCATTACTTGCCAAGTTTCTCGTTCAAGTCCTTCCAAAAGGCTTCCACATTATCCTTACGAATCATGCGAGCCGGAATATCGATGAGCTTATTCTCGGGAATGACCGAGTCATCGCCTGTTGCCAAGGCATGCAATACCTTGATCGATTTATTGCCATAGGCGTATGGGTCCTGCACCACCGTCCCAGCAATCTGACCGTCGACGATGCCCTGCAGGGTCTCCTCGTCTTCGTCGAACCCAATAATTTTGACCTTCCCGAGATCTCCACGTTCCCTCAGCACATCAAGAATGATGGGCGGGTTGTAGGCAAACAAACCAACCATGGCATCCACTTCGGGATTCTTGGTCAACTCGTCTTCAACATTTTCCTTTGCCTTGGCCATGTTGATCTCATCAGTGCGCGTGGCCAACACAGTGTAGTTTTCGCCCTTCACCACTTCTCCTGGCAAATCGTATCGGCTCGAATCCTTTTCGCGCTCCATCAGGCAATCGATGACGCCTTGGCGACGACGCTTCGCGTTTTCCTGTTCCAAACGTCCAATAAACAAAATCACCTCTCCGCCCTTTGGAAGAGCTTCCTTCACCAACTCTCCGCACATCCAACCAGCATTGTAGTTGTCCATTCCGATATAGACCTGCCGCTTCGAGGAAGGAGCGTCGGTATCCATCGTAATCAAAAGAGTATTGTCAGCGACTTCGTCAAAAATATCGGCCTGATTCTCCGGATCAATCGCCGCCACCGAAATTCCGTCCACTCCCTTCGAAATCAAATCCTCAAGCGCCTTTCGCTGCTCCGTGCTGCCGTCCGGCATTAAGGTCTCCACCTGCACTCCCAGCTCAGCTCCAGCGTCCTCGCCGCCCTTTTTACAAATCTCCCAAAACCCCACCGCTCCAGTAGTTACCAAAGCATAGGATTGCTTCTTATCACCACACCCGGACAAACAAATTCCCAATCCCAACAACAAGGCACCAAAGCGTATCTTCATCATCCACCCATCCAATTCCACCCGGGACCACCAGACCAGCGAAAAAACAGGTGGATTCGCGTCATCCCGGCGCGCCCTTGTCATTCCCAGCCAAGGAAAAACCGAACTCCAGCGCAGCCCGCATCTCCATGACACCCACATATTACGACAGCCTGACATTTCATTCGATCCTTTCGGTGAGCACCGAACAAGCGAACGACACGCTGGCTCAACCAACTCTCAGCGCACTAGGGGATTCCCCGGAACCCTCCGGCCATCGTTGGGGAAATTCGGAGTCAGAGGACTTGGTTTTGGCTTCGGGCTGGCAGCAGGCGCCGGACCGGCCGACTTCAAGACAGCCTGAACACGGGTAAAATCATGCTCAATTTCCGCAGACCGTGGTGAGCCATTGCTGGCAGCCGCAAGTTTCCCGTAGGCCGCATTGATACGCTGTAATTCTTCAAGCGTGCGCATCTTCGCTTCGCGGGCAAGGAGCTGGCGATGGCTGTTCCGGACCTTCACCTCAAAGGCCACTTCGGGATTTTTCTCCAGACGCGCCAACTCGGTGACAATTTTCTTCGACCAAGCCATTCCGGCAACATTGCAAAAGGGACGATCTTTGAATGCGATCAACTGAGTCCAGGCCTCTTTCGGCGACAAGGAAAGGATTGTCTCTAACTCCGCGCTCAAAGCGGCCTCATCCGGCTTCCCGCCATTCTCCAGCGCAAACCATTCCCGCAATCCCACCGAACCTTCTTGCGGGAATTCATGCTGCAAACCGGGCCATGGCTCAATGAAGGTCTGCAATCCCCTGCTCCGGTAATGCACCAGCGCCTTGAGCGAGAAAAGGTAGTTAGGGTCCATCCGACCTACTCCGATAAATACCTTCGTTTTCTTGTCGAGCGCCGCGGGATTCTTCATCCGCGAGTCAATGTGGCCGGCCATCAGGATCGCGCCTCCCGCGATCCCCGGCTCGGCTTGCAAAATCGTATCAATCATCCAGCCACCCTTGCTATATCCCGCCAAGTAGACGCGCTTGAGATCCAGCCCCTGCGACTTTGCCAGCTCGTCACGAACATAGCGGAAGGCCTTCACCTCCATTGCAAGATCCGCCGGTTCAATTTTGTATTTCCCCCGCTGCACATACCCCATCCCCACCACGATCCAATCCTTCGATCCGGTGTGCGCCCGCGTCATCTTCCACTCCGGCTTGGCATTGAATCCGTGATAAGAAAACACTACCGGCCAGGACTTGGTGGGATCGTGATTCTCCGGAAACGAAACCAACACATCATCCGCCACCCCAGGCACCCTCAGTTGAATTTCATATGCCTGAAGCAAAGACCCTAAGCATAGCCCGAGAACACAAAAAAGAGAATGAGATCGCGCCAACACAAGGGGCACTCTATGCACTTCCGGAAAAATTACAGCCAAATTGAAAACCCTCAGCGATTCCAGGGCATCCGGACAATGATCATTCCCATTCCGCAAGTATTCGTGATCCCCGCGAAGATCCGGCCACACTCGACAAAATCCCGTCTGCGGAAAGCCCAACCGCGAACAAGAAGAGCACCAGGGGGTCGAGTCCTCATTTAGGAATTCCTGCCTTCGCTAATTCCTTCGCCCAACATAGTCTCCCCTCGTGGCCGGTGACCTCGACTCCTTCTTCTCTGATGCGGATTGGCACCATCGTTTTGACGAGCACATCCTGGCGCATGGAAAGAAACTCTCCTCGCCCCGCTTCCTAAGTGCCATCAATCTGGAGGAAATCGAGGACGGCTTCATCCTGACCTGCCGCGTCGACGATCACGATGTCGAAGTCAACCTCTGGCCCGAGTCCGACAATCATTGGGAATTCGACACCTCCTGCACTTGCGATTACGGCCCGCACTGCCCACACGCCGCCGCTGCCCTGCTCCGCGCCTCTCGCCCGAATACCCTCGCCCGTCTTCTTCGCGGAGGAGGCGAGGTCGCGCCAGCGCCCAAGAAAACCTCCGCTCCAGCCGCGAAGGCTTCCGAAGAAGTCCACACCCCAACCTTTCACATCGAAGTTGCCGAGGAACCCACCTCCGGACGCGTGGTCCAACTTCTCCTCCAGGCTCTCAAGTCAAAACAACGTGATACCTGGCTCGTCGCCCGCCCCGTCGTCCGCTACGGACCGCACGAATTTCCCCTCATCAAATCGAGCGAGGAATCCCCCGTCCCCCGCGACCGGGCCGCCGAGTTCCGCGCCATGGAGGAGCTCACCCAACTCGGCCTTACCAATCTCTCGACCAATCCCACCTATCGCTTCCTTCTTTCCCTGGCCAAAAAACAATCCACCGAATTCTCCGCCGAAGGATGTTGGTTTCCCGAACCCCACCTCTCCACCCCCGCGGTCTACTGGCCCTGGTTCCGCGCCAAGGCCGTGCCCATGCTCGAGGCGAAAAGCTGGAAAATAGAAATCGATTCCGACTTCGGGTTCCAGATTCATCGCCTCAACGACGAAGAACTCCACGCCTCGCTCGAACCCACTCCCGGCGGTTGGTTCACTCTTTCCGTCGGCATTGATCTCGATGGTGAACGTCTCGACCTCCTCCCCATCCTCACCGGCCTCCTCGAAGGCGACACGCTCGACCAACTTCAGGATCTCGAGGACGACGAAACCCACCTCATCTATCTTCCCAGCAGCGGCGCCCTCCAGGTCCCCGCCGGACGACTTCGCACCATCCTCCACCACCTCGCCTCGCTGACCGACCCGAAAGCACCCTCGCTTCACCCTCTCGATGCCGCCGCGCTCCTCAACGACGAAGCCCTCCCCCTCGACCCTCCCCCCGAACTCGTCGAGCTCCGCGCCCGCCTCAAAAAAGACGAGGAGGACGAAAGCCATTTCGAACAACCCGAAGGCCTCCTCGCCGAGCTCCGCGACTACCAAAAAACCGGCGTGGAATGGATGCGCTTCCTCTCCGCCCACAATCTCAACGGCATTCTTGCCGATGACATGGGCCTTGGAAAAACCCTGCAAACCCTCGCCCACATTCTTCAGCAAAAACAACGTGGTGTGGAAGGCCCCGTCCTCGTCATCGCTCCCACCTCCGTCGTCCCCAACTGGATGGCCGAGGCCAAAAAATTTACGCCTTCCCTCACCACTCTCATCCTCCACGGCCCACAGCGCAAACGCGTCTTCTCCCACATTCCCCATGCCGACATCGTCATCACTTCCTTCGCCTTACTACAGCGCGACATCGACGAACTCAAAAAGCACGACTTCGCCATCGCCATCCTCGACGAAGCTCAACACATCAAAAACCCTTCCGCCAAAGTCTCCCAGTCCGCCTGCCAGCTCAAGGCCCGCCAACGCCTCTGTCTCTCCGGCACTCCCATCGAAAACAATCTTGGCGAACTCTGGTCGCTCTTCCGCTTTCTCATTCCCGGCCTCCTCGGCTCGCTCGACCGATTCCGCAAGCTCTACCAAACTCCCATCGAGAAAGAAGAAGACGACGAACGCCGCGATCTCCTTCGCGCCCGCCTCGCCCCGCTCATTCTTCGCCGCACCAAAGATCAGGTCGCCAAAGAGCTCCCGCCCAAAACCATCCTCGTTCATCCCGTCGAACTCAGTTCGACCCAGCGCGACCTCTACGAAACGGTCCGCGCCACCATGGACAAAAAAGTTCGCGAGGCAATCTCCGCGCAAGGACTCGAACAATCCCAATTCGCCATCCTCGATGCCCTCCTAAAGCTCCGTCAAATCTGCTGCCATCCCTCCCTCCTCAAACTCCCACCCGGCGAGGTCAAAAAAACCAACAAGTCAGCCAAACTTGATTACCTCTTCGAGCTCCTCGAAACCCTCTTCGCCGAAGGCCGCCGCGTCCTTCTCTTTTCGCAATTCACCTCCATGCTTGCGCTCATCGAACGCGAGCTCACCGCCCGCCGCATCCCCTACCTCCTCCTCACCGGAGCCTCCAAAAACCGCGGTGATCTCGTCGAGAAATTCCAAAGCGAAAACATCCCCATTTTTCTCATCTCCCTTAAAGCCGGCGGCACCGGCCTCAACCTTACCGCCGCCGACTCCGTGATCCACTTCGACCCCTGGTGGAACCCCGCCGCCGAAAATCAGGCTACCGACCGCGCCTACCGTATCGGCCAAGACAAACCCGTATTCGTCCATAAACTCATCTGCAATGGCACCGTCGAAGACCGCATTCACCAACTCCAGCAAAAGAAATCCCACCTCGCCGACTCCCTTCTCTCCGGTGCCAGCCAGACCAAGCCCGATCTGGAATCGCTTCAGGAACTCCTAAAACCGCTGGCCTAATTCGAGGAACGAGGCCAAGCTTTCAATATCATGATGAGGCATCTTCTTCTTGTGTGCTTTCTCCTTGGCTCAGTCCATGGAGAGGAGCCACGCATTGCAGAATTCCTCCCTGACCTCAGCGCACCCGAATTCAAAACGCGCCAGGCAGCCATGGAAAAAATCCAAGCCTTTGCCAAAAAGAATCCTGAAAGCTTTCTCAAAGAGATCCCTCCTCTTCTGAAAAAAACCAAAGACCCTGAAATCCACCTGCGACTTCGTAAGGTCACGTTGGGCTTAAAATTCAAAACCACGAAATCACTTTTCGGATTCACCTTTCTCTTGAATCGAGCGTCCAAATTTGAAAATCAGATTGTCTCCGGAGTCGTGCTAATCGACGTCGTGGATGACCACCCGGCTAAACGCGCTGGACTCAAGGCACGAGACATCATTATCGCTCTCAACGGAAAACCATTTGCAAGAAACCTCCCTGAAGAAGAAATCCGGAAAATCTTCGCCTCACAAGCCCCCGGGAAAAAAGTGGCGCTCGTGGTGCAACGTCAGGGCAAAACCATTGATATCGAGATCAGTCCGATGGAGGTTGAAGTCGATCAGGACATTAAAGAGAAGCTCCTTCTCGATTTCGACGACTGGCTGCGCAAGCAAACAGAGGACTGAGCGCTGTGGTTTCCACTGACTGATCGTCACAAATGGCTCGCTTCGTCTCCTTCCCCTGTTCGCCATCCCCCGAGCCAGCCTCCCTGAAGCCAGGGGATAAAATTCCCTGGCTCCAATTTCGCTTGATGAAATGACAGATTATCACTTTCCCAAGCTAGAAAGCTCCGGCCCAAGGCCAATTCCTATCAGAGTGAGTGAACCCTATCGAACCTCCCCGGGCCCGAAAGCAAATCCAAACTGCAACCAAACAGAATTCTCGGAACCCTCTTCAAGGTCGTCATGGTTATACTGCAAGCGCACGCGGGATCTGGTATCTTTGTAGAGGGCAATTTCGCGGGTTAAGGCTAGGGAAAGTCGTTTCCGCTCCTCTGATGCGAAGGCATACTCCAGTTCGCCATCGTCGATTTCTGCTCCGGCTTCCACTCCTTCGATCCATCCATATCGAAAGTCGCCGACCCATTCATCGGAGAAACGATACTTCGCAATCGCCATGACACTTGATTGCGAGGTTTTTCCACGATTGGACGCATTCTCAGCATGTTCCCACTCCACTTCCCTTAGGTAATATTCGAGACCAAGGGAGATTTCCTTCCCTCCTGATTCAAGCCCATTTTCCCTCCAGGTGTAGGTATAGTCAGTCGAGTAAATAGAAGTATCATGCCCATAGCCGTTTTCTCCCCATGCACCATTCAAGCCAAAGCGGTGCTGGTGAAAGTCAGTGTGATTGTATCCAAATAAAACACGGACAGTAGCGAGATCCCCGGAAAAATAAGCATTCTCGCTTTCTTCTCCATGTCCGTGCTCATCCTCATCCTCGTGGTCATCCTCATCATCATGATCATCATCTTCTTCATGACCATGGCCATGCTCGACAGCCTCACCAAAGCTTCCGGAAATCGTAAAAAAACCTGTGTCAAATTCTCTCATCCAGGTGAGTTCTCCACCATCAGTGCGCAGCCCTTCCTCACCCAGAAATAATCCAGTCGAAAGATTGGCATCAACAAAATCCCAGCTGTGCAAGTGCTGGTTGTTTTGACCTCCCAGTCGATTCAAGAATCGTCCGCCACGAATTTCAAAGCCGTCCAATCCCGTATACTTTAAAAAACCCTCTTCCCACTCTGCTTCCATCTTGTGGTCCGGGGTGGTGAAAGCATTCATGTTCACAAACCCGGAGATGTCATCGCCATAGTGCAGGTTCGTTCCCAGATCCAAACCTTGGAGCGCAAAGTTGTTATTCGGATCATGACCATGGGAGGCCAAGTCCTCTAGGTGATCCGCAGAACTCTCTCCCGCAATAGCCTGTAGGTGCAATGTCGGCTCCAATTTCAATTCTCCCAAAACCGGCAACGCCGCTAGCATACTTAATCCTATGATTCGCATAACGCAACTTAGATGCATTAAAGCCCTGCGACGTCAAACCTGTATTTCAAAAAATACTGGCAATACCTATTTAAAATTCCCATCCGCTTAGAGAGATTTCCTTGAGACTACTCCCCCCAACTCACGCTGCCCTGAGACTTTCAATAGGAGCTATCCTCTTTACTTCACCTTGTCGCGACGACTGTTCGCCCCCTTCGCCTTACTCATTTTTCCTTTTGAGGACAGCTTCTTAACGAAGTTGGAAATTGAAAGGGATTGCTGTCGATGAGGCAATCGGTTGGCCGAGACCATTCATGGCCGCTCTATAACGAAACTTCTTAGCTGCGCTGAGAGCTGGAGAGGATGGGGGAGCAAGTCGACGTGGTCCAAATTCCTCCCTCGCATGATGTCCCCGACCACTCGTAATTCGAAGGTGCCCAAGCCATCGGGATCTTCATGCAAAAGCTAGGATGCTGATCCCTCCAGTCCATAAAAGGCCGCAGCGATTTGCACACATGGCGCGGTTGGGCACGAAGCTCACCCCCCGTTGATCCTGCAGATAGGTGAAATTGTCGAAGCGCGAAAAAATGCCTTCGTTTTCCACCCAAGACAGTTCAAACTTCAATCAAGTCGTGAAAAAACAACTCTTACTTTGCCGGGAAAACGGATTACGCATCACCTCCACACTCAAGGAGACCCTAAAGCTCCTCGAAAACGCCGCCGTTCCCATGTCCTTGGCCGAGCTTGAGGAAAAAATCACCAGTTGTAATCAGTCCACTATTTACCGTTCGGTCCAACGACTCAAAAAAATCGGAGTAATTAAACAACTCAATTTTGCCGAGCAAGGGACAAAATTCGCTTTGGCCACCAGAGAGGACAACGACGACTTTCTCATATGCAAGGCCTGCGGAAAGGTTGAAGCGCTCGACTCCCCTTCGCCTCTCCAGGATCTGAAGAACCGGCTGATGCAAAAGACTGGCTTCCGTGGGCTCTCGCATGAGCTGGAATTTTACGGGGTTTGCCCGAAGTGTGTTTAAAGGAAATCCTTCTTCATAGGCTGAGATTGACTTACAACAGCCAACCTGCACCATTAAGAAGAGGAAAATATTCGTCTGTCACCTGCATCAATCTAGGTGAGCTTCTCGGGCACTCCCACCCATCTTGGGAAATTTCATTCCCAATCTCTCAACCTTTTGAACTACGCCCGCTATGTGAATGGGGGCTGACGCATTTTAAAATAGAACCGTCTCGCAAAGCGCACATCCTTTCCTGAAAGTCCAAGTTCTTAGGCCAGTGGCTTGATACTAAAAACAAAAAGGGCGGGACTCTCATCGTCCCGCCCCTTTTTCATGGGCTATTCAGAAAATTAATTAACTAGCTGCGACGACGGCGAGCAAGGAATCCAATTGCCGAAAACACGACCAAGAGAGTCGATGATGGCTCGGGCACAACAACAAATGTGAAGGAAGAATTCGCAGTGTAAGGAACCGAGCCGGCTCCATCAGTGCGGGTTGCTGAGGCAGTGAAATCCAGAACGTATGTTCCCGTCTCGGTAAATGCCCAGTTCCGCTCTTCGTGTCCACCAGCGGGAAAAGTGAACGTATTAGTGGCTTCAGCCTCAGAAATTCCAAATTCGAAAGTTCCTCCATTATTGAAATAGAGAGAGAACTGTCCGGGGCCGGTCGAACCATTGAGAGTGTAAGAAACATCACTCCAAGTAACTCCGGCAGGCTGCTCGAGCTCTTCAGTCCCCAAGCCGAGAATCACCGAGCCAACTCCGTCTGAGTCCTGAGAGATCAAGTAGAGAGCTGAGCCTTCGGTTGCTCCAGTGCCGCTGAGCAAAGCCGGATCCGTGCCGACGGGAACGACAACACTCTGATTGACTCTCACTTGTAGTTCGTCGGCTTCATATTCCTCATCATCTACAATGACCCCGTCTACAGTTGCGGTGTCATCGCCCTCCCCGAGGTGATAGCCAAACTCAAATTCTCCATCGTGGAGGCCAACTGCAAAGTCCCCGTGGCCCGACGTAAACAGCGCCGCCGTGGCGCTACCGGAAAAACCAAGGGTTACGGATAGGCAGAGAACATGAGTCAAAGACAGTGAAGTATCTAGTGCTTTTTTCATTACGAAGCGGAACCTAGCTCTTAATGCAACTTAGTTGCAATAAAAATTTTGATTTTTATTCGGTAACGGTCTCCAGCCTGAAAAAAGAGGAATCTTGATCCGATGCCGGATTGAGAATGTCACGCTTCATAAAAAGTGAGCGGGCATTTCCGGTGATGACCGGCCGCTCATGAAGGCGAAACGGCAGTCCGTCAAATCCGACCTCTCCCAGAGCAATAGGAAGTCCATTTCGCCCCCTCCCTGCCCCGATGATCTCCCACGATTCCAGATCTTGTGAAAAAGAGGGAAAGAGAGCGGGAGCCTCATCGCTGAGGCTATCCTTGTGAAGATCTCGCATAAAGCTAAAACGGCCAATCCGCTCGCGGCTGATGTTCCCGCTCACGGAACTTTCATCAAAAGAAACCGGATCCGCTCCCGCGACATCTAAGAGATATTCGAGCTGATTGGAGATCGCATCTCCGTCAAAGTTGCCGGCAGGGTCGGAGAGGGCTCCCGCTGACAAACCATACGCCCGCTCGTAGCTGTCGGCCCATTCCAGATAGGAATGACCCGCGGACACGTTTGCACCACAACGCATCAATAGTTGGCGACTGACTGAAACAGGACTGTTGCCAGCATCGAATCCTGTCGCGACGAAGGACAAGTGATGGATCCCTTGTTCCGTAAAATACAGTTTGCCGGTCCGCTGTCCGTCCGAAAAAAACCAGGAATCACTCGCGTCAAGTCCATCCCTGGTATCCACGAGAGTGGTGGAACTCAAGTCCATGGCGATTACTTCTCCGGGGCCTACATGCTTCACCAGGGTAAGCGAGACCCCTCCGTCAAATGTCGGTAAGCTGGTAGCTGAGACCGCGGAAATGCCCACCATGTCGCGAGTCGCCGGATTGTTGAGGTCAAAAGTAAAGGGCATTTCAAAACCCGTGATTGTTGGATCGCTCGAAGGCGTCGTCGCATGCAGATAGCAATGCTGCTCGGCGTATGTGACGGATACACTACTGTCGCGACAAAGGAGCGCCCAGTCATCCCCGTCCAAGGAAAGGCTGGCCTCCAGCTCTGATAAGGCCCCTTCATGGGGCACTTGGAATGTCATAGTGAAGGGATGAGAGGTATCAGTTCCGTCGACAAGCCTTCCGTAGACTTCCATGTTCACCTCGTAGACGCCCGGCTGCGTAAAAGCCCAATTATAGTGTGTATGAGCCCCCGGACGAAGGATAGTGATCTCGTCATCAGCATCGATGCCATCGGAAGTATTAAAGCCGATTTTTCGGGGAGTAAATCCGCTGCCGTCCTGCCATGTCCCCAAAAGGCCTCCCCGGTCTGGCCCCGAACCTGTCATGGAAAGCAGGCGCAAGTTGATGTTACCGTTTCCAATCGGTGTGTAACTGTCGCCCCTCCCGGTCAGAAAGGCGTTGTTCGGGATGAGAACCCGGAGGCCGAGGAATTGCGTACCTTCGACAAAGCCCTGCGGGATTCTCCAGATGGGAACTCCCGCCGGGAGGAAAAAATCGGTCGCGCTACCCGAGATCTGGCGTGTCAAGGGCGGGAGAACGAACTCGAGAGCATCGGCTTCAATGCGAACAACGTCATTGACGCCGGGATTATCGAAGCTGGTGCTCAAAGTATACGAGACTCCCGCCCACCAACCGGCCTCCTCATCATACTCCATCTGAATCTCAGTATGTCCTCTGAGCAAATCGAAGGAAGGAGGCGAAGCCAAGGCCAAGGGAGCCACGATAGAGGAAAGCAAGGCGCTGGCGAAGAGCGCATCGAGATTTTTATTGCAATGAACTTGCATTAGTGGGAAAGAACCGGAAGTGAGGTTGAGACACAAGACTTTTTTATTTCTCTACGCCGCAACCTTAATTTCTTTGGGCCAGGAGAGTAACCAAGAGGAGGGCATCAGCGAGTTGTCATCTGAGCAAAGCATGGGTCTGGATGGGATCTATGTTCTGGAAGATATTGAGGTGGTCGCTTTTTCCGAGGAGGACGCGAATTCCGGCTCAATCATGGGCGATTTCTTTGGAGGCGATACGGGACTCTCATTTGGAAGTGGCTTTTCATCCACCATGGGGGGAGAGCGACTTCAGCGAATCTTGAGACCAACTCTTGGAGACACCCTCGCAGGCCAACCCGGAGTGACTTCAAGCTCGTATTCTCCTGGAGCGACCAGGCCAATCATTCGGGGCTTGGATGGTTTTCGGGTGGCCACCCAGATCGATGGGCTCGGAACGATGGACCTCGGGCCGGAGAGTCCCGACCACGGAGTAGCCATCGACCCTCTCATTGCGAAGTCCATCGAGATTCATCGAGGCCCGTCGGCTTTGCGCTTTGGAAGCGGGGCGATTGGTGGTGCGGTGAACACCATTACCGGCATCCGTCCGACCTTGATCCCAAAAGGAAATTGGGAAGCAACCTTGACGACTGGCTACAATACTCAAGGGGACGGGAAACATGCCAAGCTCGGCGCCAAGCTTGCAGAAGGTTTATGGGCTTTCAACTTCTTCACCAGTCAGCATGAATCGGGCGACACTTCCATCCCGGGTCGGGCATGGACGCAGGAGTATGAAGACGTGATTCGGCCCCTAACATTTGATGGTGGTCCTATTTTTCTCTCAAGCCCCACAAAAACACTCCCCAACTCTTATCATGATGCAGCGACATATTCAGTCGGAGCAAGCTTTGGAGTCCCTGATTCGGTCGAGTTGGGACTTTCACTTACTCGGTTCGATTCAAACCACGGGATTCCTTACTTCTATGATGGAACCGAAACTGGCAGGCCATTCGGGCAATCACATTTTGAGTCCGAACTCAGCCGTATCGACGCTGACTTTAGCTATCTCCCGCAAGGTGGTTGGGGACCATTCAGTAAATTAACAGCTCGGCTCGCGAAGGGATGGTACGACCAGAGCGAGAGGTTCGAAGGTCTGAATCTAGGCGACATAGAATTGGACGAGGGAACCGATTTTACCGGTATCGCATTTGAGCGTGATGCCACGGAGGCTCGATTTGAACTGCAGAATGGAAATCGTGATTCCCTGCTTCACGGGATCACGGGGTCCCACTTCGAGAAGAGTCGTCTCCACGCCCGACGGTTCACCCTTCAAGTTGCCGGAACGGACGATACGCTTCTGAAGCAAGAAACAGCTGCATATTATTCCACGCAAAAGTTATCGTGGGAAGAATGGAGTCTCGAACTTGGCGTGCGTGGAGATTTTGGAGACGTCTCACGAACAGATCCCGGCAACGCTCTTGTCGATGAGCGAACGAATACTTTCTCGCAATCGATGTCTTTAGGGTGGGATACCGACCGAATCCCAGGCCTGGTGCGATTCGGTGCAAAATTGACCGCATCTCTCACAGAGAGAGCTCCCTCAGCGGTGGAGCGCTACGCCTTTTGGGACAATGAATCGCTTGGCAACATCATTATTGGCGGTGACGTCGCAGCGGTCTTTTTGGATGATATCGATGGCCCGCTCGATAATGAAAAGGCAAAACATATTGAGCTCTCCTTTGCGGCAGATTGGGGCTGGGGAAGCGCGATTCTAACAGGATATGAAACCGGTTTCGACGACTTCATCTTTCTGGAACCCAGGCCCGACCTCGGATTCGAGAACACCGCAGTCTACGTCGCGAGAGACGCCAGGATTCGAGGAATCGAAGCGATGACGAGATTCTCGTTGTGGGAATCACAAGACCTGGAACAAAAACTAGAATTGGAACTGTCGGGAGACTGGATGGAGAGCCGGGACCTTGAGAGGGGGCAGGAACTTCCCCGCATGCCAACCGCAAAGATATCAAGCATGTTGACTTACGAAATGCCATCGTGGGATTTTCACCTCGAACTCAGGCGAAGCTTTGGAAGTGGGAGCACCCCGCTGGAGCCGATTCCTGAATTCTCGACTTCACCCTACACCCTTCTGAACGCAGGAGCCACGTGGCAACCCGCGTGGGCAGATGACGCCCTTACGATTTCCCTGCGCGGAACCAACCTGCTGAATGAAGAAATCCGCGAGCACACCTCCTTTCGAAAAGAAACCTCTCCTCAGCCCGGAAGAGGGGTGAGTGTGGAGCTCGAATGGACTTTCTAAAATTTCGAAAAAGGAGGGTTCCGATAAATCTACTCCCGGGGCGAAGACAACTCACCCCTATCGTCGCCTCTCTCGCGAAAGACTACCACGCGGTTCATACCAAAACTCAGGAAGTTTTTAACGCCACCGCCAAAGTCGCTCCGCCCCAGCAATGGATCTGGGATGGTGTCCATCTCCTGCCCCAGCGACACGAACTCATCGCCCGCAATTGGATCGAGCAAGTCAGCGGCCCTTGGAACTAAACTAACGGCCTCTCGCTCCAACATTCTCGATCAAGCCAAGGGATAATAATTCTTCCTCCTCCATGTTCATCCTGCAC
>Ga0115013_10000969_pt1 | contig 16938 bp, 16 predicted proteins | sample SouAtlMetagenome_2_FD_88686 | JGI IMG/M metagenome (GOLD analysis project Ga0115013, IMG submission 88686) | Marine eukaryotic phytoplankton communities from Atlantic Ocean - South Atlantic ANT15 Metagenome | ecosystem: Environmental > Aquatic > Marine > Oceanic | place: South Atlantic Ocean...
GTCGCCGGCGTGTCCGTCGGGGTGGGTGGTGGGTGGGTGTGGGTGGGGGGGGGGGGCGGGCGCGGGTGGGGGGGGGGGGGGGGGGGCGCTCCCCTTCATCACTCTGTGGCGTTTCTCCCACGCGACACAGGCCATTGGTTCCGCAGCAAGTGCAACAGCAGGTTGATCCTCCAAAGGCCTCCCCTGGCCCCCGCCACACTGTGGCACATAGTTGAGCCAAACAAGTGGATGCCAGTTGAAGCTCCAACACTCCTACGGCATGGGGCGGTAGGGATTGCTCACTCTCACCAGCGCGCGTGTTGTCTCTGAATCTGAATTCAGTCGTGGGACAATCCGGAGGATCCGCTTAAAATAGAGACAGATGTGATCTAAAATACCTTCTCGGAGACCTCGACATTGATTTGCTTCGAAGATTCAAACTTATACGTCTCGTCCTTCTAAGCAGGTCCACGAAATTCAAAATCACTACAGAGCTATGGATGACGCGGTGTACGCCAATCTTGTGCCGGAATCGCCAGAAGATTCTTATTCAGACCATGACACAGATAACCAAAACATTGAGGCTGTAGAAGGCCTTGTGTTGTCATCGATAGGGACAGATAGCTTATGCACCATAGAAGATAGTTTATCTCTATGCAATCGTGCGTCCTCTTCGACTCATAGTCAACAAAGCTCTGGTCGCCATGGAGAAAGCACGATAATTTCTTCAAATCCTTCGGAACCATCAGAGTGTGCGCAGCCTGAAGTGAATCGAGACACATTTATCTTATCACCACACCCAGAACTGTTAATTAATGGAATTCAATCGCTTTCAACCATCGACACAGAAGTCTTTTCCATTGAGCGATTGTTTCGGTGTGGTACCGTTGGTGAAAGAAGTGACGATAGCGAAGATTCAATGTCTGCTATTTCATCTCCTTCGTCGAGTGTCAGTCTCCAGGTTACTGGAACTCGAGGATCATTTGAGGAGGGGGCTTTCGAAAGAGTAGCTAAACGCTTGATATTTGATTCATCAATGGATTACATAGCAAATGCTTGGCATCACGATGAGAGATGCGAAAACGATGAAATCCTTGCGCGGCTCTTGCAAGAAGAGGAGCGTGCTTTTGGAGCCCACAAGAAATCCAATACTCGCAAACGAACTTTGTTTGGTGTATCTGCAAAGAAAATCATGATCTTTGGCCAAGTGCTTGTGGGGTTAATTGCTGCTGTTGCGATAAAACATATGTCAAAACGCTAAATTTATTTTCAATAGGGATGTAATGCGATAACTATTTCATTATGTATGATAACGTTAGCTCAATTCTAGATCATGAGTAAAGTGACCATCATCAGGAACCATCATATGCTGTGCACCCGATTGACCAGTGCACCCACACATGGCACGGCAGGGGTAACAGATACATCGTAAGATGCCACAGAGACAGGCAACTGTGATCCTGCAGACACTACGAAATTAAAAAGAATGAATTGAGTAGGGTTAGAAATTTTAATAAAATGTTCTTCGGAACTCTGATTGTTGAGAAGAAAAGTACTAACCTTGCACAACAACCGTCAGGATTTTCCAACATTGAATAGGCAACAAATATTGCAAAGAAAAACATGACACCGAAGACGACGGATAAAGCAATGATCACTGTCCTATCGTGTTCCATTTCATCGATAGTGGAGTCATTCCAACCCCAACCCATTGTACCACCGTCGTTGAAATCGTCTACATCTTTAAGAGGATCATCATCGGTTGCGACATAAGGAGTTACAGGACGGAGGGAAGGTCTAGCCACTGGAGCATCGAATGTGGGAGCAGCCACTGGAGCATTGAAGGTGGGAGCAGCCACTGGAGCAGCCACTGGAGCAATGGGTTCTTCATTTTCCTCTGGAAGAGGTGATCCTGTGACTTTTTCTTCGTCATTTTTTGTGCCAGATTCTTGTTCCGATGCTTCCTCTTGGTCGATAGGTGAATCTGTAGCTTTCTCTGCGACATCTTCTGTGCCAGGTTTTTGTTCCGACGGATCACTTTCAGTTTTCGATTCACCCGAATCCCCTTCCAAAGAAAGCCCTTCTGATGATTCATCGACTTCCTGCCCTTCCTCCTCGTTCGAAACTGAAGGTGCAGCAGCATCGCCACCATCCTCATTCGGGCTTCCGCTAGCATCTATTGGGGCGGCTTCGTCAACTGCATTTTGCTGTTCTGAAGTTTCATCTACATCCTCGCCGGCACCTTCGCTCTCTCCAAAAACATTAGATTCCTCGTCCTGGCCAGGAACAGCGGTTTCAGGATTTAGGATGTCTTTAATTTCTGATTCTTCGTCCAAAAGCGGGGCTGTTGTTGCTTGGTCATTTGGTGTTTCTATGGTTGAATCTGGTGCACGAGTAACTTCTTCGAGGTCTCTACCAAATGCGGTGGCAAGAAACAAGAGAATAACCAGAGAGAATCGCATGGTATATGAGTGTTTGCAGTGTTGTTGGTTTGAGAACTGCCTATTTGTTCTTGTTAGAAGTCTTCTTGGAATGAATGATTGTGCCGACAATACAATCGTGTATTATTTGAAATAATGAGGAAATCCAACGCCAAGAATTTTAATTTGGGTCATAATTTAAAATCGAGATCACCCCGACACGACATACGTACGAACGAGAAATCGGTATGTAATCGTGTTATTCAATGAAGCATGCTCTTGGACTGCTGTTGTTCCTCCTCTGTGGTTTCTCAATTGAATCCATCTTATGGCAAACAAATCACTGATCAGTATTCCTGTGCTAGTGTGGCCTTACTCAAGTTGAAAATTTAAAATGTTGTAATGTCGGAAGGTTTGAAAAATAATAAGGATGCTCAACTTGGCACAGAAAGGGATACATGGGTATTCCAAAGCTGAAAAATTATTTTCCTTTTGAGTGCCCATGTCGCTAACGTGCCAAACAAGCAAGGGGCAGTGACATTGCAGCCTTCAAGTACTATGAAATACACAGTGATTTATTAACACTTGTCCTTCTATCAGTAGAAATTAGATACTAGAGCTGTCTCATGCATTGACTACAATGCAGAAGACTCAAAGAACTCAATTTTTGAATATCGTCTTTATTTGATAGGATGTAGAAGAAGGTTACTGGATTTTATTCGTCAGTAAAACGATGTCGAAAACCAAACAAACGAATACCAAGGAAACAAAGCATTGAAAGGGGCGCATATTCTTTTTCCCTATTGCTGTCCCGGTCCATGGGCATGTATGGTCGAATTCTTCGATGATCACAGCCGTATCTGGATCGTACCAAGCTCCCCTGGGTCGAAAGCTAAGGGCTCTGTCGTTCCATCTCCATTGGTTTCCTTCTTGATTCGGAGGCGGGTTCTTGTATCGGGGCAGAATACCCGGGTCGCGACAGGCTGTCATAGCAAGAGCAACGATGAGTCCGATCGTACATATAGCCCAAAGAATTCCAATCAGGGGGTCGGTGCGGGGAATAGCACTAATCAACGTAACACCGGAGACTCCTAAAATTAGAGGATACGTCACCATACAAAGCATCGGCCAGTATGGTCCTACAACGAAATCCAATCTAGGTCGCGTGGAGCGTACAGTTTTGGTTCCTCCATTCTCTTCATCGGGTATCTCTTCCGTAATCCATTCATTAGATTGTTTTAAAACTGCAAAATTTCCCACTCGTGTTGCTCCAAGCGAAGAGCAAACAATTGCAGAAAAGCATCCGCAAGGAACGCTGGTATTGTCATTGCCGTCCATCATGTTCGAGCATTCACCCTTCCAACCATTGTCCTTAAGCTTGGCATACTCGGCTTCCCATGAACTGAGAGTGCAGCCTCTCGCGAAATAAGATTCCTTCCATTGCTTTGTTTTGATTTGTTGCGATTCTGCGTTGTACCGGGAATCAATAGAAAGAGACGCTGTCATTTCTTCGTTTGGTTCCGACAATTCACGATCCATAGCTCCAGGGGGGCCCGAAGCTGGGCCATCTAGGACTTGAGAAAAGGGTACGATTTCATCTTTAGAATTCCCACCTCGGCGTTGTGACATTGTGGCAATTATTGAGAAATATACGACAGCAATTGTATTTGACAAGAGGTTATTGGAGCAGCTCTAGGGTTTCTATGTGTAAGAAGATTGATTTTAAAAGCATTGTGTCGTCATTAATTTCTCACGACAGGAAGTCATAAGATTCGTCATGTTTTTCTGCGCGCGTTGCGGAGTGAGAGTTACAAAAAGCATGCAGGTTTGGAAAATTTGATCAACGGAAGCTCTTTTTGCAGTTCATACCAAAACATTATCTTAAATGAATTGAGTTCAAAACTGCATCCGGAATAGAACGACTATTCACGCAATAGTTGTTGCGAAACAGTCTTATTGAATCATAAGTTAAGATGACTATAAAAGAAGACGAAGCCGCTCCGGAATCGGCGCAACAAGAGGATTCAACTAATGATAGTAGAAACTGCACAATGTCGGAGCAGCATGAGGATGTTGAATCGCCGAAAGCCGCACAGGAAGACTCAATGATAGAGCCAAATGCGGAAAGAGAAGATGCAGATAATAATGGTGAAAACTACACGTCAGCATATTCCGGCCCTATACTTGGAAGCGCCGAGGAACGAAAAATAAAGCACTGGGAAGATTCTCATTTTGCGGTGGGTTGTGTCAACGTTACGTGGGAAGACGACCATCCCAGCTGGTGGTGTTGCAAATCCAGGAATGCCGATGGCGATATAACTCGCTCTGTTGATAGTAGATTTGCTGTATCGTCAATTGTCTGCGGGTGTTTAGGGGCGGGACGCGTTGGAAACATGGCTGTTCTTGCTCAATCTACAGAAAACTATGATGAAGAAATTGTGGATCCAAATACTGGCCAAGTGACGGTCGCTCACAGGAAACGACCAAAATTGCTATGGGTCGTTGGTCCCTACTGGACAGTCAACCTTTTTGTAACCTTTCCTCTGATCTTTGGGGTATCTGGCTGGATTTGCTACCAAAGAATTATAGAATCCAATCTCGCCGTAATCATCACATGGTCGATTGGAACGTTTTTAATGTTGTTTTCACTTTGTATGATATCGTGTCGAAATCCTGGTATATTGTATCGACACTCAGAGATACCCTCAGATGTTGATGAAGAATGGAAATGGAATGACCAGGCGAGAACATATCGGCCGCCAAGTGCGCGTTTTGATAGTGAATGCCAAGTTGTGATCAAAGGGTTCGACCATACGTGCCCATGGACAGGAACAGGTACGTCTCGATGAGTCTTGAAATGTTGAAGCTATGATCTGATTGAATACTAACATTCTGTCTTTATAGCAATTGGATCAGAAAATATGTTTTGGTTCAAAATTTTCGTTTGTATGGTCCCTATCATGATAGTCTACACAGTTTGCCTAGCAGCATTTGGTGGACTTTTGAGTCCTTTCTTTTCAACAGGAAGTGCATAAAGCATCCATATACAGTTGTCGCCTTTTGATGCGTGGGACTTGTTTGAGAGAACATTATCACTTGCATAATGCTGGAATTCTTGGAAATTCATAGGATATACTAAATTAGGTCTACGACGGATGTTATTACTAGAGTTTTTGCTTCCGTTCATAATTACTAGTACTATTTTGCGCCTATCTTGGGCCACACAATGAACAATGAGTGACTATTCCCAGAGCACCTATCTTTGATTCTCAGGGTCCCCGCCATAGCCTGCTCAGCACCCATGTGGCTCCTTGACTCCGGGCAGGAGGCAGCTGAGAGTGCCAGGCCCCTGCCAGCTCCTGAGACTCTTCAGATGATGGATGCACCACCAGTGATATGTAGCATTGGTTTGTGTTTCTCTGGGTGGTGCTTCAATTTTGTCAGTGATTTGTGTTTTTTCCTCCTTTGGGGGGAAGATCCCAAATTTCGAACTGTCAACCACCCCTCCCCTTTAAAATGGACAAAAATTGTCGAAATAAACGGCTCTTTTTTGAAACGATTGACTTCATGGTCGATAAATAATAACGGCATGTTTTGTGTTCAAGGATCCCTATTTGCCAACTCGTATAGAAAAATGGAAGATGTATTCAACAGTGAGCGATCGTAGTGACAACCAATCACGTGCAAAAGATAGTGATAGTGTATCTTTCGCCAGTAGCCATCGGCGATTTCCTGCAAACAAGCGCATAAACTCGGAACTGTCTCAGCCTCTCAATATCAATGCTGAAGAATCGTTCGGAGGAGGCTCGAACGATCCATATTTTGTCTTTCGAAGTGATCTCCAGAATCGATTGGAACAATTAGATGAATGTTTAGCCGAATTTTTACGAACGGTCTACGAAACAGATACCGCTAGAAATTCAGAATACAAAGACAGCAAGAAACAACTGAAACGACAGTTAAAAACTGTGGAATCGACTCTGAAAGATGTGCATAAAACAGTTCAAGCTGTAGAAAAGAATCGGGGAAAATTCCCTCATATCGATGATACGGAATTTTTCGAACGGAAATCTCTGGTCGAAACTAGTCGCAGTAGAATCCAGCATACAAAAAGCGAAATGAACTCTGAAAAAGTGAAGAAGAAAGTTCTCAGAGACGAGAAGCAGAAGGCAATTGAAAGATCCGGAGATGGATTGTTGGGTGCAAAAAATGATGCAGAACGACAAAATACAGATTTTATTTTAAATAATCAAGCGCAGAGTTCAATGTTGATGCAAGAACAAGACGAATGTTTGGACGAATTGGGGGATGCAGTAGTTCGTGTAGGTGAAATGGCAGAGCAAATCGGTGAGGAGTTAGGTCACCAAAATAGAATGCTGGACGATTTGGATCAGGACTTGACAAATGCTGAAGAAGAACTGGGTTTAGTTATGGGAAAGATGGCAAAATTCATGGGAACTAAAAATCGAGGGCAACTACGGATAATATTGATACTATCTCTCGTCGTTGTTATTATGTTTTTCCTTGTAATTTATTCATGACCTTCTTAATACAAATAAAACTCGCGTCCATTACAATCGAATATAACTACATTTAGCTAGAGCCTACCTCTATCTACTTCATTTTGAAATATTTGAATCACTGGATCGTTTTCAATGGTGCTTCACAAACATACGTATTGTAAGGCGTAAACAATACGATGGGCGTTATTGTTCGCAGCCTTGAATAATCTCTCTTAATTTTCGTGTCCTAGGACAACGTTAAAATCTAAAAATCTAAACAATACAGATATGAACGCTTGTTCAAGCTTTAATACTGCATTCTGAGTTGCTTTTTTTATTAATAGACATTAAATAGCGTTTCGCATTTTCTATTCAGACTCACTCTGCACATTGATCTCTTTTAAAGTGCAATAGCTTCGACAATTATTTCGGAAGGGTCGATGCACGCAAAGAATTTCTTTGAACAGTAATAATATCCTTGCATGTGACGCATTTAAAGCTACCTTCATCCTTGAATCCTTCAACCCCCAAGATATCCCCAAAATAAATTCGAGTTTCAACCTCACACGAAGGACATGGTCCGTACGCAACAAGATTGTTTGGAAAAATGTAGTCTTCCGTCAGCGTTTTTGATCCTTGGAAGATCAGCGGGACTCCGAGAGCCAGCAGGATGATTGGATTGACTCGGATGAATGGTTCGATGAGTTCAAACGCAAGTCCTAACCATACGACCGAAAGGGTTAACGCGGCGGGAAGGTACAACAAGTTGGAACGAAATTTATCTTCTTCAAGCGTTACCTTACACACACCGGTATCGATATAGCACTTGGGTTCGGTGTCAACCGCAAATTTCGAACCTGTTTCTTTAAGTTCCTTTTTCAACTCGTCGAACTCGTCATCATTCATCACCGGTTTTCCTTTCAGGTAACCCTCCATTGCAGCAAGGTATTTCGATTCTTGTCGATTAACAGTAACTACGTTAGAGCCATTCCATTGAAGATCTTCCTTTAATTGATCAAAGTCTTCATCTGAAAGAAGCTGTCTGCCACTCGCATAGTATGACTAAAGGCGCGTTTGACATACACGATAAATTCATGGATATACAGACAGAAGTTAGAATAGCTTCTATTAAGATGCTTTTTAGCCGAAACGAACTCGCCAACTGCGAATGACGACAAATGCATATGAGAGTACGTACCTGCAATGAATCAAGAAAAATGCGTTCTTTTTCGGCAATAGTGAGGCGCATTTTATTACCAGTATCTTCGTCAATAACACAAAACTCTTCATCAGGGATACACTCTTCTGTATCGAGACCTGTCTCAAAGAATCGTCCCGTCTTGTCGTCAAACTTGAGTTCTTTTCGTGCACTGGTGACTTGCGCTCCGTCGATATCGTCGTCTTTCGCCATTCTTCTCACAGTGAATGCACTCTTCGCTCTAGTCGGCGCAACTAGCGGCGATATCGAGGGCGTAAATGCTGCTGCCAGTTCATAGTTGTTGCTAACCAGAGAAGCGGCTACAATGGCGAATATGGATGATCTAAAATTTAATACAGCCATGGTTTCGGTGATAAATTATTTGATGGGTCTTCGTGAGAAATTTTAAAATTGTTGAGTACAGTACACCGTGGATGGCACGCAGAGAGACAGCAAAACGAGGATTTGATGTGAATTCGGTTCGATTCGATTTGTAGCGTATGCAATGAACCTACGTATGTCTCCGACAGATGAAAATGCAGTGTCGTAGTGTTACTTTCAAAACATCCAAAACTGCCAGAGGATGACTCTTCTAATTGGACTAAATTGTAACGAAGCCGTTTAGAAAAACGGTTGTTTTGAACTGGTGACGTCACGTCAGTTCGAGTCAAATGAGTCATATTTCATGATAAGAGCCCACTCCCAATGCCCACCAGCAAAAGGAGTCTCAGCCAACTGTTGATTCTCGTGTGCCATTGCAACACCAAAATCCATTGTTCATGACAAAAACAAAGAAACACAGCTTCTCTGTGTGCCCCATGGGTGGGGGGGAACTTGGAGTGTGTGGCCCATCTTTGGCTCTTTGTTGGGCCAGCCATGGTGTTGCTGCCTGCTGGGGGGCGGCCTGCACTTGTGAGCCAGTGCTGTGGGGCCCACCGTGCCGCATGAGCAAATATGGGGGCAGTGGGACCCCACCAACAAACAACATGGGCTCTGGTACATGCCCTTGGCAATCTGCCAGTTGTTGGAGCCAGTTGGCTTGGGCAGTAGCAGGCACAGCACCACAAAGGGGGGGGGGGGCAAGCGCTGCCAGCAAGGCGCCTCCCCTTTGCCAGCCCCAGGAGCACACACATTCTCTGTCTGCATGGCTTGTGGCCAATTTAGCTTGGGGTCATGGCACGGGCCCCCACTGGGTTCGACCTACAAGATTTGAGTGTTCGTTTATTTGTTGTTGACTGACGTTGAAGTGATGGCTCTGGATTTTCTTCGCGGCAACTCCGAATACAAAGTATGTTCGAGATTTCGAATTCAACGCGTGAAACGCATGAAAACCAAGTCAGCGAGCGATCGCCATTTCTTCTCCTACAGCGAACGTACCACAGAATGCTTTCCTCACACGAATGAGAGTATTCATCATCAACTCGATACCGACAAATACTACCACTATTAAAGAAACCAAAAGTTGAACGATCATACGCAACACTCCTAGGTCTCCAGACTCGTCTCCTACTGATTGTGCACAAAATTATTCATCTCTGAGCTCTTCAACCTCTTACATTTTAAGACGATCGACAAGTTGATTGAATACTATCATCTGACCATACGCAACAATATGTTTATTCGATCTCGGCACCAACCCGTTCAAAAAGCAAATTCACAAACCAAGATGAATGGTTTTTACAAGTTTCTGATAATCGCATCCGTTGCTTCAGTACAATTGACCTGTGGCCTGCAACTATCAATGGTGGCGTCTAGAGCTCCTTTTAGTCGCCATCAGGCCCCAACCGCAGGGCCGACAATTGGCAACAGGCCTCGTCGAACGAGCAACAAAAGCTCACCATCTAGCGTCACTTCAACGCTAATTTCGCAGTTGGCTTGCATGGCGCTAAAGCGAAGACTGGAGGACCACACGCATGTATCATGTGACTTGACTGCAGATTCCAACCAGTTGTTACTTGGTCGGGTTGGCCCTGTGACCGTGAAGGGACGGGGATGGGAAAGTCCACTGGGGTTGACCTGCAAAGCGATTGAGGCGACTGTCGACGAATGCAAACTAGACATGGGGAGGGTGATATCAAATCAAAAATTAGTGCTCACAATACCAGGTAGGTCTATGAACTTTCGATTAAGGTAATCGCTCTGGAAAACTTTATTTCTGCAGATGCTGATAATTTTTTCTGCACAATCGCTTACTTTTTCACAATGAACAGCCGAAGGAAGGGCTATGGTTGCTCTTACAGCGACAGACTTTGGAAATTTCATCACACATCCCTTAATGAAGCCACCGAGTCCTCCGATGAACTCAAACAACAAAATAGATAGAAGCAGTAGCAGATTAACATTTCTGAAGAATGGTGTTTCTCTGGATCCATCGTTAGGGACGGTCATATTTTACGGTATGTATGCGGGATCGAAATGGAAGTTCAGGCTGCAAAGAGCTGCAGAAAATGCTGAAAAAGCAGATATACAAGCCTCTCTCGTCGAACCGGGTGAGAATGCAGACAGAAACATGAATTATGAGGAGATGGAGAAAGCTTTAGCCCTCAGTACATCACAATTCTTCAACCAAATGGTATTTGAACTAGATGGTACTTTTCTTTCTTTTGAAGATATGATGTTGACAGATAAAGGAAGAGAGCCAAGTGTTATGCTTTCACTGAGGATAAAGGTTGAAAAGTTTCCTTCACCGGGGATAGAATTTTAACTGTAAATTATTATCATTGTATCAATACATGAAATTCATAAAAGTATTACTTTAATAGAAACTTTGACAAACTCCGACTAGCAAATTATTTCGCTGAACCCAACTTTTTGCCCTTTCCGCGCTTTCTTTTCTGGAGAGCCTTGTTGATTGATTCTTTCGCCGCGCTCTTGCTTGCTGCATCAGAGTCTAATTTGTTAACAAGGAAGTCTGGCGCCCGAAGCCAGTCTTCTCCTCCTGTTTTTGGCCAGATAAATCGATGAAAGTGATAAAAATGACCTGCTAGAATTCCCAAAATATGTGGAATAGCAGCTGATACCGGACTCTGTTGTGCCTGTGCTGCTTGCAGAACATCAGTTACCATAAGACCGTATGGAAGACTCCAATAGGGCACTGTAATAACCAGCCACTTAACCTTCTGAGTGGGCATCGCACGACTAAGAACGTGTAACATTCCAGTAATGACAGATTGTGTAAAGAATGGAATCATCAACATCGATGAAAAAACACACAGAATAAAAATTTGCGTTGCCAAAAACAAAACGTATTCGGCTGGTCCGTATGCCTTTTCCAAGCTCGCGCCGTATTCATAAAGGTAATATCCACTCATAAGCCAACTAACCGATGGTTTGCCCAGGTATGAGGCTGCAGTAATTGGTCTCCAAAGTTCCATGCCATACAACGTTCTCATTGGATCAAGGGCAAGAAGAGCCTGTGCTCTTTCTTCACCGGCTAAGACGCCCAAAGCAGTACATATCACAATGGAATTGATATAATACCTTGTAAAGCGGGGGACCTGATCATACCAATCCTTGAGCCCGTTTGCGCCTGTCTTTTTTACGACAGACTCTTTATTAGCCCCGACTTTTTTCTTTCCCGTGACCGTCTTGGAGAGCGATCCCGTTCGCGACCTTTTCTTCTTGGAAGCGCCTCCTCTAAGATCGAACAGTGCGTGTTGGGAAATCTGTGTTGGTGCAACGCCAAAAATGGGGGTTGTGGTTGCGGATCCACCATTGCAGGATACCGACAAAAAGCAAGAAACAGTCAAAACAACCAATGCGACCCTCCCGCTCGAGGAAGAAATTCTCATTTTCGAAAAATACAAGCTGTCTTTTGTTGACTATGTGTAAGATGGCTTTGGGATTCTATTTGTTGTAGTTGTGGCGTCTCTTCAGTATTTGACGTTTAGCATTTTGCTTTACACAAAGTAAAGAAATAAACTTGGCCTACCGATGATGGATTGTTGTGAGCCGCCGAATGTTTGGAATACGTACTTCCACGTGAACAGTAGTTATGATCCATGACTCGTCCGACTGCATATTCTCCTCTCTGACTACATCGAAAAAAAGTAATCCGATTGGATAAATTTATTAGATTCGTTAGCGCGTCTTTTTTCCCGAGAGTATTTTGCATGCTGTTAGGTGTCGTGGCATCGTCAAGAAAGGGTTCTGAATTCACATCCAGCCATCAAACATAATACTATCACAACGTCAGTTGTTGTAATATATTAGTAACCAAGTTCGTTTTCAAAATGAAATTCCCTGTCTTATCTGTAGCCACTCTTGCTGGACTATCGGTGGTCGGAGCATTTCGTTCCAGCTTTTTGGGTGCAGGCCGCGGTTCGTTCAAGTGTGACCGAAGTGAGTCCGCTTTATGTATGAAAACTATTGCAGTGTTTGGTGCTTCGGGCTTGACAGGGGCAGAGGCGGTCTACCAAGCCTTGAACGAAGGAGACAATGTCGTTGGATTGACACGCAATCCCTCTAACTTAAAAGTTCCTGCAGGCAGTGGTGGAGATGATGGCGGAAAGCCATTGAACGACCCAAAACTAACGATGATTGCGGGCGATGTCACGAAGAGAAGTGACGTTGACAAAGTGTTCGAAAGCGACATTGACGGTGTAATCGTAGCTCTTGGCGGGAAAACAGCTGATGTTGGCGAGACTATGCTCACAGATGGAACAAACAATGTGATTGCCGCTATGAAAGAAAAGGGGGTCAAAAGAATCGCTGTTGTGACCAGTATCGGGGCCGGTGATAGTGAGGATCAGGCCCCTTTTTTCTTCAAGGTCTTAATGTGGACTGCCATGAAAAAGATTTTTTTGGATAAGAATAATCAGGAAGAAGCAACAGCAAATTCAGGACTCGAATATTGCATTGTACGTCCAGGAGGATTGAGTGTCGAAGCCCCGACAGGCGTCATTAATGTGATTGATGGAGAAGCTGGGTCTATTCCTCGTGCTGATGTTGCACAATTTTGCCTAGATGCTGTTCGAATCGAAGATTTTCCTTACATTGGTAAGGCTCCTTGCATCAGTTCTGTTGGAGGTACTTCTTGGACAAAAGATAGATCGAAGGCTGCCAGAGGCGAGATGGAGTAGAACTTTTAGGCGATCGCATCTTCCAGATTTTACAAATGTGAAACATTCTGAGGTGACATATTAGTCTTTCATGAAGTATGCTTTAATTACTAAATGAAAATCGTATATCTAAATTTTTTTTATGAAATGTAAAATATTTCCCTGTTGATTGCCTAACTACTTCAAAGAAACAATATCAAATGAATATTTTACCGTCCTTGGTCGAATCCAAGATTTCTGATTCGACCAAAGAATTGTACACGCTGCATCAACATTGAAAGCGCCCTCGGTTTCGCCGCCTGCACCTTCCTTTACCTCTCTATCTTTGATGAGATAACCTGCCTTTGCATAATCCGATGGAGTTTCACATTTGCCTTTCATAATGTTGAAATCAATGGTCAAATCGGTTGGAGATGAATCGAATTTCCATCGGAGGATTACGAAACGCGAATCAACAGATGACGCATGTTCACCAAGCGAAATGATTTTAGACTGCACGTCACCAGCACCAATCACAAGCGAGCCTGTTCTTGTAAATAGTAGTTTTTCAGAGCTGTTTCTCTCACCATCAGAATCCTGGAGATTTCGTCCCTGTTGTGCTTTTAGCTTGTTTTCAAGAATCCTACAGCGTTCCTTCATAAGTTGCTTTGCGTCTGCACTTGCTTGTGCCCATTCCGTCAAAGCTTGCACCTGAGATTCCAGTTGCTGAATGTGTTCTTTTTCTGTTTTGAGAGTATTGGCAGCTTGCTCTCCTTTTGCGGCTCTCGCACTTGCTTTGGTGCTTGCTTTCGTTACTAAATCAATTTCAATCTGCATTTCTTCCAATTGCGCCACCTTGTCATTAAAATCTCTCTCCTTTGTTGCAGCTTCCAATTTAGCCATCCTTAACTCCATGGACAATCCTTTTGACGTATTGCGAGCTTCGTCACGCTCGTTTTGCAAGAGTTTTGTTCCTTCCTCGAGCTGGGTTGAGCGGGACATCATGGCTTTATTCAAAGCTTCTAACTTTTCGATTCTGCTTTTTGCCTCGCCCAGTTCTTCCATCAACATATTATCCATCGTAGTTATGTTCTGTGATTCCGTGGATAATCCTGACGCGTCAGCTATGGTTGAACCAAATTTAGAATCCGATGTTGGAGAGGTTTCTTGACCTCCTGATTGGCCAACACTCAACATGGCCTTGTCGAAATTTGTTTCGAAATCCATGAGAAGATCCATGTGAGAAGGCCGTGTCTGTAATTTTTCAAGTTTTCCATTCAATCGCTCGATTTCTCTCAATGCTTGAACTAATCGTTTTTGAGCGGTTTCGGAATCGATTTTTGCCTCCCTTTGAGCCTTCGCGGAACGACCTAGTAAAGATTTTAGTTTTTCTACCTTTTCTTTGAGAGAAACATGCTCCTTGAGTGTGTTCTTGAGGCAACGTACATCACTGGATGTGATCTTTCCAGATATGATCAATTGAGAGAGTTCTTCATTGGCATCATCAAGAGTGGACGAGGACTTGGAATTCTTTTTCGGGTTGCTTGAGGATCCATGGTCATTCGTCGTTGTTGCACCAGAATTACTTTTGCTCGGCGGAGCCTTTGCTTTCCCTTCCGTTACTGATTGAATTGGTTTGCTTTTCGTGTCATTGATCGAAGCTGTCGATGGCTCTTGGTTCTTTGAGTCTTCCATCGTTGGAATATCACCAACAGTGTTGATCGAAATCCTTGTCAGGTTGTGTGTCTGTGTCTTTTGTATTGTTTCGGCTCATTTTGCTCTTTTTGAATCCATGTAGTCCATTTTCGGGATTAGTGAGAATTGAGAATTTGAGAAGATTCATAAAAATCACTTTTCACACAGACGTGTTCTCGCCTCATAAAATCATTGTTCTCGCAATAGCAAGAACAGAAAGAGAGGAAGATGAATCCGTCGAAGGAATTCACGACGAGATCTTTCGTCCTCGTTTTAATTTCTTATTTTGGAATAACAAATCTGTGTGCTTCGAGTTCTACGATTGTGGCCGCTTTGGATAGTCCAGTAGTAAAAGATGTCAGTGACTCATTTCGTCCGAAGTTGCAAGCGATACCGGAATGGAAGGTAAATGCCAATAGAACTCATTTCCAAGCATTTAGTCCATCTAAACAACAGAAAAAGAACGGGACAGATGTGATGTCCGATGATACTAATAAACCGGCTGAACTGACAATAGAATCTCGTCCGGGAAGAATTCTAACCAGCTTCACAACGCTTTTACACCAGAAATTCTTCCATCAATTCTTAGATCGACTGATGAATCGATTGGATGAAATAGACAAAATGATACTCAGAAACACATTGCCTCTTGTTGGCATCACAGCAATCGTCCCGATTTTACAAAGCTTGGACCTATTTTGGGTAAATCAGCTTGGCGACACACTAGCTGTATCGGCACAATCAGCCGCAAATACATTGTACCAATTCTCCTTTGGTGTAATTTCCTTTTTGCCTAGCGTAACCGCAACTTTGGTGTCGAGAAGCTTTGGAAAGAACGATCCTGAAGAAACTGAAAGTATTGTGACTACTGCTCTGTGGTTTGGCGCAACAGCCTCCTCTATCATCTCTTTGGCGTTATTCATGAATCCAAGTAAATATCTAGGTGCAATTTTGAAAGGTACGGCATACTTGAAGAAATATTATGTGTTTGTTTTGATTTGAAAGGATATTCGTCCATTTTCTCGATAGCATTGCGCTAAACTTTACACTTTATACCTGCCTAGATGGAAGTCCGGCTCTTGGCTTGAGCATGAAATACATGAGGATACGTTGTCTCTCATTGATTCCCCAGATGGTGACATATGCTTCTTTTGCTACCTTTCGTGGCATGCTCGGTACGTTGTATTATAACTTGTTGCTTTGTCTCGAAATTCACTCTCTCCTATAGATACCGATCAATGAGGACATGAGTACGTTATTTTGCTCACTTTATATTTTCCAAACCAAAACAACTTTATCAGACTTTGACATGTGTATCAGAATATCTCTTATTGCAAGCGGATTCGACATTGTGCTGAAGCCAGTATTGATTCACCTGTTTCGACTGGGAATTTTGGGATCAGCAAGTTCCACCTTACTTTGTGACTGCTTCACAGCTGTATGCTTCGTTCGGCTTTTAAAAACCAAAGGAGTTTTTGGCTGGAAAAAATTATTCAAATTTCCAGCGTGGAACGAAGTGTCCCCATTTTTACAGGGAAGCACGTTGCAAGTGAGGAGTTTTGCTATGCATTTGACAAATCTGATTGTCGCGAGAAAAGTGCAGTCGTTTGATGATTCTGGTGTGTTTCCGGCGGTATTTTCTCTTGCTATGCAGACATTTTTTACAGGAGGAATAATGATTTATGCTCTGGCTATGTCCGCGCAAACTTTGTACCCAAATGCTGTAGCGAAATGCAGGGACAACGATAAGAAACTTTATAAGAAGGCTTTGATCAAACGTTTTATAGGGAGGGGGTTCGGGGTTGGGACACTGATTGGGTGCATCCAAGCGCTTCTTTTCCCAATTATTCTCAGGACAACTCCAAGCATGGAAGTACGCAAGAATGCAGTTTTTCCTTTATTCATTGCGATTTTGTTTCAAGGAATCAATGGCATAAATTCTATTGGCGAAGCCATCATGGTAGGAAATGGAAGGTTTGCTTCTGCTTCACTAATCCTTGTTATAGCATCCATAGGATACACGGGATTTCTGCATTTATTTCCTAAAAGTTGGGGCATCAACGGAGTCTCTTGTTCTTTTGGTATTTTCAATTTGCTACGAACGA
>Ga0115013_10000970_pt1 | contig 16926 bp, 9 predicted proteins | sample SouAtlMetagenome_2_FD_88686 | JGI IMG/M metagenome (GOLD analysis project Ga0115013, IMG submission 88686) | Marine eukaryotic phytoplankton communities from Atlantic Ocean - South Atlantic ANT15 Metagenome | ecosystem: Environmental > Aquatic > Marine > Oceanic | place: South Atlantic Ocean...
CATATATGTTGTTAATACAGATTATATTCCTTTAAAACTAAACACGATAACCCAGCTAATCTTTTTTCATCCTTAATATTTGATAAGTAAACTTTATTGGTGTCAAATACGTCTGGTAATACACTAGAATTAAGCCCCATCTTTACAGAATCTAAAAAAATATTTCTTGAATCTTTAACTTTTCCTCCAATCACTATTTCATCTGGGCTAATTAGATTTACTATATCACCTAGTGATTTTCCTAATATTTCCCCTTGCTGCTGAATTATCTCAATGGCAAGAAAATCCCCTTTAGTTGCAGCTAAAACAATATCTTCATATTCGGGTTTATCCCCTTTCTTAAAATTGTTTGATTGTATTCCTTCTTTAAGTTTTTCTTCTAAATCTAACTTTAAGGCAAAACCAGAGACTTCTGTTCCTAAACACCCAACTTTTCCACAAATACAAGTTCTTTTTTTCTTTCCGAATTTCATGTGACCGAATTCTCCGGCATATCCATTTGTCCCAGTAACAACTTGATTATTTATTATAATACTCATTCCGAGACCCTCGTCAATATTTACAAACAAACAATTGGGTGAATTTTTACTTACTCCATATTCTTTTTCTGTTACTCCAGCAACTCGAGTATCATTTTCTAAAAACACTTCAATGTTAAGTTTTTCGGAAAAAAAATCTTCTAATGAGGGTCCGGCGAATTTAAAAAATGAGTTTGAACCTCCTGAAAATTTGTTTACTCTCCCAGTCATCCCAATTCCAATTCCTAGAACATTTTTATTATCTAATTTATTTTCTTGTAAGGTTGATTTTATAAAATTAACTATTTGATTTAAGCAATGTTCATTATCATTAAGTTTAAAGTTTTTAAGCCTTTTTTGTTCAATCAATTTCATGTTGATATCAGTGTAAATAACCACAAGTTCTTTAAAGCCAATTTTTACACCAACAATATAAAATGCATTGCTATTAACTTTATACATCGTTGGTTTTCTCCCTTGTGTTGTTTTCTTTTTTCCTCCAGTAGTAACCCATCGGTCCTCAATTAGATCACTAACTGATGAGGTTATGGTGGGAACACTTAGTAAAAGTTTTTCTGATATTTCTGGAATTGTTAGAGGCGTATTAGACTTTGCAATCAACTTTAATATCATAATTTGCTCATTCAGCTTTTTGTTGCTTGAGTTTAGATTTTGTCTTAGATAACTTTTGTTTAAGTTCATTTTATTTCGTTGAAATTGCTATTGATGATGTTATGTCCCTAACTTTTTTCGAAGTAATCTTATTTAGTTGTTTGCCAAACGCATACATAAAGGACGATCCGCCACCATCTAAATTCATTGCTGTGACACAACCTAAATCTTTAAGGATTTTTGACAATGTTGATAAACTGACACCTTTACACTCCGGCAATCTACCTTCAGAAACAAGAATGATAATTTTCTGATCACTTGTAATCCCAATGGCTGTTCTGGGCGCCTTTGAATGGATGATGTCATCCATAAATAACTCCTTTTCGTAGTCTGAAATCAGTTCCCCTTTATTAATAAGCATTGGTCCACCACCAATTGCACAGATTGGGTCAACTTTCATAGCATTTTCACTTAAGACAAGTTTCTCGATGTTTGAGCAATTTTGGGATGAAAGTGGGTCTTGTAAGTTGTAGGTTTTACCATCAAATGTATATATCCATGAAATGTTTGGTTCATTTTCTTTATTTAAATAAAAAGCTGGACGACTAACACAGTGTTTTGTTCCATTACGAATTAAAGTAGATGGATTTTTTGAGAGGAGTTCATTTTGATTAATAACAAGACTTAATGAACCACCTATTCCAAAAAAACCACCATTAACAAATAAAATAGTTTTTTTGTCATCCATAAATTTTTCGACATGATTTTCAGGTAGTTTAGTATGATTGATTTCAAATCGAATGTTTTTCTCGTTCATATCAATAGAGGCGTAGTATCCCCTAAACTTCTCAGTTCTGCCATCTTGAAACTCAAGGTCTGACGTGCTCGAATACAAATGAACAAATCTATTTGAATCGTCTAATGTCTCTGTAATTTCTAACCAAGATGGTGTATTTATCTGCGCACACAAAAAAGTGGTAAACAGAGTAAAATATAAACTAAACAGTATTTTCATTTAATTAAATTTTAAGAATTGTCGTTCATAATAATTGTCTTCTAAAATCCACTTTACATAAAAGAAAGAATGACTATTCAAATTAATTTTCTTGTTATATCCTAAAATACTATCCAAGGTTTCTGCATCCATCATTCTTGTATCAGAAGTACCCAAAATAATTCCTGGGCTAATTTTAGTTTTAGGTAGAATATTCTGCGTATTGCCCAAAACCTCATTAATAACTTTTTTATAATCCTCAAAGTTTTTTCTATAGCATTGTACGTTAAGAATATCAACGTCATTTTCACTGATCCATGTTGGCCAATCTTGCATCAAATTTTCATAAGACCACGGATAAATATTCGGAGAGAAAGAAACCAAATAATCCCCATTGGATTTAATTTTTTCATTTAACATTTTGGCAAATGAATTTAATTTATTGACCCTCCATTTAAACCATTTGCTATCACGATAATTTGATGGGGGTATTTGACCATTGTTTTCAAGTTTATATTGGTTTATAGTCCACAGATCATATCCTGAATTTGCAGGTGCTGCTGGCATTCTATCGTCAAACTGTATTCCATCAATTTCTGGGTATAAACTGATTGATTCTTCCACAAGGTTTATCATAAAATTTTGGACTTCGGGATGAAACGAATTATAATAATAATCGGTACTGTTATAATTCGATGGTTTTTGATCGTTTCCTATTGCTAGCCAATGCGGGTTTTTGCCAAGTAAAACATCATTATCGACATTTGGCACTGTATTTATTTTAGACATAAACCCATATTCAAACCAAAATAGGATCTTCATTCCTTTGCTGTGGGCATAATAAATTAAGTCTTTAACTGGATCATTTGTATTGCTTATATATCCATTTCTTAAAAATGAAGTATCATCAATTTCTTTGTAAATTGAATTCTCTAAAAGCACCTTTGACTTAAAAGCAGTTTTTTGCTCTTCCCAGACACAAATGTATAGTGTGTTAATTCCTTTACTGTGTAAAATATCAATGGATTTTTCCATTTCATTTTTTGAATTCAAAAATGAGTTATGCTTAGGAGATGCAATCCATGTACCTATAATTTGGTTTTCCTTTGTTTGAGAACATGAAATTAACAGCAGAAATATAATCCAATAGTATAAAAGAGTTTTTTTCAAGGATTGTAAAATTAAAAGGTTGGATAAATCGCTGGCCCCGGGTATAAGGCTTTAAATACATTTTGCTTGTCATCAACTCCTTCAAAAAAGAAAAAGACTTCTCCATAAACTCCTTTGGATCTGTGATGCCTTATCATATCAATTAAAAAATTATCATTGGGAACATAACCACCACTTTGAAGAAGAACACCTGGATAAAAAACCTCTGTATTGCTATTTGCGTATGAAAAATTGGTGTTAAATAACCAGCGGTAATTACTTATTCCACCAGTATCGTATCTATACAATTGGGGAGAGATTATTTCAACAATATTATTATCTAACCACTTTGGCCAATCTTGGCAGTAATTTGTTAGGGAAAAACTATACGGACTAGGCGAAAAAGTAACCAAACAATTTGGATCAGCTTGTTTCACTTTCGAGTATAGGTCTTGAGCATATTCTGATAAAATATCAGCTCTCCATTGTAACCACTGGTTGTTTGAAGAGCTATTAGGTGGGTTATTGCCATTATGCTCTGCTCTGTATCTAGAGATTGTATAATCATCATAGCCTGATGTGCTAGTAACAGCTGGCAGCCTATCATCCCCTTGAATACCATCTACATCATAATTTTCTACAACTTCAAGAATAAGGTTGGTCATAAACTCTTGAACCTCTGGGTGAAAAGCATTCATCCAATAGAACCCATTTTTACTAGCAATGTTTCCTGATGAGTCCCTACTTGCCCAGTGCGGATTAGCTTGAAGTACATAATTCATACCTGAATTGCTATTTCCATATTGAGAAGCGAATCCATACTCAAACCAAGCAATTACTTTGATATTTCTAGAGTGGGCCTCTTCGATGACCTCTTGCAAAATATCTCTGCTTGGATCAAACCTTGTGTTTATAGTAGAGTCATTTAATGATGAAATTGCATTTTGTAATACATTACTTGGGTGGGGTGTCATTGTTTTATTCCATGTAACCAAAAAAACAGTATTGAAATTCAACTCTGCTAATAGATCCATAGCATTTGAAATATTTTGTCTACTATTCAAAGCGTTACTTGCAACATTTGTAAGCCATACCCCTCGAATCCCTGTTTCTTGATCCGACTCATCAATTTCGATAGTGTATATGTTTTCGATTCCAGATTCTGAGAAAACGCTGACTGAATTTAGGCTCGTCAAATCAATACGATCTAAATCATCTAGAGTAGTAGTCGACAAATCAGAATGAGTAAAGCTAAAGGATACATCACTCAGATCAGTTCCATAGAGTACGTCTAAACTTATTTTATTGTTAATTATTTCAGCCTCAATAAAATATTCTGGGAGAGCGAGACTAAGAAACTGATTTTCATCACTTGCAGTTAATCTATTAATTTCAAACAAATACTTATTTTCCAAACCTATTTCGGACGTTATAATTAGCTCACTAACTTCATCTAAATTTACTCTATTTCCAGATTGAATGTTAGAAATTGCATTTGGAGAGATTATAAATTCTACAACTACATTTGTAAGATCTGCTGCATATGGCGTAGTAAAAATAATTTTGTTGTCATCAATTTCAGCATCTATACTTAGTTCAGGTAACTTGAAAGATAGAATTTCAAATTCAGAGCTCTTTTGTGCTAGTGAAACAAAATAATTTGCCACTAATCCGTTTTCTGCTGTAACAGTATATATGCTACCCCCTGAAAAATCATTAATCACCCCTGAGGGAGGGTAAACCTCAGCATTTTCAGAAATTTCAATGGTTGGGGTAATGTTTTTAATATTCATTTCTGAGGGAATAGTAGCTGCGATTACTAATTCTTCATCATTTATTTCACCATAAGCCGTGTAATTATATGCCTCTGATATAATATCAAATGAAATAATTTTATTCTCAGAACTAAGTTTTTTTTCTTCTTCACATCCAATGATAATAAAAAGAAAAAAAGTAAATTTTATAATATGACTTAATTTCATAAATACATATATAATCTATTTAGATGCTGCTGAGCAGCATCTAAATAGATTTGTATTGAATTCTAAATTTATTGAGATTTTGAAGCTTTTAAAACTCTAAATCCATTATTTGTGGCTCCACTAAAAATATATAAATTTTCACCACTCGAGTCGATAAATGTTTTAACATCTCCAGCTTGATTTCCATTTATATTTTGACCATAAGAATTAGAAAAAATTAATTTTGAGTTAACACTATCTTTATCAATAGCATTAAACGCCTCAACTAAAGTTCCTCCAGAAATATCGTAAATCAATACTCCAGCATCTCTTAAATCACCACCTTCTCCTCCAACATAGTGAAGCACAAGATATCTTGAATAGTTAAACTCTACTACCTCAACTCCAAAGGCTCTACTGCCAATCGCGTCACTGAGTATTTGATTTGATACTTGTTGTCCATCCGTGCTAAATAATGTTGGAGTCATTTCAGCACCATTAACTAATAAATAATCAACCCCACCTGAACTTACTGGCTGAACAAGACCATAATTACCAGCCTTAGTTAAATCAGCGAAAGTAATGGTTGTTGGATTAGCTTGATCTGTAAATGCACCATCAACCATTTCCCAAATCAATACATAATTGTTATTAGGAATCGAATTATAACCAGGGAATGCCATTACATATAGATGTCCATTACCTTGTGGATCACCCACAAAATTAATTTGATCTCCATAACGAACTGTTGAGCCATCTGATAATGAGCAAGTGTATGTTAAAATCTTTTCAGCACTTGAATCATTGTCAGCCCAACGATAGATATTCAAATCTCCTCCAGACCAATTCATGTTGCTGGCTATGATTCCATTTTCTGTTGCTACTACGTCAGCAATTACAAAAACACCTCCAGAAACTACATTATTGTCATCTTTAAGCTCACTTGCTAAAGAAGATTGGTTACTATGATCCCAAAAATATACTTTTTTGTCTCCTTTATCAGCTACATATACATGAGTTGAATTAAATGAAAATCCTCTTTCATTATCTCCAGAGTCTCCCAACTCGGAGGGTAGGGTGGAGCTTGCAACAGAACCATCGAAATAGATAGAGATCCCATCAATATCCATTCCTGTTGGAATAAAATTCACACTTGCAGTATATGTTGAAGAAGTTTCGCCTGCGGTGATCGTGTAATCAACACTAGTACTAAAATCTTGCGCCTCTCCCGATGCAGGTGTGCTTGTTGCATCATCAGGTATTGTTGTAATTACTGGTGCTAGACTAGTCACATCTGATCCCTCTAACATGTTAATAGTTATTGTTAAACCATCTTGATCAATATCTACTGATTCAGCTCCGCTAACTTCAAAAGTCGAAATAACAACTGTATCAGGGTCAAGGGTTGAAATTGTAACGGAATAGGAAGATGTAGTCTTACCGTCTTCTGCTGTTACTGTATATCCAACTGTTGATGTAAAATCCCTAGCAAGTCCTGATGCGGGTGTTAAAGTTGCTCCCTCTGAAACTGTTATTGTTGGAGACAAATTAGAAATGTCCGTTCCATAAGGAACGGACATTGTAATTGTGGTACCAGAAATCGCACCAACTAGATTTAAGGATTCAATTTCAAAGGCTGTTATAGATGCTTCAGAAGAAAGTTTTTCTTCTTCTGAGCATGCAACAAACAGACCAAAAAATAAAACCCCAAGTATTAGCTTACTCGCTATTCTCATTGCTTGATAATTCTGAAAGTCTTGTTATTAGACAAATCTTCAGATTCAACATCAATAATGTAAATACCATTACTAAATGTTGACATATCGATTTCTTTTGAGTTGTAAACTCCCATCTTTTTCCCAGAAATATTATATAAACTGCTCTTAACTTCAGTATTTGACTCAATAAAAATTCTGTTTGAAGTTGGGTTTGGATAAACTGAAATTCTTACATCAAGTTCACCACGAATTTCTTCAATGCTGAGAGTTGACTCTGAAAACTTCAGAACTTCAAGACCATTATTCATAGCACCACTCATAATGAAGAACTCCTCATTAACTGAATCATGAATAATCTCTAAAGCTCCACCTTGATCTGCATTTTTAAAACTATTATAATTTCCACTATAGACAAGTTTTGATGGAGAAGCCGAACTAATTGAATTCGCCAGGTCATAACCTGAAATGTCATAAATAAAAACTCCTGCAGGTATATTTCCAGTTTCATTAAAACTACCCGTTTTTGTCATCATTAAGTATCTAGCATTATCAAACTCAAGTACTTGAGCTTTAATTCCAGTACTACCAATTTGTGCCTCTGCAAGTAATGTTTGACCATCAGCCGAATATAGTTGTGGTTGAATACCAGTTCCATCTACTAATAAATAATCTACACCATTTGAAGTAAGAGGCTGAACATATGGATAGTTTCCAGCATTAGTAAATCCAGCAAAGGTGATTTCTGTTGGAGTTGCATTGATAGTACCACCAGACATATTAAATGTAAACAATTTATTTCCGCCTGTTGCCATAACGTGTAGGTTCCCATCGCCTTGTACGTCCCCGACAAAATTAAAACTGTCTCCCAAACGAAGATTCGCATTACTGTACGATAAAACATTTACAGGGTCTGATGAATTATCATCCCATCTATAAACATCTAAAGTAGTTGAACCTCCAGCACCATCTTTTGCAGTATTAGTACCTAAAATACCATTATCTGCTGCATGTAAATCGGAAATTTTAAGACCATAAAATCCTTGATTCACAACGCCTGTGCCTAAAGGAAGTGATTGTCCTGCAACGGAGTTAGCAGCGCTGTGATCCCAAAATAACACAGAATTATTTCCACTAGTTACATAAGCATGTGTTGAATTAAAAGAAATTCCTCTATTGCTTCTGTTTCCATCGTTTCCAATACTTAAGTCTGCAAGTGCACTTCCATCAAAATGAGTAGAAACGGAAGAGAAGTCTAATCCTTTGTCATTTCCAGGTATTTTTACAAATTCAAAACCATTAGCAGCACCACCACTTAAAACATGGACCTCACCATTAACAACGTCAACAGCTGTCTCAATGTGAGTCACGCCGTTACCATTGCCATTAGCGTTAGCATTAAAATCGCTCGTGTAAATTTTTGTAGGTGTGTTAAATCCAGTCACAAGATCTCCACCACTAATGTCATAAACTTCAAATCCTGCACCACTCCAACCATTTTTTGTTGTTATGTAGTACCGTTTATTGTTAAACTCAACAATGTCTTTTCCAATTCTATTTGATGAAATCTGTCCACCCGTTACTGTTGTTAATGCTGTTTGTCCATCTTCAGAATATAAGACAGGCGCAATACTGTGTCCATCAACTAGCCAATATTTAACTCCTGCTGAATAAACAGCATTAATATTTGGTGTTGCACCGGGATTTGCTAGCCCAGCAAAATTTAAGATTGTTGGATTTGCTTGATCTGCAATGGCACCACCTGCAACACTCCATATGTAAGCATTGCTAGAATTTCTATCCAATACATGAAGTGTTCCGTCTCCATTAGCAGTTCCGGAAAAAGTAAAATCTTCCCCAAGTCTTGACCCATCAGGAGCCGTAAATTCTAGTAAAACAGTAGGAGTTGAGCTGTGGTTTTCCCATTTATAAATTTTGAGCTTTGCTGTTCCTGTAGCATTTCCCAATGCTAAATTTGATCCTAAAATTCCAGATTCAGTAGCAACAACATCAAATAAATGTAGTGTTCCACCAGCTATTCCAGTTGCGTCTAAAGTACCTGAGTTAGTAGTTCCAATTTCATAATATGAAACTACTTTGCTAGTATTTGCAACATACACGTGTGTAGAGTTAAATGAAAACCCACGATCATTTCCTGTGACTCCTTTATCAGATCCATCTAAAATAGAAGATGCATTTGCAGTGTCGAAACCAGCTTGAGAAAAGCCAGTAAAGGAGCATAAACTAAGAGCTCCAATTAGTAAATATTTAAAGTTAAAATGTATCATAATTATAGTTTAATTAAAATTTAATTATTATCCCACCATACACGAGTGGTTTGCTCATCTTCACCCATCCTATTGATGGCTTCTTGTAAGTTTTGGGGGTTAAGTCTTCTCTCTGATGCACTATATGTTAATCGTCTTGGAAACTGACCGTTATTTATAGGGCCTGAGTATTCCAGCTGTTCAAAAATTGGGAATCCAGTTCGGCGTTTTTCAAACCACGCCTCAACACCATTCATGCACAATGCAACCCACTTTTGAGTTATAATTTGTTCTAACCCATTTGTCGAATTGTACTTGATTTCAGTTTGATTGATATAATCTTCAATTTGATTTGAATCATCACTAACTCCATACATTTCCATTGCTGCCCTGATTCCTAAGTTGTATAATTCCTCTACATTTTCACCTGTAAGCCCTCTGTGTGCAGCTTCAGCTCTTAAAAAGCAGGATTCAGCAAAATGAATGTTATAGGTTACACCGTCATCTTTAACAAATACTTCTCCGAGCCTACTATATCTGTCGTAATAATCAAGATCATAGACTGTTTGATTGTTAGGATCCATCCCATTTTTTAATCCTCTATATTCACCATCAAGCTCAGCAGGTTTTGCATAATGAATTAACCTTGGGTCAGAGTGATCCTTTAAAAAATTAATCATCCTTTCAGAAACTCTAGTATTATTAAATACCTCTGTTACCAATATTGGATTTCTAAAGTATATGTTGGATGATGTTTCATCCCATTGCATTTTGTTATTATCGTCATTGGAATTAAAAAATGGACCATTTTTTACACTGTCAATAACCTCTTTTGATAATGTAGGTGCAACATTATTGATTCTCAAGGCAATTCTTAGCAATAAAACATTTGCAAATTTTTCCCATTTTTCAATAGACCCATTGTAAATCAAATCTGCACTTCCGTATGATTCATAGTTTCCATCTGACAACAGGAGATTTTTACCAATATTAATTTGCTCAATCAAGTCGATATATATTGATTCTTGCGTATCGAACTTTGGAAGTGGTTTGACAAATGCTTCTGAGTATGGAATATCTCCATACAAATCTGTCATTCGTTGAAAAAGATATGATTTCCATATCCTAGCTATCCCTTCTTTAATTGGGTTTTGCCTTTCAATACACACATCAATTGTATGGCTGATGTAAAATAAAGGTGCCAATTCCCAACTTTGATCACCGTATGATCTATCCCATATATCAGAAAAAATTCCATACGAAGGTTCATAATGATCAAGACTACCTGAACCTGTTAAAGTATTGTATTGCATATACTGATTGGCAGTATATCGTTGAAGTCTGTCGTACATATACCAAGTCATACTTCCCCTTTGAACAGCGACAGTGAATAACCCATCAGGTTCAGTTGTTATAGCGCCTGTTTTTGGCGAATTGATATCATCAAAATCTTTCGTACAACTAAAACACGTAATAATTAAAGCCGATAATAATATATATTTTACTGAACTATACATCCCTATATATTTATCATGATTTTAGCGCCAATACTCCTTGTTGTGGGGAAGGCATATGATTCAATTCCTTGTGCTTTTCCAGACGACAATGATGACTGAGGGGAAAATCCTTCTGTTTTTCGCATAATATAACCTAGATTACTTCCGAATACGCTTATTGAGGCACTCTCTAAAAAAAGATTTTCAAAATATCTTTTAGGTAAATTGTATGAAATAGAAATTTCTTTTACTCTAATAAATGAAGAATCAAAAACATTAGCTTGATTAACACCAGACAATCTGCTCCAATACCTTTCAGGCTCTAAAAATACCGAGACTTGTTTTCCGTCTTCATCAACTCCTGACATTGGAATTCCTCCAGTAGCAATCCATTCTTGTTGGGTGTAGCCTAATTCTTCTCTTGCATTTTCAGAATCAACCCAGTTTTTTCGTCCTTCAATTGTGTTTTGTAATGTTCCAACAGCTGATCCTGCTGCATATGATGAACTGAAAATACTTCCCCCGAATTGAGAGTCGATCGAAAAATAAATTGAAAGATTTTTATAGTCTAAAGAATTGATGAAACCAATCATATAATCTGGCTGAACATGACCAAGAATAAAATCCGAATTACCATTTTCGTCCCTTTCAATTTGAGGTAAATTAAATTCATCCAATATGTATTGACCAGATTCATTTTTTAAAAATTTACTTCCGACAAGTAAATCACTACGATAATTTGTTCTCGCTTGCACACTGATACCAGACCTACTTCCGCCAAGAATTAAAATTGGGAGATCCTCACTAAGCTCTAAAACCTCATTGTCATTGGCAGAGCCATTGACAATCATATTCCATCTGAAATTTGAAGTATTTATTAAATCAGACTTCAAGATGATCTCCACACCTCTATTCCTGATAGAGCCAGAATTAATCCATTGTTTTTGAAAACCTGTCGTGCTTGCAACTGGGGCAGTAAAGATCTGATTGTATGAATCATTTTGATAGAGACTGGTATCGATATTTAGTCTTCCTTGAAATAGTCTAAAATCAAATCCCAATTCATATGCTAATGTTGATTCTGGTTTTATATATGAATTAGGCCCAATTCTTGGTAATCTTGTAAAGGGCTGCCCTAGGTGCCCAGTGCTAGGAGTATAATTAAAAAATAGAGCGCTAGTCGTAAGGCTATTTGCATTTCCAACTTTGGCTACAGAAAGTCTGAGTTTTGCAAAGTCAATTGCTTTGGGAAAGTTTTTCCAACTATTACTTATTATCCAACTTAAATTACTACTCCAATAAGAAAAACTTCGATTTACTTTTGGCAAAACCGAACTCCAATCATTTCTATAAGTTAAATTTAAATAAAGTTTGTTTTTCCATGAGCCATTAAGAGTGGAAAACAAAGAGTTTAATCTCCTGTCACTGATTCCTTGAGTGGAGATAATCTCTTTAAAGTTATTGATAACCCACAAATCGGGGTTCACTAAATCATCTCCACTTGATGACAAACTGCGAATAGAGTTATCAATTCTACTAGCGCCGGTTGATAAGTCAATATCAAAATTATCCCAGCTTTTTTGAGCACTCAAAATAAAGTCTAAATTTGAAATTGATCTGTTGCTTTTACTGTGTGAAAAAGTTGCAACTGGTGAAGTTTTATATACAGTATACTCTGCTATTCTTTTTTCTCTGGTATCTGAGATGATGTCCCATCCAGCTCTAAAAATCGCATTAAGCCATGGAAAGATGTCATAATTGAAATCTAGACTGGCAATTGCCCTATCTCTTACGTCTTGATTTGTATTTAAATTGATACCCCAATAAGGATTTTGATTAAAGCTTCCTTCCGTTTTACCATCCCATGTAATAACACGCCCTGATTCATCAATATAATCAGTTAAATCACTCAATTTCACCGACCTTGGCATTAAATAGAAATTTCTAACAGGGTTATCTGGAGACCCTCCCAAGTTAGGGCGATTAAATGCGTTTTGGTTAAAGTAGCTTATTTTAGAATTAAATTTTAATTTTTCGTTAATGTCAGTTGAATAGTTTAGGTTGAGGGTCTGCCGTTTTATATTGCTGTTGGGCATTATACTTTCCGCATCATATATACTAGAGGAAAGAAGAAATTGACTTTTCGTATTTCCTCCCGAAATTTGGAAGTTATGAGAAGTAGTTTTAGCATCTCGAAAAAAAGATTCCATTTGATTGAAAACTGGGCTATACGGGATTTCATTTTCAAGCCAGTTTATAAACATCGAACCATCATATGCTGGTCCATAACTTTGTGAATTATATTTGGTAAAAGTGTTTTTTGAACCTCTACCATAATCATTTTGAAAATGAGGAAAAATATATGCTTGGTTTAAAATCATTGATGAACTAACATTTACTTTTAAATTCTCACCCTCACTGCCTTTTTTGGTAGTTATAACAATAACTCCATTAGTGCCTAATGATCCGTAAAGTGCTGTAGCCCCAGGTCCTTTCAAAACCGTTACAGTATCTATGTCATCCGGGTTAATAGTGCTTAATGGGTCACCATAGTCAATGCCACCATCTTGAGAACCAAAATTTTCACCAGGTTCACTATTTACGATTAAACCATCAATAACAAAAAGAGGTTGATCACTTCCAGTAAGTGAGCTACTTCCTCTAATCAAAATCCTATTTGACGACGAAGGTCCATTTGATGTTGAGCTTATATTTAATCCTGCTACCTGACCTGATAATTTATTGATGAAATTTACACTTGTATTATTTGATAATACCTGCTGATCGACAGATTGAACCGAATAACCTAGAGATTTTTCTTCTCTTGCAATTCCAAGTGCTGTGACAACTACATTGTCCATTTCAAAGGCATCTTCTTCTAAGAAAATTTCGAATCTTTTAAATGTGTCATCTACAAAAAATGAATAAGACTTATATCCAATATAGCTAACTTCGATCTGATCCCCTTCACCTGCTTCTATTGAAAAAGCCCCATTAAAATTCGTTGTTACACCACTATCGCTCAAGTCAAGATTTCGTATCGTTGCTCCAGGCAACGGAGATTTGGTTGAGAAATCTAAAATTATTCCTGACACCTGATTTTGGCACAAAACAATTGAGCAGGAACAAGCATATATTATGATTCCTGTAGTAAACCTGATAATAATATTTCGATATTTCAAGTAAAGCACCAAAAAAATAATAAAAAACTAATTTAATAAATAAATATTTAAACTAACAATAGTTTATAAAAAAATTTATTATTAAAATATTTAGATTTTTGTTCTTTTCTTAGTTTGAAAAATTCAGAAAAAAATTATCTATTCAATAAAACACTAAGCTGATTTATGTTTAAGCCAGCTGCAGGGTTTATTTGTTTAATTATTATCTTATCTATTGAAGTCTTTTCAATAAGACGAGTAAATTTATTTTTTTTAGATTTAGTAAGTGAAGAGTAAATAGGTCGAGAATCATTTAGACTTCTTATTTCTGAACCATATTTTATGTGAAATGTAAATTTTTCGACATCATTTTCAAATAAACCAATTTCTGCAACTAAGCTTCCTTCTGTTAAAATTTTATTAGTGGCTCCTTCAAATTGAATTCCATCTACATTCGTATTATTATCAATTTCTATTATTTTGGTTTTAAATGATGATTGGACGCTTTCATCACTGATATCACAAAAATTTAAGTTTGTAGTCAGTTCATAAGCATCCATGCCATTGATTGGGATGGGTTGACTGTAAAATCTGTTTACCCATTCCAGAACTGGGTCATATTTTAACTCATCAGGAATTGTTTCTTTTCCACTCCACGAATAATCTAGAGAAAGTATATATGCTCCAAATTGTTCAATATTTTTTAGCATATTTTTTTCAGAACTCTCAAAATCAGCCCAAGTTGTTTGAAGAGTGCCCGACCCTTCTTCTATTGCTGCGTGAGTAAATCCATATATATTTTCAGGATGAAACCAAGTCGATGCAATTGGTAGATTGCCATTTTCTTTCCATAATTTTAAGCTAGAGGTATAATTATTTTTATTTAAACTGGGCTTGTAATGCCAATCGGTAATGTAAATACCTTCTGGTATTGACTTTCTAATTTGATATGAAAAATCCTTGTTTATTCCGTTCGTAGCATCAATTGCATCTCCTGGTGCCAAACCCATATCTCCCCATATCATGAAATTTAAATTTTCACTTTTTGCAAATTGATTTATATAGGATATTTGTTTTTCAAAGATTTTTAGTTGAAAATGCTTGTCCCTATTATAACCTATCATTCCAATTTCATCTAACCCAAAATGAATAGTTGTTGGATTTAATAGAGCAACTGCTTCATTCCAAATTGATTTTATCGCTCTTTGTGCTTCATCTATAAAAGGGTTGAGTGTGTAAGGATATTCGGGGTTAATTGATAAGTGTCTTGTAGAGGGAGGTTTAAAAAACCACTCCATGTGTCCTAAGCTTTGGATAAGTGGGATGGGTTCAACATTATTTTCCCTAAGATAATCGAACTCTGATTTTAATTCCTTTAAGGGTACTGATATTGAGTTATGGAGCTCTGGAAAACGCATCCATTCCGCTTGTTCACACTGCAATATTATTTTATTGGCCTTTAAAGGGAACAGCACATTTTTATACATCTGTTTATGAAACTTCAAGGATTCAGGACCAGTAAACATATGAATGCCTCTCCACTCTAGAGAGGGATAATCTTCAACTTCAAAGATTGGAAAAACAACACCATTTTCATTGAATGTAGAAGCAGATACTAGTGTCTGTATTGCATAATTTAATCCCTCAATTGAATTGTGCTTTATGACAAACCCTTTCTTAGTTGGTTTAATTTGATAATACTCTTCTCCTAATAACGAATCTTGAAATGTTGTTAGTTGTAAGTAAGCTTTTTCCTCAAGACTATATTTGATTTTTAGCTTCTCTATCAACAATTTTTCAGCATAATTAAGATTTAAGTTATTGATTGGGTGTAACAATATATTTCCATCATAAAACTTAATTTTTTTTGGAGTTGGCAAAATTTTATGGTTCGGAATTAAATGGACTTTTTCATTTTTAGAGAGCTTACATCTTATGTTCAGTAATTCAGTAGAGGATTTTTTATTTTTATGCAGAACGATTTTAAAATCTCGTTTTAACTTTTCATTTTGAGAAATAATGTTTGAGCCATCCTTAAATATTAGAAATTGATCTCTCATATTGTATTCATCTTTCTCAATTGTATCTCTAATCATAAACTCTAATTTGAATTTATGATTTGAAATAAACGTAAAATCACCAATGCTAGATTTAACCATTAATTTTTTTCCCTCAAAACTTTCCAAATCTTTTACTTCATTTCCATTATCGTCAAGCCATTTTGCCTTTTGAAAGTAAGGCCACCAAATCTTAAGGTATTTTATTTCATATATGCCATCATAGGGTTTTTGCCAATTGACATCAATTGAAGTGGAAATCAAATTTTTGTGTTGGGTTAAACTAAGATTTCCAAAAACACTTGTGTCAAGACTTCCGATAATTAATTTTGAATGATTTGCACTTTCTTTTTTTAAATCCTGATCCCACCAACTAAATATATATTCATGAGATTTATCTTGCTTGTTATAAAAATTGACTTCAGAACCCATTGCCCATTCTAGTTCATTTGTTGATATAAACAACCCTTTTTTTGGCAGTAATTCTGAAAAGTTTTGACCATAAGAAATACTACAACTCAGCGATAAAATGAATTTTAATAACGTAGATATGATGATAGTTCGAATTTTACACACGTTTTGCAATTTGGTTATAAATTTAGATTGCAATATATGTGTAAATAATAAATTGTTAGTTCATTGTAAATAGAGTTAACCTGAAAATTACATTAATTAATATTCCCTAAAATAAATTTTATTTCAGAAAATAATTTGTGGAGCAGAGGGGAGTAAAATCGAACTATTTTGAGGGTGATTTATTTAAAACTTTAAATCCTTGATAATGCAACAGTTAGTTTTGTTCTTGAGTCTCTTTAAGATAACTACTTACGTTATAAATAGAGTAAAAAATCAAGGACGTTTAGATTTAATTCGAATTAATATAAGTTTTTGTTCCTGTGTCAAAATCCTTCACTATCGTTACCTTATCATATAAATCACCTGTTGCAGTATATGCAGCGTAAATAAGTTGATTATCTCGCGTTTGAAACACTTGAA
>Ga0115013_10000974_pt1 | contig 16874 bp, 21 predicted proteins | sample SouAtlMetagenome_2_FD_88686 | JGI IMG/M metagenome (GOLD analysis project Ga0115013, IMG submission 88686) | Marine eukaryotic phytoplankton communities from Atlantic Ocean - South Atlantic ANT15 Metagenome | ecosystem: Environmental > Aquatic > Marine > Oceanic | place: South Atlantic Ocean...
CATTTTTGGAGGCGGACCAGGTGTAGCAATCTGGCTTGCTTTTGCCTTGCGCTGTTGGTGTTCGAAATTGTCACGATTTGGTGTCACTGCAATCAACGGACTGCGCGGCATTGTTTGCAGGGCAGAGGACGCCCGCTGGGTCGTTAAAGTTGGCCCACCATAAGAAAAGTTTACATTTTTCATCAGCGGATTCTCGATTACTGTCTCCTTTTGAGATTTCGGTGACTTGGCGGGTATCGAGGAAAAGTTGCCGAAGATCGAAGCTCCAGATGACGACATGATGTAAACTGTGAAATTGCTGCTGTTGCTTCTCCAGAAAGTGTAAACGATGTAAGACGACGGCGGGCAAGTTCAAGCGTGCCTTGAAGCAAAGCTTCTGATAAGAATTGTATAGTTGAGACTTTTGCAGGACTGAATTTGAACAGCAACAAGAGTTTGATGATCGTTGTTTTGGGGTGCGATTTGTGTTTTGCGCACAACCAGTGCGTAAAAATAAGGGAAACCGTTGATTCTGAACACACAGCAGCAACGGACAATTTAAAAATATTCTTTGGTGCGAGTTGATTTGTGAAAATCCCCCGAATGGGAAATTCGCCATCAATTTATTTTTTTTGGAAATTTTATTAGATCTTATAACTATATCAGAGTGTTAATCTTTTACACGCTCGTCTTCATGAAGATGTATTTTGTTTCGAGATATTCTTTTATTCCCATAGGGCTTCCTTCAGTTCCTAGCCCGCTTTCTTTCACACCGCCAAATGGCGTGGCTGTGGAACTAATGATTCCTTCATTTACGCCAACCATCCCGACTTCTAAGCTAGAGGCAAATGAGAATGCCCTATTAAGATCTTTTGTACAAAAGTATGACGCTAGTCCAACAGGCACATTGTTAGCAATCTGCAAAGCCTCCTCCTCCGTCTCAAAACTTTTGATAGCTGCAACGGGGCCAAAGGTTTCTGTCTTCCAAATATCACTATCAGCAGAAACATTCGTTAAAATAGTTGGCGGATAAAAGTGGGGGCTTGAAGCATCTTCCGACAGCGATACCTTAACATACTCTATTGCACCTTCTGCTAATGCTGCTTGGACCTTGTCTGCTATCGATTGCGAAGCTCCTGCACTGATCAGTGGTCCTACCTGAGTTTCGGAGTCAATGCCTCGACCAACCTTGATAGCTTTCATCCTATCTGCGAATTTGTTCACAAAGTCATCGTGAATTGATGAATGGACAAGAAATCGATCCGCGGTCACACATGTCTGACCCGCGTTTCGAAATTTGGCCGCTACCGCAGCATTTACGGCTTCGTCAAGGTCGGCATCTTCAAATACGACAAAACAAGCGTTACCACCAAGTTCCATGGATACTCGTTTCACTGTGTCGCAGGATTGTTTCATGAGAAGTTTGCCCACTCGAGTGGATCCAGTGAAACTTATCTTCTTTATCAGAGGATTTGTACAGAATTCCGTACCCACCGCTGGTGTGGTTTCGGTGCTGGCAGTGCTGCAAGTAAATAGAATTTTAGGGGCAGGTTTGAAGCATTTTGACAGACGAAATCAAAAACAAGAAATACATCAAGTAAGCAAAAGACAAGTAACAAAAATTCAACCGATATCCGATCAGGCAAAATTCGTTACTCACACCAATTCAAACACACCCTCTGGAATACCAGCTCGATCGGCCAAATTCTTCAAAGCGATTGCCGAAATAGGAGTCAGTTCGGATGGCTTAGCAACAGCCGTACATCCAGCAGCAAAAGCTGGACCGACCTTCCGAGTCAGCATTGCGAGAGGAAAATTCCAGGGAGTAACCATCGCTGCCACACCAACCGCCTGCTGCATTGCCATGACATGTCCCTTGGGCCCGCCGTTGGAACCGGGAAAAGGACAAGGGACCATGAAACCACCTCCAGCTCCTGTCGGCTGCGGATATAAAAATGTGAGATATCGAGGGAACGATTGATAGAGCAGTTGGGTATATTCCACTTACTCGAATGGCCTCGGCAGCATAATAGTCGAGGAAGGCTTTCGCATAGTTTACTTCGCCGTGCGATTCTGCCAATGGTTTTCCCGATTCCAGCGTCATTATAGTAGCGAGATCGTCAGCGTTTTCTGCCATCAGTGCACCCCATTTGGTGAGTAGCGACGCTCGGTGCGACGCCGTTGTTTCGTCTCTCCACGATGGCAATGCGTCGAAGCATTTCTCGATTGCAGCTTTTGGGTCGCGTGTAGAGACTTCAGCGATAACAGTTGTGGGAGAGGCCGGATCAAAGACAGAGAATTTTTCTTCCCCGGCGGGTGATTCATCCGGCCAGTTGGTAAGCGAAGGATCTTTCAAGAGCGACGACAGTACATCATTAGCAGTCGAGGAGAAGCCACGGACAGATGATACAATCAGACCGCCGGAAAGCCCTAATAGCTTAGGAGATTTGATGATTTGAAAACTTGGCATCGTCTCGTCGTTTTCCTTTCGAATAGATTTTATATCATTCAACTTGAGAAAAATGAATAATGATTGGCAATTTCAGACATCAGTTAGATGACAGAAGGGGGAAAGATCAGGAATGCAAATAAAGATGCGACAAGAACATCTGTTTTCGATCAGATTAACTTTTGATCGTTCAGTCGTGCCAAAGCCAAACGTGACTCAGATATTTTTGCATTCAGCAGCCCGAACAAGGCTGCGATGAAAAAATGTGTCGCGACGTTCGCACCACGATAGAGATGATTTTTCTGCCAACTCCCTTTTGACGTTGTTAGGAATAATAAGAGAGTGCAAACTCTCGCCACAAGGAAGGCACACGAATAAAATTATGCCGCCCAAGCGAAAGGCCGAAAGGAAATCAGCGGGATCCAGCACTAAGGCTCGCACAAATGTTGCTGGTGCCGTTAGTGGCAACAAAGTAGGCAACGATTTGCCGGCTTGTTGCGGGTACCTGATAGCGTGCGATGTTCCGACAAAAAAGTACATCCAACACCTCAACGATCTGAAAACTCAAGACAAGAAATTTATCCTAGAGGATCTAGATGGCGAGCATTTACTGATAAAGAAAAAGGCTCGTGCAGAAATCGATGCAAAGGTGGAACGATGGATGGACTCTGTAAGTGAAGGTGAAATTTTGTACCGAACATCTGATTTTTACGCCATTCCTAATTCGAACATTTTCGTTTTATTTTCTAGAACGTCTTTTCTGCTATTGAGCGTGTTGGAGAGAATCTCGATATGTCTTGAAAAGAGATGTTGATCAATGTTATTTCTACTGACATGTGCGATATCAAGCAACTTACGTTTGTTGTCGTAGATTATCCCGAAACGTCATCACCGAATGTGGGTTTTCAAGACCTCATCGCAATAAACTCAAAATTCAATTTTCAACAGGAAACGATTTTTATTCTCCAGTGCTAAAACACATGCTTGATGCGACAATTGAAGATCGCAGTTCCTCGTATCAAGAATAGAATTGAATGGTAAAAGAAAATCTTTGATCGAATTCACCAATATTTATATTACATCAAATTTATTAGCCTCACTTTTTTTACAACATTAACAATAGATAAATACAACTTATACAACAATGTATTCCATCTTCTCTCTGTGTATTTTTGCTGAAACAACAAGCCATCAATTATGCACTATGCCCATCAGGCTCCCACACTTGTTGACTCCAAACCTCTCTCATCTCCCTACTTAAATGGGGATGATTCCGGTCAAATGAAAATGGTTCAGCTGCAAAGCAAACCAACACAGTGTTGACCGCAGATGCAGCCATACCAAGCAACAATATGTCGGATAGAATAAATCCGAGGAAAAATCCAATCAAGAAAGATGTTGTGATCGGTTTGTGCAGGGACGTAAATTCGTATCCATCAACCTCCTCTACTAACACGGCTACCATTCCACTCGAACCGCCAATGACTATCGATGCCATAAACAGAATTTTTTGAATCAATGTGTCACGGGCAATATCCATCCATTCGCGAGTTTCAAACAATTGAATGGCCTTTTCTCCACCTTCACGGAATGAGTAATTGTACATACCAATGTAAGTATACGACCAACGGTTGCAAGATTGCAAACCACGACGTAGGCGTTGAAGATATGTTTCGTGCAATGCGGTAGAAGTAGAGCTTTGCTTTCGTGGCGGGGGTGTAATGCTTCCATTCGTATTCGTACTGTCTGTCGTACTCGTTCCGTCTCTGCTGCTATTCTCCCCATCTTCGGTGCCGTTGTGCTCAGACGGAAGAGTTGCTTTGAAATCATTATCTGTACCTCCACTGAACCAGCACAAGCAAGTGACCAGTCGTGAAAGTAATTGTGCTGGAAATTCAACAAGAGATCCGAAACAGATAGTCCCTAATGAGCTTGTGCAGGCCCGAGCTAGTGGATCAGATACGATGCTCTTGCTACAGCAAGCACAGCATAGATTAGACCTTGAACGCTGTTCTTGTTGGGAAGCGGCTTCTATGTCACCAGGCACTGCAGCGAACCACCAACGACCACCAATAGCACCGGCAACTGTTACTCGTAGAATATTCTTGATTACCATTGTGGTCCAGTAAAGGCTTACTAACAGTAATCCTAATTCTATGATTCTACCCCGATAAATGTAAACATGAGTCTCGCATTCATCCCAGAGTTTGCAATCGGTTGAATTATTTCGATTGAAAATTCCCATCAATGCAACCGTCCAAATCAGTAGCCAAAATAGACCCACAAATAGTGAGGCGATGCCTACTAGCAAAATACCAATAGAGCTGCGCATGGCACAAATGGCAGTATATAAATTGGTGCTGCAAAAAGAAATTTGATTCCAATTTGACATTGTATAAGCGAAACTCAAGCCAAAAAGGGCGAAACCGCCAAGAGATACAATAGATCCCGTATTCGTGTCAATTGTCAAACCAAAAATTCCCCAGGAGAGAAAGAGCATCAGCGTAAAGACCAGCATTATCGGTATAATCGAGCGAGCCAAGATCAACATAAAGGCAAAGCTCAGATACGATGTGATGCAGGCGTACGTCCCTGATATCAGAAGTATCGACAAAACATTTTTGTAATCTATCGTAAATAGCTTGTCTTGAACATCGGCGGAAGGGTCCCATGCTTCAGTGGCATGGCCACTGATGTTGTTATATCCAAACTCTGATATCGGACTGTCAATGATTTCTGATCGAATCGCAGGGTTGTCATTTTCAACACCCGTCATCAGCATAGATGGCATTTCTGCAGGGTCTAGTTCAATGGTTACATTCACAATAACTTGTTCTGAGTTTGTTGATGGGCTGTAGAAGGTGAAGGCATACTTGATTGCAAACAAGCAAACAAGGAGGAGTTGTAAAATGAACAAAACCAGCCAAAATCTGTCCCTTCTGGTCGATGGTGACTGAGGTTTTCCCCGAACCTCTGATACAAGTCGTTCTCGCTCTTCTTGCCGTTTTTGTTGCTCCTGAAGCAAAAGAAATCGTTTGTGCCTCCGCAATTCGTGCTTCTTCCGGTGTTGTCTATGAGCACTGCTCTTCCCAATGAATTTCTGATCCTCCGGATGGTTTCTGTCGCCATGCATTATTTTGGCGGTACCTTTCATATCCAAAAGCGATGTTCTTTCTGTGATTGGCTCTTCATCGATTGAAGACGTTGAAGATATAGATATACTCCGCTCTTGACGGAGCTGCCGTAGGTACCGACGCTTTTCTGTATCGGAATTCCTTCTGGAACTACGTACGCTATCATCTGAGGGAAACAATGGTGGTCCAGACCATCGTCCAGACCATGTTAACGAGTCCCTCGAACGCGAATCCCATTCTCCATCTTCTCGTTCGGAAGATGTAAGAGAAAGCAAACTGAAGTATCCGCGACCTGAGGAATCCGGTGATGGTTGTTGACGGAAATAGGCATCGGACAACGAAGCGCTGTCGTCGCTGTACGTGTACGGATCATCGGTAGAAATATCGTCAAAGTGATCGCGATCGATTAATGGTACGTCGTAATTACCATGGACGTTGTAATTATCGCGGCTAATGGTAGCATAGTTGGAATTGGAGATAGTTCCCGACTCTAATGGTATGGATGGTGAAGTCAAAGCAGAAGGTAAGTAATTTATGGTGTCATATGAATCAGTGCTACCATCGGATTGAAATGGTGAACTTCCGAATTTTTGGGGTTGAGGCAGCTGTGGCTGTGTCACTTTTTGTCGTCGTGGTGGAAGAATATCATCGCCCTCGATTTCATTCGATGTTCCAGATCCTTTAGTAGGAACTTTCGACGACGACGAAGCTACATCATTCGAAGCAGTGGCACTCTTGCCATTTTTCACAACCGGAACCGGAGCTACAGGGCTCGATCTCATGGTGATGGCTTCTTTTTTTATTGATGTAGGATTAATGATTTTCTCCTACCATGTTAATGATAACCTGTAGTAACAACGAACATCTGCATTTGATGTATGTCTTTTGATGTAATACACCGGTATGCATGCCTGTACGAACTCCACACAGCACGATAAATCCCGTCAAAAAAGCCCAACACCTTCATTTATTTGAAACCTTTCTCGTCGTCGCGTACCTACCTTAAATAGTTATCGCACGCATGCGTCATTAAATAGAAGAGAATAATTCCTACATCACTTCAGCGAACCCATATTGAGATCGAAAGTGTGTCACACATACAGTGCGTCACACGAGATGTGAAAACACGAGTCACAACATCTTGAACTGAGTTGGGGCCATGCCCAATGGCTGGCAGAACTCTACCACAGAGCCAACTTGCCAGATCATGGCAGTCATGGTTGACTTACCCCCCAGCAGGTTGGTTTGAAGTTGCTACAGCATTGCAGTGGTTGCACTCTGCTTTGATCAGCACTTTCAATTCAACCATTTGGTTCTTTAATGTGGTGCCACCACAAGAATCACACACAAAGTCAACAAGCTCGAGTGCCCACAGGCACTTGACGATTGATCGCTTTCATGGTCACAGAACTCCATCAACGCACAGACTCATGCTCTTCCTTAGGTTGCAAAATGCCAAAATGTTGATGTTGGCAAAATGAGAAAAATAAATGACGAGAATGGAATCAAAAATGAAAAAATATTCACTTTGTAAACAAACACAAACAAATGGATTGATTCGTAGTTCACAAAGTAAGTCTGTTGTATCAACTAAATTTTTAATAATATACATGAAGAAAATACGTAGTGATTTTTGATCTACAATTCATCGAATTCTTGAATTTTGATGTACACTAGCAATTCGGAGTGAAAAGTAGAAAGCCCTTTGTGGCTTGATGAGATTTTGCGTTTGTACATGTGAGAATAGGCGTGTTATGTTTGTGTACATTTGAGAATAGGCATGTTTTACATCACAAAACTTTTTTTGAAGAGATAGTTCCACTGGCCCCGTGGATTTTTTTTTGCGTTCAGTTGGTCCGCTTCATCGTCCACATACCGACGTGATCTTGGACGACATTTTTGTATCTGAGATTGGAGAAACCTCGGGTTGAGCGCAGCTGACGATGAATGTTCTTTTGATACTCGAGGACTATAAAGTGAAACGGAAGAACACACGTGTGAGTCGAAAGGGATTAACTCAATCGAGAAGAATCGATACACTTTTGAAGATAGATTCAAACAAGCTTACCATAAGGTTCTCCCGATAGCATAGTCTCCGATGGTGTGTAATCGGTGCTAATATCGACTATAGCTAGAGTGCCTCCAGGTTGCAATACACGGTAGGCCTCTCTGATAATCCTTTCTCGACCCGCTTTAGGAACTTCGTGGAATGCATACATGACGGTTACCAAGTCAAAAGTCTTACTTGGGAAATTCGTCCGTTCGGCATTTCCGACTGTAAATTTCGCTCTTCTCGGAAATTTCCGGTCTTGTCCCGCGATGGGTATCTTCTGTCGCTCTTTGTCCATCTTGTTAGTCACGAATGAAACAATTGGCTTCAAGAATCCTACGCGATTGGTAGCAAAGTTGGCCATACTGATCATTTCCGAAGAAGTGTCCAAGCCGACAACGAGTTCCGAATCCGGGAATACATCTTGTAATGCACGGGTTGAAATACCCGTGCCACAGCACATATCGAGAACTCTTGGGTTCCTGTCACCTTGGGAGTTTCGGAGCATAACAAGATTCGAGAGTTGTTGCGATACCTGTGAAAAAAAAAGCACAACTCGGTATATTAGTCACGATAAATCGTCAACCAAACGTATAATAATAGATGTTCAAACAATCATATTTGATGTATCAAGCACGATCAATAAACACGGTCCATTCGCATTTTACTTACAATCGATCGAATATCTTGTCCATCGTAAGCAAGTTCGTCGATGACTTTAGTGCTGATAGGAGCTAACACTGCGTGTATGGCACCTAAGAAACCGACATTGCCGAAATTATGGATCCTGGGATCGTACCAGTATTCATCCTCATAGGAAATTGCTTCTTTGTCCGTTCGTTTCGCCGCGCTTGCCCTACCGACTTGCTCCATTGTTTTCGCTGTAATGACATTCTTGCCGTCATTTACGGTCGGGGGAGTTGCTGGAGGTTTCTTCAAAACCAATGGTGTCTTCAGCCCCTCCAGCCCGGTCGGATTCTCGACCGGTCGAAATGCACCAGCAACGGATGGTACGAGCACCAGTTGAAGTAGAATCAACTTTGTGTTTGTGAAAATCATGTCGGAAAGCTGATATAGAGAAAAAATTCGGAAAGAACAATGTGACAAAAATTTAGCGAAACGATATTCGATAAGTCCAGATACGAATCTGAATGAAGCTGTGCTTTCGGAATTCCTGTAGATGTCAATTCTGCCCGACCTTGTCAAAATGTCGAAAGGTCGCACGTGTGTGATCTCGAATCGTGGCTTACGACTGCCTCCTGATCCGAGCTAAGACTAAAACTCTCTGAGTGGTAAATTCGTACCTGACAAGTAAATTGTCTTCAAAATGGAACTATGTTTTAAATGAATGATTTATGAAAGGCGTCGTTTGCTTTGCAACGGTCTAACGTTCTTTTTCTCTGACTTCAATTCGAATTCTGGTTGATTGCTACGTACGGCCCAGATTTGCTGTTTCGACGCATTGTTCCGAACACCTCTAAACGTGTGTCATTGTTGCGTCAAATTCTTCTCTAACAGAAAATTTACACACCCGTCCGGCGCCACAATTGTGTACAGGTGACGTGTATTGTCGTGTAAATTGGCACAACGGTGCCACTTTGAAAATGTTAATGACTTTAGAAATAGGCGAACATGGCGTCATTGGTGATTTCGAACTTTGCCCAATCCCATTCGGTCCCACGTTGATAGAATTTGTGTCACGCCGAATTTCCCTTCAATTCTGATTCGGCAATAGGTGACACCACCAGCTGACTCATCTCCCGGGATTTGAAGTATGCTAACAGTCGCTCGTTCATAACCCCAACCCCACAGGTGTTGAAGATATCCGGATAATATCCGGGTGACCCCTTCGTCACTCAGGATCTTATTCTTCAAGTTGACATATCCTGATGTGAGGCATGGTGCACTATCCAGTAGTTGCTGTTTCACCATGGATACAATCTCATTTGAAATAAGAGACGCGTCTCTAGGTGACGGAGGAATGTTAACGAGAAACGGAAATTGCCAGAGCGCTCTGACGTTCTTTGCATTCCTGTGGCGTTGAAATTCGTCACTCACGAAATAGATCAGTTACCTCAATGGGATAGGCTCCTAGAAGATTCTTGCAATACTTAGTATAAGAAATGTGGTTTATGAAAACCAATTGCAATTCGTATCCTCGAGATCATTGTGATGTTGGTTGAATGACGCATTATTCATTTTGCGTTTTTGTTTTGACGTTTTCTGAAAAATGAGCTTTCCGATTCTGTGTATTTTTGAGAGATCCTCGGTGGTTTCAGACACAAGTCGCACGCCACGCGATACAAGCGCGGCAAATCGACACAGTGCAGGAAAAATCTTTCTTCCTTGAACTGAGTGTTTTCGATTCAAACATACCCGTGACTGAACGTACGGCACATCATCATCATCTTTTCTCTGCCTCTGGTGCATTTTATTTTTCTAAAAGCAGCTCAATAACACAAAGAGTCTACAAGTCAACGGCTCGTCGCGTAAATAATCAATAACAATATCACACAGTTTGGCATAATCAAGAATATGAACGATATGATTGACCGCATTCGGGCTCTATTGGTGCTGCTGTTTGCTACGCACACTTTGGTTCGTGCGTTTGTTCCAACGTTCGACCATACGCATACTATTTGCACACCCCACTATGCTGTACCGATTGCGGATGATAATGAACACGCATATTTATCAGCATCGACTACAACAAGGAGGGATTGGCTCGGTAGAGTAACAGTAGTGGCTAGCAGTGTATTTTCGCCGATGATAGCTCGGGCAGAAGACGCAGTAGTAGCAGACCCAGTTGTTGTCCCTACTGCGGAAGCGCCGGCTCTTGAGCCGGCTGCACCACCGGGTCCACCTCCGCTAGAAATGAAAGAATTTGTTGACCCGGAGGGCTTGTTCAAGTTGAGGGTTCCAAAGGGATTTTATACGTTGCGACGAACCGTAAAGGGAGATCTTCCCGATGCCAAAACGGGCAAGGGTCGGCGCGGAAGCAGCATTTTCACAGCAGGCAATATGGCAAAAGCCGAGGTCGTGGCTGTGGAACGATTCCCGACACGCGTGTTGTTAGAAGAAAATGGTGTGAAAGTTACGGGTGATCTGAGCACATTTCCCGCAATTGGCGATGCGAAAGCAATCGCTTCACTCATTGTTTTAAGAAGAGAAAAGGAAACACAGAACCAACTGGCACGAGTTTTGGATTCCGTCAACGTATCGCCGGACGGTAAAACATTGTCCTTTCGAATCAGAACCGAAATCGATGTTCAGAAACCCGAACTGCTACTGGAACAAACGGGCGTTTCACAGCTATTTCGGGTGACGGTAGCAAAGGCAACTCTAAACTCAAATGATGGAAATATCATGGCGGTTTTTGCATCTGCTCTGGAGCAAGACTTTAAGAATGGACAAGACGGACCGGCATTGGAGGATACAGTTCAATCTTTCCAAGTGTTGTAATTATAATAGAATGAATCCTTCAACAGAATTTACTAAGTGTATCGAGCTATAGTACGCTCGAACTTGAAAAGGAAAAAACGAATATTTACAATAGAGGTTTTTGGTGTCTATTGCCGTTAATCTCCAGTTTTTGTCCAAACTTGCTATTTGCTCCGGCGTAAACGTAAGGCTATTCTAAAACTGGCAATCTCTTCAAATCCCGCATCATATTTTTATGATGCGATTCGTTCGTACCACCACCAATTTCCAACAATTTACTGTCTCGCCACAATCGTTCAACATTGTATTCGCCAACATATCCATATCCACCCAGTACTTGTATGGAGCGATCAGCAACTGTCTTTGCCATTTGTGCACAATACAACTTTGTTCCGTCTGCATCTAATCCGTTGCCATGAGAGTTCAGATCTAGATTTTGGGCCAGAGCGTATACATACGAACGGCCTGCCATATACTCGGCATATGAAGTGGCAATAGCGGATTGTATTTGTCCAAAGTCACCAATGGGCTTGCCAAAGGCTTTGCGACCATTAGATGCATAATCGGTCATAACGTTGATACATCGACGGGCAATACCGAGGGCCATGGCGGCTAAACCTAGTCGTTCGATTTCAAGATTTCGCATCATACAGAGGGTTGCACCATTCACCTCTCCGATTATGTTCTCAGCTGGAACTGGAACTTTATCGAATACTAGTTCCGCGGTTGGCTTCGATTGGACACGGGACACATTTGAAGGATCAAAAACATTGTGTCAATACATGTTCACCTGGCATAAATGATGCTACTAATTAGTTTTCGTTCTGTCAATACAAAACGTGTACTTACCGAAGCCCTCATCCCTAGCTTGTCTTTGATTTGTTGTCCAACATGAAATCCCTCCATATGCTTCTCAACCAAGAAGCTAGTGATATCACTTCGATTGCTACCCGTTCGAGCATAGACTAAAAACAAATCGCCCGTTGTCTTTCCACCATCCAATGTGCCATTGGTAATCCACATTTTTTGACCCGTCAGTTCCCATACTTTTGTCGATTCGTTTTCTATAGCCTTCGTAGTCATACCCAAGACATCGGTGCCTACAATTGTTTCGTTCGTGGAGGATATGCTGATGAGATGATGTATGGCTTTGAATATCTGGATTTCACTTTTTGAAAAAATATTTTTACATACCTGCATTGGGTTCACTCATGCCCATCCCACCTAAATGTTCTCCGGTTACAATAGATGGCAAGAACCGTTTCTTCTGTTCCGTCGAACCATTGATGCTGAGATTATTCACCAGCAAGAGGGAATGGGCTAGATAACTCAGACACAAGCCTGGGTCACTGTAGGACAATTCCTCGTGAACCAAGGCAACTGCGGTAGCGTCAAGCCCAGATCCACCGTATTCCTCTTCGACAGTTAGTCCTAGCAATCCCAAGTCGCCTAATTTTTTTAGCAACGAGAGATTGAATGACTCAGTTCGATCGTACTCTAATGCTTGTGGTTCAACTTCGTTCTCTACAAAGTCTCTTAGCATAGATCGCAACTGGATATGGGTGTCTGTTGGATTGAAAAAACTGGTAAGCGACGCAGATGGGGATGCAGATGCCGCAAAATTCCGTTGCCTTATGGGAGAACGTCGGAGGCCCAGTCTGAAAAGAGAGCTGCTTTTCGCTAGCTTGTGCATAATAGTATGACGGTGTGTGCTCACTTTAGGAAAGTCGGCAAAAGTGTGTATCTATGTGAGGAATCTCAAGAGAACAAGAGGCGTCGAAAGAACGAGAAATATTGCATCAGCTGTCGAGTCTGTGTGGGATTAAAATGAATTCTGTTGTTGATGCCTTCGTTTTCTCCCAAATAAAAGGAGCTAAAGTAGCTCTCGGTCTCCGCCCTTGATTTTTTTCGATGGATACGAAGTGGACAAAACGAATATAACTGATATCCCAAATAATGCTAACAGGTGTTGTGGTTATCCTATTGTGGTTGTAAGGAATCTTTGGACGGATGAACTAACCTTATCAATGTCTTCTGCAAACACACTTGACCCATCCTCAGTCGCCGAGGGCGAGGCACCAGGCGAGGCAACTATGTTGGTGTCTGAGTTTCCTCCCCCGCCCTTTTACTACACCGAGGCCTCGAGTTTGACACCGCCCAAAATTCCGCAGGAAGCCTTGGAGCGAGGGACTCGAAAAGCAGCAGCAGCTGCTGCTGCTGCTCGTGCCGAAGCAGAACGACAAAGGCTCGCGGATCAGTCGGGAGACTTATTGGGTGGTGTGTTAGCTGGAAATACAGGAAACGAAATAACAGAGGAGGAAGGTGACGTTGTAGGAGTCTTTGGTGAAATTGTAGAAGACCCATTGCTAGTCAAGCCATTGGACTCGTGTGAAGACCCAATTGTTATTCGAGATGAAGTAAAGAGGCTAAATAGGAAAGTAGTGAAGTTGTTTGTAGATTTGGTCAACGACTTGGTGAATCGCCCGGCCGAAAATAAGTGAGTACGGTACAGTGTCAATGGACAAAACGCCGATTGGTATTTGAATGCAAGGTGATAGGAGAGCACTACTTGGCGTATGTGTATATTGAATTCGTTTGCAACCACTCAAACGAATCGCATTTTTTCATTCATAATTTGTCCTGGATCCAATTTTAACGGTAGAAAACGACGAGACGAGCTTCAGCACAACGTGTTTCTCATGCTGGAAGAAACAAATAAATTCAGAGAACATCAGTCTCGAGAGTTATTGATCGAGATCTTAGAAGAACAAAGCAAAGAGCGCGAGAAACTCATAAAAGAGCTCGAAGACAAAATAAAGCTTACTGATGAGATACTATCAAATGAAAGCTCTTCAAACGCAGTATCAATGGATGAATCGTCATGACAGCGTCACAGCCAAGAGAAGAAAAAGAACAATGATGGGAATACTTCTCTTTGAAAGGGAGAAGTACGTTCACCGCAACCAACGCCATACCATTCACTTCCGCTAGATCGATGATCCTATGGCCTGAATATAGAACAACAAAATATTTGAATTCCAAGCGGGAATTCACCATTTCTTCGAAACAGCCAGTAAGAAATTCAACAGTAAAATTTTACATACATCATGGTTGTGGAGAAAAGAATTTTTCCGTACAAAGTTTAAAAGCGATCGAAACTAAATATTTAATCATAGTGTTTCTTTTCACAACCAAAATTCTATTTAGTAAAGACCGTCTTCTTTTATCCATTTTGCTGCCTGCTTTGCGTAATACGTAAGAATGATGTCTGCTCCTGCTCGTTTGAAACATGTCAAAGTTTCCATCACAACATCCTTTTCTTCCAACCATCCCCGTTCGCAAGCTGCTTTGATCATTGCATACTCTCCAGATACGTGATAGGCGGCAATCGGAAGAGGACTGGCATCCTTCAGACGACGAATGACATCCAAGTATGGCATACCAGGTTTTACCATGAGCATATCGGCGCCTTCGGCTTCGTCGAGGGCTGCCTCAATCAGAGCCTCTCTTCCGTTGGCAGGGTCCTGTTGGTAGGTTTTCTTATCTCCGAATCCAGGGTGGCTATCCAATGCGTCTCGGAAAGGCCCATAGTAGGCGCTGGCGTATTTGGCAGTGTAAGAAAGAATTGAGACGTTGGTGAAACCTTCCGAATCAAGAGCATCACGAATGGCTTTCACTCGGCCATCCTACGAACAACACGAAAACAATAGGTGGGAAAAATTTCTCAGTGAGTTAGTTGATGGGTTGGTCAGGGAGTAAATACACAAATTATTCCACTCGACATTTTTCACTTACCATCATGTCACTAGGCGCGACGATATCAGCACCGGCCTTTGCTTGGCAAACCACCTGTTTGCAAAGTTGATTGATTGTCACGTCATTCAGGATCTTTCCGTCTTCTACAACACCGTCGTGTCCTTGGTCGGAGTAAGGGTCTAATGCTACGTCGGTCACAACGATGGAATCAGGGTAGGCCTCCTTAATCATGCGAATGGCTCGAGGAACAATTCCTTCTGGGTTGTAGGCCTCAACTCCCAAGTTAGTTTTCAACTCATCAGGGACTTTTGGGAACAAAACAAATGTCTTGACACCCAACTCGTACGATTCACCTACTTCCTTCAACATGGAATCAAGGGAATGACGCTCGCACCCAGGCATGGATTCAATTGCTTGGTTGAAGTCTTCGTCGTGAATGAAGAGAGGATAAATGAAGTTCGATGGTGTGACGATATTCTCGCGAACCATACCTCTCATCGTTGCCGATTTTCTGTTACGACGAGGACGCGCTCTCTAAATAGATATCAATGAATATCAGACGGGTCAGATTCGCAGAATGGGAAATAATTCAAAGACCAGACCAATTCTCAAGATACCGTTTCAGACTTGCGTTTCAATCTTACCTGCTGAACCCATACTTCATCATTATTATTTCGAGTAAGAGCGGCATTATCCCCGGCAACAGGATCATAAGATCCTTCAGCGTCGATCCCGCGAAGAGACTTGTCGATTGGATCGGGGTTTTCTGCCATACGCAAGGCAGATCCAACAGAAGCTGGACCAACGGCCGTAAAGGCTGAAGCAGAGATTGCAGATGAGGCGAGGAAAAAGGCAGTGGCAAAGAACTTCATGGTACAGTTATTGATACGTTGTTTGAGGGGAAAGAATGTGTTCACAGCGTAGGTTGCTGTGTATTTCGTCGAGAGAAAAGATGAGAACGCAATATCAAGTTGTGCCGATGACGATAGTTGAAGTTTTTTGACATGATTCCGCGTGAAACATACACAAATTCAGTCCCGAAGGAAACGGGACCCATTCAATCCCTAAAGATTTCAGTCGTGAAAATTTGATTGATCCATCTGATAGCCATTCGCTGATGTTGTTGTAGAAGTATCAGTATATATCAAATAGAAAGAGACTCTAAATGGTTACGGAGCTCTTTTGAAACAGATCGAAGAAAAGAGATAATTTCCAAGGACGAATATATCACAATTATGGTCGATTTGGCATCGCTCTTGGAAAATACCGAACGACGAATTGACCCGAATGCTTGGACGTCGATTTGTACTGGTTTATCGATAGATTCGACTGGTGCAGATGAAAAGGGCATCAAAATACAGGAATCAAAAATTAGCGTGAACGATTCGAATATAACAACAAAACATGAGAGAAGACGAGACAAATTAATACGTAACGGATTCGCACTTGTGGATGAATCATTCGATGTACAGAAAGTTAGAGAGGGAATCGAGCAATTACACGAGCAGAACGTGCCGGCAACGTTCATCCTGCTCTTCGACGAGGCATGGCAGCTAGCGTGTCAATCCAAACACGTATTGGAACAGGCTTCGCATAAGAAAAATGTATTCAATTATGATCTTCTTGCATGGTATATCAAACCAGGAAGTCCAGGATTTAGCCCGCATCGAGATCGCCAGCCAGAAGATGCTCCTTCAACTTTTCATTCCGACGACCAGGCAAAATTTATCACGAATTGGATCGCATTATCTGACGCCACGCCCGAAAATTCATGTCTATACATGATTCCAAAGCCGTATGACCCAGGGTATACATCAGGTGATATCGATAGCGTAGTAGATGACAAGGACGGCGACAAATCTCAAGATGGCGAGAAAGAGAATGGTAACGCTGACCCTCTTCATCGAGCATTATCATCCAAAGAAAAATTCCAGCACATTCGTTGCCTCCCCAGAAAAGCTGGTCAATCCATCCTTTTCACACATCGCATAATTCATTGGGGATCGCAAAGTGATCCTGCAGATCAGGATGATGCTGAACAGAGTACCTCAACATCTACGATATC
>Ga0115013_10000976_pt1 | contig 16859 bp, 10 predicted proteins | sample SouAtlMetagenome_2_FD_88686 | JGI IMG/M metagenome (GOLD analysis project Ga0115013, IMG submission 88686) | Marine eukaryotic phytoplankton communities from Atlantic Ocean - South Atlantic ANT15 Metagenome | ecosystem: Environmental > Aquatic > Marine > Oceanic | place: South Atlantic Ocean...
AGCGGCAATGTAAAGATCATCGGGGGATCCGATCTTGCGTTGATCGATCGACTTGTAGGCAAACATTTCCGGGGAACAAGAATCGTTTTCGTCGTCATCGTTGTTGGGGTAGAATGAGACCATATCGACCTTGCAGTACGTTCCCGAACCAATGTGCCCGACTTCCTTGAGTTCCTTGCGATCAATGGCACTAATGGCGGAAGAATTCGATGTTAGTGAATTCGAGGAGGTAGACCGTCTCAGGCTAGGCCCTATGATCGATGAAGACGATTCCACCGAAGAGGCGGCCGATCTCGCTGATACATCAATACAGTTGTTGCATCTCGAAATGGAAGCGAGGGCGTCATCGTGTTCTTCCAACTCGTGAAGGGGAATCCTCAGATTTTCATGTGGAGTAATCATAATTGTTGTTTCGTTTCCCTTTGTTGTGGTTCGAGTATTATGAGGATAGAGAGTTCCTTTCTCTAGCCACATGGTGCTTCCCATGAACGGCTAGAAAAATGCTTGGACAAGAAATAATCGTTTTTGAGAAGCTTGGAAAACTACAGAGCAAAACTGCTGAGTAAGATCAGAAAAGTTGCAAGCCGTATTTTGAGAAGCAATAATGCAAAACGGCACTAAAAAGTATTCAATTGCCCTCTATTTGGACTTATAATTATCAAATTGAAGAAAGAGTGTTCTTTAAACTATTCTGACTCACTTAGACTTCTGGGCATCTGTACTTATGATACTTCGTATTTCGAGGGGTTGAAATAGCTGCTCCAAGGCACAGTATTATTTTTTTGAGAAGTAAACGCGGGAACAAATAATGCACACGCGTAATTGCTGATTTTGTCAATTCAAGCTTGAACGCGTTTCTGCGCAGGATCTCATTAAGTGAGCTTCAAACTTCAGGAACTAAAGTGGCCTAATGTCTTTTCACTTAACAAACGCCGACTTCAATCTGGGATTCCATAAATGATTTCCAAGTTTAAAATTTATGGAAACCGTCCATCACGCTGTTGAATTAACGAACCGCAGTCATGATGTTTGTGTTTTCGCTCTGCCAAGCAGGAAAGCGGGGAACTTTTATTCGCGGAGAACTAAAAAGAGGGGAGAACAAGAATGAGACGGGATGAGATTACAACTGGGATTAAACAACAACAGAATACCACTTGTTCGTTGTCTTCTCTATGCCCGAGCTTCTGATTTCAAAGAATAGAAAACCGTTTCTCATTCCACAAACGAACAAACTAGTATGACACGCAAGCAAGAGAACACAAAAACGGTATAGTACAACCTCCGGAGGTAGTAGTTGGCGGATAAAACAAACATAAACAGAGGGCAGTTGAAATAACGGCAGAAGTAATTAATCTTTAGAAAAATGATTTCCTCTAGCACCAAGGCTCCCCCTTGATCGTGGAGTAACGACACGAATTTGGTTCTTCTAACATGTGGGATTGGTGCTGAATCTTGGCATGTACGGAGAGTCTTTTTTCACAATATAATCTTTGTCTTTTTCTGATTGTCTCTCTCTCCGATTGCTTCTACCCCAAGAGAAGAGCATCGTAGTTTTTGACGCAGAAAGTATGGCGTTCTTCGATAGGAGCTATACTCTTACTGCTACTTTTACCCATACGGATACCCATACGCCACCATTCGTTGCGATCCTTCCATTGTTTCTCATTCCCACTTCTACCACTACTTGCTGTCCGAGGCAAACGCCTCGCTTCGAACCTCCTCATAAAAGGCCTTGACGAAAGCCCGTTGAGAGTCCGTCTGTGGAGACCGTGAAAGGGCTGGGGACATGTTTTCGTGTCCCAACCTCGACGAGTATCCTTTCTGAACAATCTCCAGAATGCTCTGGGCGTTGCCAAAGACCAAATCACTTTTCAATCTTTGGGCTTGCGCAAATTCCAACAGCGTCAACAGGCAACTTGCCGTCAATCCCGCCCGGCCACGGCCACCCCAGCAATGAATATAGACCAGTGATGACGTGGTTGTATTATTATCCTTTGTTTCGTCGTCACCATGATCCAGAAAATCGAGAATCTTCCATAACAGTAGTTTGAGATTCTTGGAATTGGAGGGAACCGACAAATCCTTAATGGGGTGGTGGATGTACTTGACGGTGGGTGGCTGCTGTGGTTGCGTGTTTTCGTTTTCCAAAACCTTTGTAACGGTGGAGGCGTAGTGCGAAAAGGGATTGGGCCACTCTTTCCGGCTCGCAGCATCGGCCAGATAGATTTCACCCTGGTGTTTGGCAATCCAGGAGTCGTGATCGTCCTGGGGTGGGAGTTCCGATTGAAGGCTGATAAAACAGACCCTGTTGGCATTGGCATTGTGGTTGTGGTAGAGGACCTTAGAAATGTGTTTGGAAACCTCCTCTTCGGTCGGTGTGTTGGTTTCCGGGACCCTTCCAGGATATTGCCCCACCATGATGACCCCCGGAAGGATCCAGTTGGAAAACCCTCGTCGTTGTTGATTCAATCCCGACTCGTACGAACTGTCAAAATACAAGGATTGGGGATCATCTTTCATAGATTCGAGAGTATCTGATGGAATGGTCTGGAGGACCGAGGTTGCCTTTTCCAATAACTTTTCGATAGTGATTTCGTCACTGTTGGTCTTTCGATAATATCCCGTCCTCATCGATTCAAAGAGCGATGTCGTGCCGGGCTGGCGATATGGATTGTTGTTTTTGTTTTTGTTGGTTGCAGTAGTAGAGTGAAATCTTCTTGGTTTGGTACATTGATTAAATCCATAAGCTGCAACAACAGCTCGAGACGACACGAAGGCACCAGAGGACGCCGATGATCGGGTAGCGGTGGCAATGGCGGCTGTCTTCCAAAGAAACGACCTTTTGATCATGGTGAGGCTGCGAGAGCAGATCAGAAACAAAGAAATTCGATTCAAATCTGTTTGTTTCTGTAAAGAATACTTATTCGATGGGCCTTGCTCGTTAGTTTCTTCCGCACTCTAGCTAGCTAGTGGATGGTCGATCTGCGTCAACTTGTATATACTTTTAAAAATAGAAATGCAATTCTTTTGTGGCGCCTCCAACGTACGTCCTTCTCACCGCTAGTCTCTGTGTTGTACTCTTGAGAGAGCGTACTACTCGCGCATTCGCAATAGATAAACCTACGTAAAGATTCATCTCCGGAGAATCCAGCAGAATACAATGTTTCTGACCTCAACACAGCAAGGAAAAAGCAAGAGAAGCTTTTGTTGGTATCCAGGCAGCAGTAGAAGAACCACCGAAAATCCACCGGATCATCGCTGCGGGGAACCAGAACGAGGAAAAATGAGAAACCTATGGGTTTGCTGCATTACTATTTTGCCTTTGATTGTGTTTAGAGAGGTGAAGACAATTTTGCTTTATGAAGCGTCGATGCCCGAGAGACAAACATTTGATACTCCGACATTCGACGATAATCCTTGGAACAACAAACTCACAACCAACCAACATAACTTCTCCTGTGACAATCATGGCTTGAAGGAGTTGGGGTTTGTCCACATTCCCAAAACCGCCGGGTCGTCGATCGAAAAGGCGGCGTTCGATGATCCCTCCCCAACACGGTGGGGATATTTTGCCTGGAGGGGGGATCAACCCACTTTAAAAGAAATCAAGGAGAAATGGCTCCGCAAAAAATACCTCGGTCCCGAATACCGGAAAGATATAACAAACACTCTGTGGCACTTCCCACCATTCGTGCTGCCGTTCATCACCAGAAACAATACTCCGTACGAAGGCCAAGACCTGTTTGCGATCATTCGCAATCCCTTTACAAGAATTGCGAGCGAGATTCAATATCGAGAGAGAGGTAAAGAAAGGGAGAAACGTCTGAACAAAACGGGTGTGAACCGTCGCACGCAACAAGATCTTCAAAAGCTGCTCAGTTGCTCCCGCGAAATGAAAAACGCTTCGACACTTTTGGATCCAAAAGGTTTCAACTGTTTGTTTACCAAGCAGGGTCACCTTATACCCCAGTGGCAGTTCTTTTACGACCGCTTTTCCAAACAACGACAAATCCGATATCTGTTGCACTTTGAAAGGCTCTCGGAAGACTTTTCAGATCTCATGGAGTCTTATAATCTCAACATATCCATGGGTGGGGAGCGCAAACGGCCAACCAACTACACGGACGTAAAAGACGGTCTGTTTCGGGACGCCACAGACTTTGACGAGACCACGCGGCTCCTCATTGTGGAACTCTACCGGGACGACTTTGAATTGGGGGGTTATTCGCTCAACGTGAGCGATACTGCTTCGTTCTCGAGGGATTGGAAAGCCAATGGAAACTCCAAATTTTGGGAGCTGCCGTGCCAAACGAATTTGGAATTTTTGCCATAAAAGTGTACGCACTCAACGACACACAACATTTACCAAACTGCATAGCTCGCACCGGTTTGGAACAAATCTTGGGGTGGGTTGCAACCAAGAGTGCTGGGGGGTAACCAGGCAGCGCGACCAACAAGCAACAGTTCGCAAGCGACAGAAGCTCATATAATTCTTAGGAGTCCCAATCAAGACAACCTTGGCAAGGGCTTTGACAAACTTCATGCGTTGTCCCTGGAGTGGAGAGACTAACATTCTGATCTCCTCACTCCCCATCCGCTAACCTACACTCTTATCATAGCAGCTCCAGTTAGAGTATATCTGTCTTACCAGATCCTAGAGCAGCTACAAAGGTTTCTTTGTCAAGGTGTCCAAGAGGGTCTACTATTTAGGCTTGTAGAGGTATGAATGAATCTATAAATCATAAAATTATAAATCTATCGTATTTACAGCTATTTGGCGCCGTTCTTGCTCCCAGAGATCCCATCCGACATCGAATTCCCCATCGCCACAGAAGTTGTTGTAATCTGGATGGGACGGATCCGAATGATCCATTAGGAGCTCAAGTTCTTCTTCGCAAAGATGTGAAGCAGGAATGTATCTATGGTGGTTTTTTTTCAATTCTTTTCTTGGGAGAAGACGTAAAGTTGACATTATGATGTGTCGACTCGTGGTCCTGTTTTTGTCGAAAGTGTGGAGGACAAAGTGATCCAACCCTCAATGACTTGTCTTTCCAAACTTTGTTGAACCAGTGGTCGACCGGCAGTTCTGGTCCAGATCCCTCCAAAAATTCTTGTTTAAAGACTCTTTCCATTTTTTCCGGATTGTTGTTGGTGTACATCATGGCACCCGCGGCGTACCAAAACTGCAACCCCTCACGGACCGTATCCTTTTCATCGGCTTGGCACTTTCTTTTGATGCGGGGGTGTTGGTGCAGAAACAGAATGTCGTAGTCCTTGTATATGGCTGGATCGACATCCCATTTTCGAATGGCTATTGTGTCAGATTCCAAGGATATAGTCGGGGTATTATGCTCTAAACCGAGTCTCCAGGCATTCATGTGCGAGTAAAAGATTCCGATCTGGCCAGGGCCTTCATGTGGAAGTAGGTTCATATGCATCTTGGTGATGGCGGTCCGCTTTTCGATCATACTAACTGTAGAATTCCAAATCTTACCATTTACGGCTTCGGTCTCGCAGACAGGATATCCGTATTTCGACAAGGACTTTTTCGTGCGGTTATAGTAGAAGGAATCCTTTTCTTTGTCGAGTCGGAAGGAAATCACCTGGGGTGGTGTTGTCGATGCTCGTGGTGTTGTATCATCTTTTGGCGGTCTGGAAGACGTGAAGTTCCATTCCCAAACGTCCGTAGAGTTCAGGGGTAGCAGTTCTATGGGGCATTGAAAAGTTTCCGGCAGTTTGACTATTTTGTTTGATTTCGTTTCGTTTGAATTTGGGTGGAACGACGAGCCCGAGTCGTTGAACGCATTACGTTTGACTAGTAGCTTCTGATATGCCACCAGAATCAAAAGAAGAAACGTCAGCAAGGTGCATCCTCTCTCTTTCCACGTCCTCGTATAATTCGCTCCTTGGTTTCCTATTGGCATCATTGCATCGTTTCTTGAGCGGACCAGCCGCCTTGGCACTGGTTTTGTCGCTATCATCTCCATCGTTTTTTCGAGCGGTCGGTCGATCGATTCGTTCTCACTGTAGCCGAACGATACAAAGGAGTACCACGATATAAAGGACTACCAATAATCGTTGTGTCGCTATCGTAACAATAATTTTGCAATTGTGCTTCCCGAAATGAGCCGTTGGAATTATTCACGATTACCACTAACAAATTAGTACGAGAAAGAGTGCACGAGAAACTCTGACATTCGTTTCGAACGAAAAAGAGCACAAAAAAGCAAGAAAAAAAAGAGAACAACATTCAGGATTCCAACGTCGTCCCCGACCGTAGTACTGACTGAACCTGAGCTTGCTTAACTTCGCTGAGCAGACGGGAAGCGGTGCTGTCAAGCTAGTATGGTCGTTCCCATCAGAGGGCAATGAGTCAAACTGTATAATCCATTGAAAGGAGTAAGGAAAAGTATAACATTTTACTCCTTTTCAGGACTACTTTTCACCCCAATTTCAAGTGAACGCACGACTTTTCATTATCAGCCCCTCAACTACAAACTAGAGACCACGAACTGCTCTCGCCTGGATTTGTTGGGCAATTCTCAAACCGTGCCAACGGTCGAATCGAAAAGCAAATTGGAAGAAAATGCGGCAGCCAAGGCTGTGGTTTCTCTCGGCCCTCATCATCTTGGGAATTGGCATTGGTCGGAATTTCCTCGCCTTCGAAACGGAATTTGCCAGACCACTCAAGGAAAGGATCTTGGAAGATCCTGTTGGTGCTCTCTTTGGTACCACACCAACAGCAAACACAACAACAACCATTGCCTACGCTATTACGGTGACGAATTTCCAGCAGCCCAATCGAACTACCAACGAAACAACAACAAAATTAAAATCCAATCTATTGGATCGCGCCGCCGTCCTGCACCAATCCATCAAACTGGCCATGTCCCAAACTTCCAAATACGATTACCACATCCACGCCTTTGTCCATCCAGAAGCCATTGGTGTCAAGCCCTACCTCGAACGATTGGGATACATTGTTCATATCAAGGACACGCCCTTTGATGTCAACAAAATCGAGAACGAGTATCTGAAAGAAAAACAAACCAACGGGTGTTGCGGTGATAAGGAATACCTCAAACTCTATTCCTATTTGCTGTTCGACTATCCGGTCGTCGTGCACGTCGATCTGGATTATCTGTTTCTCAAACCCATGGAGGACCTCTTTGATTTTATGACGGATCCTTATTATGATCCAAACAACTTTCAAAATTCCACCATGTGGCCGAGCAGCATGACCAACCTGACGACGATCCACAACAAAAACGGAAGTTCCATCGATTTTTTGTACACCCGCGATTACAACATGGTCAAACCTGGAGTTCGTCAGCCCTACCAGATCGGTGTCCAGGGTGGATTCTTAGTTTTGAGGCCCAGCCAACACGATTTCGATAAATTCGTTTCCACCATTTTGAGTGGTGGAGGATATGTGAAGGGTGGATGGGGAAACGGACTCCAATTTGGTGGATATTACGGTTCGGCGACGATCCAGGGACTTGCGAGTTATTATTACGGGCATTTGGAACCGAATCGGGATATCGAATTGAACCGGTGTTATTACAACACCATGGTCGACAATCCCTACTATACCGATCCCACAACAAACATTACCAAATGCCGGACCACCCAAGCAACCTGTCAGGACTGTCGAGAAGTTCCCATTCAGGACATATATTCGGTCCATCTTACCTTGTGTAGCAAACCCGAACACTGCAATCTGAATCCCAAAAACGAACTCTGTCGCCAACTCATGACGAAATGGCACCATGTGCGAACCTCGTTGGAAGACGAATGGGCCACCTGGTATAACTTGACGCAAAACAATGTTAACGTCAAAACCATAAACAACGCCAAATACGAAAAAAGCACTCCTGGTAATGAGCACACCAATCCCTATGCTATGCTGCGGAACTACGGAGGTCACTGCGGTTCCCATCACCGACGAAAAAAGTATATCCCCATGGTCTTTCCTCCGATGGATGATGATATCAAACCATGGATATGAAAAAGCAACATCATAAGTAGAAGTAGCAGCAGGGCTAACAAATATTCCTGCTGCTCCTTTACAAGCAAGCAAACAACGAGGAAGGGATATTATAGATCAAAATCGAAAATGTAGCAGGTGAAGGTGGTGGTGATGATTGGTATAACGATTTCGTGCTCCACAACACAAAGATTTCGTGCTCCACGATTCCCAAAACCACAAAATGCTTTTTCACAAAGAAAAAGAGTTTCCTGCAACGAATCATGTGGGGAACAAGCGCATGATATATCCTACATCGTCGCCAGATCGTATTTGCCGACTCATGTAACATTTGGTTTTTCTTCACCAAAGGAACAGATTGCAGAATATATAATATTATTTAATTTTTCACTGCCAACTAGTGAGGCTGTCCAAACTATTGACTTTTAGATTCTTCGTCTTTACCCGGACTGCCGAGCGCTATTTGAGCTAATACGGAGGACAACATGGCAGGCTGTGTTGGCAGTGCAACCATTGGAAAATCTTCACCCATTGCCTGGCCATGCCCTCCCCTGGCGCAATCCACACCGGTTGCTGAGGTGTGTGTAGTGCAGGTTTTGCTCTGACCAATCATCCAACCCAAAGATTGCCCCTGCACCATGGTGTTGGCTGCCCTGGCTTACCACTCCTGCCTTGGCTAGCCACCCCACTGGCCACAGGCCACCAAACAGCAGGGTGTGGGGGTGGCAAGCCACTGGGGCCAAAGTCAGGGCAGGGGGCCCCTGCCCCCCCCCCCCCTGGCCTTGGTGTTGTGTGCAGTAGCACTGCACAGCATGCCATCACAGGGTGGCCCTGCTGTGTCTGGCACGGCTGTGTGGCACCACAGTTGGGCTGGATGACAAGCTCCTCCCCCCACAGGGTTTGCTTGGGTGGCAGCACAGGGAGGCAGGTTGCAAATCCTGGTATTTCTACATTTCCCATATTTTTACACGTAATGAGGGGTACTCTCCTCCATGGGAAAGCATGCCACATTATGCCGGGTGGCGGGGCTAGAGCAGACCCTAATTGAGGAGAGGATGACACCCTGGCCACAATGTAGGTTCAAGCGGGGGCACCTTGGGGTCGAGTGGGCACCGGGGGCCACAAGCAGGGCTGGCCACACCACCAAGCACCACACAAGTATTGCCTCACTGCTGATGAATGTTGCTTTGTACTTAAACGAACAAACCTAGATTCAACCAAATGGGCCGTACGACACTTCATAAAAAATAGCTCTTATCTGTAAGGCCACTAATTGTGTACAACGTCTGAAACTATGAAAACGAAAAGCATATCACGACAATACGAAACGACAATCCCATGCGCATCAACAAATGAAAATCGCGTTCCAGTCAAATTTGTTGATCTCGCAACCTTTAGAACCAAAGTTTTCCAACAACGAGGTCGCCCTAGACTGTTGAGCCTTGTATATACAAGATTTCTCAGGCATTTACGCGATTGGGCAGCTACACAAGATGGCCTTTGAGCACACCTTAAATATTTTCTGGTTTGTGGCGAATAAAAAAGCACGATTCCGGAAAATGCTGCAGCGATTCATGGATGGGATTCGCAATTTTTGGCAGTAAGTGTATCTTTGTTTGTGCTGTCACCGATTCGCTGTAATCATTTTTTGATTCAAATATAGTCAAGTTTCGAACATTGTAAATCGTTTCTATATATCGTGTGATTTAAAATGCTTTGCGCATCAAACTTTTGCCGGTAGTATTCCCCCCAGTGTCGAGCGGTGGTTTCCATGCCAAGTTCTATGCCATTTGCTTATCTTTTCATGTTGTTGCATATACAATACGTAGTACAATTCACACTCTATTATTGACAAGCATAAATTCAATCGGTCAAATTTCCCCTCCTTCGTATAACATTGTGTTCATTCGATATTGAGATTCTCCCAAACCAATTCCACGAAAGTAAATTGACTATATATTTACTCGACTTCTTCCAATTCTTCGTAGGCGAAGTTGTTTGTGTTGACTCCGGAGTAGTTGACACTATCGAATCGAAGTGTAACGGGGTATCGATCGGATCCTGGGGCACCAGCGGCGGCAACTTGTCCGACCTTGTTGTACCAGTAGGATTCGGGGCGCTTGACGCGGGCCTTTCCACCACGCTTGATGGCATCAAGCTCGGTAGCGGCGCGGCCACTCTGTTGAGCGGGAGCAAAGGCAGAAACCGAAACGGCAACGAAAAGGAGAGAGATAAGGGACTTGAACATGGTGTATATATTTAGTATAAAGTAGTAATAGCACAGGTAGAGTTGTGTTAAGATTGGTTCCGTTGTTCTTGACGACGATGATGGGAATGTACTGACGATTCCCTTTCATTCTACGCAGCTGCACTTCCGTGCACTCGCCGTACTTTTTCTTTCGAGCAGGTACGTTTTCTGATCGGGGAGGACGCGCACAGACGTGAAGCAAGATACTTCAACAAAACAACGGCCAGACGCATTTTTGAGATGGGTTCAAAAGGGGGGACAAAATTCAAGAGAAGGGGGACTGGAGGGATTTGGTGAGCACGCTAACTAGAATTCGAGACTGTTCTCACTTGAGGAAAGGATTCTCGATTTTTCGATTTCCCTTCCTGGCACTTCGATGGGGAGTTTGTTCTCTTGCTCGAAATGATTGGAATTGTTCTCCACGAATTGATTTTTGACATACCGATCCTAAGTGGAGAAGAAGTTTGACAGATTGTTCGATGGACTAAAAGGCTATGCTATTGGCGATTGAATGGTGCAACAAAGGATAAAGAAGTGAAAACCCTTATCCGAGTCAACGAGATATCACAATATTTTTGAACTCCCACAATTCGAAAACAAAACTTCCAAGAAATACTTACAATCAAACAAATTCACCACAGCAATACTCCAACAACATGACAAAATCAACGAGCTCCGTCTCCAACAGCAAAAGCAAGCTGCCCTTTTCGTTTGATCAAATCTTTGCGCAGAAACAGGGGGTCGAGCAAGCCAGGCCCGATTCAGAAACAGTCGTGGCCAGTGACGGCGTAGAATTGTCTGTCGCCGTCTACGAGCCCAACGACAACGTAATGAATGAAGTCGGTATCGCATTCGTCTTTTATCACGGTGGGGGTGCCCATTCGGGAGCTGGGTACCAAGACCTGGCCAGGAATCTCTCACAAGTCTACGGGATTGCCGTTTATCTACCGGACATTCGGGGCCACGGGAATTCTGGTGGACCACGGGGCGATTCCCCCTCCAAGGAACAGGTTTGGATGGACGTTGATTCTGTCCTAGAATTTGTCACCGCTCGACGACCACAAACCAAGAAACTCTATCTGGGAGGGCACTCATCGGGGGGCGGATTGGTCGTCAATTACGCCACGGTACACAAAGCGATGTACAAGTTGTCACCAATAGCAGGATACATCTTGGTGGCACCCGAGCTCGGATACAAGTCTGAGACGGCCCGCCCCAATCGCACCGATTTTGCTAGTGTCAGTTTGGCACCCTTCATCTTCAATGCTATATTTGGGATTCTTGGCCACAGCAAGGCCGTGCGATTCCACTATCCACCCGACTTGTTAGAATCCGATCCCGGAATGGTGGGTTTCAACACGGTCAACATGGCCAATGCCATTACTCCGGAAGGCCCATTGGAACAGATGAAGCAGCTGAGCGAGGGGCCCCCACCGCTTGGTCTCTGGGTCGGTGCGGAGGACGAATTGTTTGTCCCGGAAAAGGTGACAGCCTACATCGAGACCAAGGGTCCCAAGTGCAGCAAGAACATTGCCGAAATCGTTTCGGAAAAGAACCATCTGGGCATAGTTGTCGGAATTCACCAACGCATTGGGAATTGGATCACCCAACAAGATTGAAATCCTGCTCCAAGAATGTTATATGGCAGACGCAGCGTCTTTCAAGATTCAATTATATTCCCTATTCTATTTAGATTATGTGAAAGTTAAACAATGCTTAATTTCTATTTCTATATCTATTTCTGGATCCCCGAAAGCTACTCCGAAGAGCCAACATGGGCCGTTTTTTGTATCTTTTTTGGACTCTCAATCGACGGTGAAGAGGATAGTTGCGACGATTCTTCTTCTTTCGTGAGAACGACGCTCTCTGATGTTGTTGTTTCGAACTTGGTAGTCTCTAAAACCTCCAACAGATTGTTAATGTCTTCCTTTTTGAAAGGCTTTGTGATAAAATCAAAGCACCCCGCAGCCAGCGCTTTCTCCTTAAATTCCATCAGCGCGTGCGCAGTCACAAAAACAACCTTTGGACAGTCTGGTTTTTCCTTGTCTCGCTTCATAATTATCTCGCAGGCCTGAACACCATCCATAACTGGCATCTGCATGTCCATCAATATACAATCAAACGTTGTTCTTCCAGAGGCCTCTACAGCCTTTTCCCCATTGTCGACAACCGTCACGTCTGAAACACCGAGATGCGTCAAAATTCGAACTATTACCTTTTGGTTTATCTTGTTGTCTTCCGCTACTAATATTTTGAGTTTTCGCACGGGATATCGTTTTGTGCGTCGCTTATTTTTCGAGCATGTCGACCGTTTCTTTGGACTTGCAACAGCGGATGCTGCATGTGTTGTCTCTGTCGTTTTACCATTGTCATTCGAAGGGCCTCGAGAGCTATTGGTACTTCGAACTTCGAGTTTCTCAAGGAATTCATGAATATCATTCATTTTCAGGGGCTTAGTAATGTATCCATACGCTCCAGCCGCGTCTGCTTTTTCACGAATGTCTTCAATATCATGGGCAGTCACAAAAGCGACCTTTGCATCCTTATCTTGTTCAACAATCAGCTTACAGGCCTCGAGTCCACCCATGATGGGCATTTCCATATCCATTAGAATACAATCAAATTTGGTAGTCTTCGTAATATCGACAGCCTTCTTGCCATTATCAACTATGGTGACTTCAGCAACACCAAGGCGCTTCAGCGTTCGGTCCAGGACCTTTTGATTGATGACATTATCTTCTGCGATCAAGATCTTCAGGTCTCGCGGAGGATATTTTTTGGCAACTTTTTTGTTAGATCGTTTGTGGGTGCAGCCCCTTGCTGGTTGCGCATCTTCCTCTTCCTCCTGCTCTATCTCATCTTGGACGCTCGATGACGACCATAGTGATTCGAAACTACCGCTGCTGCTATAACTACTCATACTATCAGACCCAATCTTTTGCTGATCTGCCACGCCCTCGGAGATCTTTTCTACGAGGGCTGATGGAAAGATTCCAGTCAGAGTCTTAAAATGATGCTTGCGTCGTTGATGTAGGGGGCTATCGGAACCAAAGGTAAACCAAGTACAGCGCTCTCTTTTGACTAGTTTTTCTGAATTGAGGATTCCTTGGCGCTCTTCGATGTCTTCGTGGGCTATAAACACGTATTTATCCCTGATATTAGCCTTCAGTCCCAGTTTGCTTTCGAGTTCACTCCAGCTCAAACATCGCATGACGTTGAGATTGTATTGTTGGGTCACATCTGTTGGAAAGGGGACAAAATAATCCTCCTCTAGCGGAAGGGCATTTGTTGATCGCTCTTTTGGATCAAGGATGACGATTGAGGTGTCTAATAATTTCTCTTTGAATTTGGCACCATCTACAAGCTCCTCGTTGTACGGCAGATCGACAATAAATTCGGTAAACTTATCAATTTCGGATTTGATGGATATAGTACCTCCAAGTCGCACTACAAGATTTTTTGTGATGGAAAGACCGAGGCCTGTTCCGCCATATATAGTTTGTGTTTCTTTCGAAGCCTGTGAGAAGGGCTGGAATATTTTTTCGAAATTCTCTTCTTCGATCCCCTTACCATAATCCTTGATCGAGAAGCGAATTAAATGTTTGGCGTCAATACTTTCATTACCATTGTCGCCCGAATTGGCCTCTATCACTCGAACCTTGAAATCAATCGATGTCCCCTCTCGGCTGAATTTTGCGGCATTTCCCAATATATTGTACAGAATCTGTTGCAGCCGTCGACTATCTGTAGTCATCATTGGGCCTAACTTTCCGCAGTAACTCGTTCGAAGCTCAACATTCTTGGCCTGGAGTTTGTTGGAGATGGAATGGACCACACCATTGAGCGTGGTTTGCAAGTCGCTAGGGCGGATATCTAGCTCGAAATGTCCACTTTCGATCTTGGCATAATCCAGAACGTCGTTTACAACGCCTTGGACTAAATCAGCGCTGTTGTAAACCATCTGAATGTTATCCAACAAGTCATCATTCAAATCCTCGCTTTCTAATAGCAGGGACGACAAACCCACAATGCAATTCAAAGGAGTTCGAATCTCGTGACTCATGCAGGCAAAGTGCTCGAGTTGCTTGGAGGCATGCCGAGAGATTTCCATGTTGGCCTCCTCCAGTTTTTGGTTAGCAATGGCCAGCTCGTCAGTTCGATCCTTAATTTCGGTTTCCATCCTATCGGTTAGCGTATTGAGTACTAGATCATTGGTGTGGAGTCGCATGATGGTGGTCAGGGCAGCATGGGTCATTCGGAAAAACTGAATGTCGTCATCCGTAAAGCCATCCGGGCACTTGGTAGACCAGGCAAGCCCACCCTTGGACACACCCCGATGAATGTCAGGTAGGGCAAAATAATCCTTGTACTTGCCTCCCCGAAACCACTTTGCTGTATCGGGTGGAATATAGGAATCCGAATTCCGGATTCGAATGTGATCGGCTCTTCCTTGTTCCAGCACACAAAAGGGTTCGTCGGGACTGAAAATCTCGTTTCGCCGCTCAAAGATGTGGGAAGGGAGTTCCTTGAAAACGAATTCCGAATGGGCTTCCCACTGCCAAGTATACGCCGTGAGCTTGGGATGCAACCCAATGCCGCCACAGAACATTCGATCCAAGGGAATTCCAAGGTGCTCCCGAACATAAAGAGAATACTGGGTCATGAGGGTCTGGACGTCCTCGAAATGCCCTCCCTCACTAAAGAGCCACCGATGAATTTCTTGAACGGCCATCTGCACATGGAGAGGGGCGGTTCTAATCTTTAAGGGAATATCGGAGACACTGGAACTCCTTCCTGACGATGTCCCACTCCCACTGATGTCGTCCGACAGACCCGAAGTCACGGACTCGGCTTGGTTGGAGTTTTCAAAGCATTCCTTAATGCTGGCGCTGCAGCTGTGGCGGCGCTGAAGCCGTTTCCGCTTCATTTCGTGAATGTTGACCAGCCCGTATTTTTTCATGCGTGAACTAATGTGCTCCTTTCCCCTCGTAGCGGAATTCGAATGAGTGCTGTTCTGAGATGTAGAAGCTAATGTGTTGCTGGCTTCGGTATGGTCGCAAGTCCCCGAGATGTTGCTGTTTATCATTGTGTTGTCTTCGGCAAGGGAATCGTTTCCGATGGACATGGTGCTGTCGGCAAGAGGGCAACAGCTCGAATTATCACTCTTGTCACAATCGTACTGATCATCATCATCACCGTTCTCTTCACTTTCCTCATCGCTATCGGAAATATTGTGGTAATGTGCTTGTGTGTCTGGAAGATCTTCATAACCTTTGCTGTTTACGTCAAACTCATCCAATGTCGAGGGTTCAGACTTGTTGCTACTTGTTCTAGTTTTGGCTTTGGGAATATGGCGTGATACATTAGGCGAAGCCGTGCTTTTTCCTCCTCTCTTTTTCTCTTCCTGTTGTTGCCGTTTCTGCCTCATTCTAGCTTGCTTGTAATGGGATTGCTCATTTGTATTGGCTTCTGTAGGGCTGCAATTGATCTCGAAATGAGATTGGTTGGACTTGGAAGAGAGATCCCGGGAGTTTTCTTTGCAGGGCAAGTCCGGTGGAGTGGAAACCGAGAGGTTCATGGTGGTATTGGTGCTTCTGCTTAATTGACTGCTGTTCGTACCTTTGCTAAACTGACTGTGTTTGCTCTGATGCTGTGATTGAACATTTTCCGTTCGAGAGGTGCAATTATCATCATCCACTTCGTCATCGGACCCGTGAAGGAATTCCAAGGGCGACTCTTTTGTCACCACTGCTCCACCGTTCGTCATTATTGAGCTGGATCTTATGATATTGGTATACCTTCTTCTGCGTTTTTGAGAAGTTCTTTGGAAGCACTGCAGTATGAAGCAGTATATGGAGATGTGTTTTGTGCTATTGGCAATCTTGGTCTTGCAAAAATTCAACAAATTGTTTGCTCTCCTCGCTTCGACTATGATTTTTGATTTGTTCTTCTTGAAGAGTGTCCCGTTAGAACACGCGGAGAATGAGCATTGAATTCCTTAAGCTTCCTCGCGCCATCTGCGACCAGTTTAACGGACTAGTCTTGGAGGAGAAACTTCAAGTTTATCTGTTCTCCCTTGAAGTTTAAGCAATTAACATTTCTTCATTTTTTACTTCGATGGGGCAATTGTTTTGATCTCACGCGTTTAAAATCGGCACAGGCAAGAAACACACGGCATCGCGGAGAAAAATGTGGACGTCATCACCGTCACAAAATTGGAATATTGTGGGGCTTGACAATCCACCAACCTTTCGACAAACTGTTCATTGAAAGTAGAATATTGGCCTACAGATCCGGTATTATGTTATGGGAATGCTATATTATTTATTAAAGAAGCCACACGCGACTCTCCACTAGCATCTTCTTCGAGAAAACTACATCAGTGCTCTTCTGCGCACAGCCTTAATCTTGAAGTTTGGCATACTCATCGTACAGCTCTTCTAGGGTCTTGGTCAAGACGTGATCGTTGATATAATTATCGGTGCCATTTTCTTTCGCAAACAATCGGTCGAAGTAACTTCCTTTACCATATAGCATGTGTCGATTCAAAGCTCTGGGGTTGGTCTGAGAAACAATTGACTTGGTGTTTTCGTACTTGACCTCTGCCTCTTTGTTCTGTTTCTG
>Ga0115013_10000977_pt1 | contig 16854 bp, 17 predicted proteins | sample SouAtlMetagenome_2_FD_88686 | JGI IMG/M metagenome (GOLD analysis project Ga0115013, IMG submission 88686) | Marine eukaryotic phytoplankton communities from Atlantic Ocean - South Atlantic ANT15 Metagenome | ecosystem: Environmental > Aquatic > Marine > Oceanic | place: South Atlantic Ocean...
ATTTTGTTCCGTCATTAAAAGTATAAGTGCCTTTAAAAATTTGACCATCTAAAAAATTACCATCAAAAGAATCTCCATTTTCATAATTAATCATTCCAGGGCCGTTATAGCAATCTCCCTTAATACATTCAGTACTATTAGTATTAAAACAAGCTTGAAGTGATATAAAACAAAATAATACAATTAAGAAATATTTATCTATTTGACCATCCAAAAAAGTACCATCAAAAAAATCTCCATTTTGATAATTAATCATTCCGGGGCCGTTATAGCAATCTCCCTTAATACATTGAGTAGTATTAGTATTAAAACAAGCTTGAAGTGATATAAAACAAACTAATACAATTAAGAAATTTTTATTTTTTTTCATTTTTATTATTTTCATGATTTTCTAACATTAATATTTGATAATTATTAATAATTGCACCCACTAATAAATTAAGAAGCAAAAATGCTGAAATCACATACCATATTACATGAAATGAGGTAATAACAAAACTTGAAACATTAATTAACTTTAACTTATTAGCTATTAATAAATTATATCTTAAATCTGTCCAATCTTCACCAGTAAGTATTCTAAATAATGTAAAACTAGTTTCGGATAAATTTCCATAGGGGTCCGGAGAATTTATTGGTGAGTTAGGTGATTGATTATAATATTCAGCTAATGCTTTTTGTTGATTATCATCAAGATTTTTTTTAGGCAATTGAAACAGTGTAACACCAATTACAGAGAAGAGATACATGAATATCAAAAAGAATATAATATTATAAAATAATGATTTCATAGATTTAGCTAAAACTGATACAATTAGCTGTATTTCTTCATTAAATTTTAGCAATCTCAAAACTCTAAAAACTCTTAGAACTCTAATTGTGGTTATTGTAGTTGCATTTTCGAATAATGACTCTGGAATAAAACAAATAATTACTATAGATAAATCAAAAGTATTCCAAGAATTATTAATATAACTTTTAAATGAATCACTAGCAGTAAATCGAAATACTATCTCAAACGTAAAAATTATTAAACATAATAATTGAATTATATTTATTAATGTATTTGTCGTATATGTTTCTACTCCAATAAAAAAACAATTGATTAATATTGTGAGGATTATAAACTTTTCAAAAAATGTGGACTCTACAATACTTTTTATGCGCTGTTTCATCTAATATCAAATAAACCTAACAAATATAATATTTTAATCAAGCCATAAAAATTCACTCAAATTCAATTGTAATTAATTTTTATTTAATTTTGAATATGATCTTAAATAAAGTCAGTAATTTATTTATCCTTTTATTCCCAATTTTAATAAGTTGTGAAGTTTATAACTCTAAGCATGAATCTAATAAAGACAAAAAAGATTCTAAAATATCCATAATTGAGCCTGATACGAACAAGAAAAATATCTATTTACCTCATTCTGAAGGACAAATAGTTCATCATAACAGTTATTCACTTGCATATAGTGAAAAACACGAGCAAGCTATTTGGGTATATTATTTTCTTACATCAGAAATGATTAATGGCAAATTTTCTAGAACAAATAATTTTAGAGTTGATGAAAAAATTAATCATGGTTCTGCTACATTATCTGATTATAAAGGATCCGGATACGATAGGGGTCATCTCGTACCAGCTGCCGATATGAAAAATTCATATATATCAATGTCTGAATCCTTTTTATTTTCAAATATTTCGCCACAAGTTCCATCTTTTAACAGGGTGATTTGGCGAAAACTCGAATCCTTGATTAGACATTGGGTGGTTTCAGAGGGTGATGCGTATATTGCAACAGGTCCAATTTTAACAGACTCGCTCGGATCAATAGGAGAGAATCGAGTTACAATTCCAAATAGTTTTTATAAAATAATCTATTGTGATAATAAAGAGAAAATGATTGGCTTCATAATACCAAATAAAAAAAGTAATAATTTTATTACTAATTATATAACAACTATTGACTCCATAGAGTCTATAACTAATATTGATTTTTTTAGCGGATTAGATGATATACTTGAACAAAAACTAGAGTCTAATGTGAATTTAATGGATTGGGATTTTAAAAAATAAACAAAATGGAATTATTTACAATTGAAAATCTAATTACTTTAATGATGTTAATATTATTACAAGCTGTTTTAGGTTTAGATAATTTATTATACATATCTCTTGAATCAAAAAAAGCAAAAGAGACACATCAAAAAAAAGTCAGAAGAATTGGAATTGGTGGTGCTATAATTTTAAGACTTATTTTACTTTTCGCTTTAATTGAAATTATTGGATACTTTCAAAACACACTGTTTGAAATAAATTATAGTTTGATTAATGCAAATTTTAATCTTCACAGCATAATTGTTTTAATTGGTGGTGTTTTTATTATGTATACAGCTGTCACAGAAATTTTTCACATGTTAAACTTTGATGAAAACACTAAAAAAAATAATGATTATAAATCAACTACTAAAATTATTATTTCAATTATTACAATGAATCTTATTTTTTCATTTGATTCAATTTTAGCAGCTATGGCATTAACAGATATTTTTTTAATTATGTCAGTAGCAATTATTATTGGAGGTCTCATAATGATTTTTTTAGCAGATGGGGTTTCTGAGTTTTTAAAAAAGAACAGAATGTTTGAGGTATTAGGATTATTTATTCTATTTATTGTTGGAATAATGTTACTTTCCGAAGGCGCTCATTTAGCGCATATTAAAATTTTGGGAAGTGAAATTTTACCAATGAGTAAAACAACATTTTATTTTGTGATTTTTATATTGATTTTAATAGATGTTGTTCAAAGCAGATATCAAAAATTGATAAATAAAAAAACTAGAAATAAGAATACTTAAACCATCAAAATGTAAAATTACTTAATAATTTTCTATAAAAAGTTCGAAATAAGGAGACTTAGGTCCAACAAAGCGGAATCCATCTCATTTTGAGATAGCGTTCCGTTTTTCACATTAAAGCTTAATAAGTTTCTTGACAAAAATTAAATTATTTGATTTATCTTTAAATCGAATAAAATAGTAACCATTAGAAAGTGATGAAATATCTATAGGGCGGTATATTTCGAAATTATTAACCCTTTTTAAAATTTGTCCATTAACGTCTAAAATATCGATTTCAAATGGAAAAAAATTCCTTTAATGAAAAAGTGATTTATTACTGGATTTGGAAATAACTAAAATATATAAGAAGATGAAATTTGAACATCATTTTGAAAAAATACTTTGGAATTTTAGATACGTAGTTATCTTATCTGTAATTTTGTCTATACTTGCTTCTGTAACATTATTTTTCATTGGTAGTTGGGATATTATATACTCCATTGTATATCAAAATCCTTTGTTTAATCCAGATATTACTAATAACAACGATTTATTGTTTAAAATCATTTCTTCAATTGACTTATTTTTAATAGGTATTGTATTACTGATTTTTGGATTTGGTGTTTATGAGCTTTTTATCAGTGAAATTGACTTTGCAAAAGGTAAATTTGCTGAATCTACCTTAAAAATAAATAGTTTAGATCAGCTCAAAAACAAGATTATCAAAGTTATAATTATTGTTTTGATTGTTAAATTCTTTGAGAAGATACTCAAACTAACACCCAATTTCTCATCACCAAACGATGTGCTAGTTTTTAGTCTGTCTATATTGGCTATCTGTTTTGGTTATTTTCTTATCAACAGAAAATAAATTTTTTAAAGAAAAAAGGCTTGGTTCGATGTATCAAGAATCTAGTTTTAATTAATGCTCTAACTTATAATGTAGAATTATCTACATAATCGGATTTATAACCATATCGAATCTATTTGTAGCACCTATAGTAAAGAATAAGCTCTTTGCATTTTTAAAATAAATTTTTCGACTACCAATGATATAAGACTATTCTTTTATAGCTTTCAAATCTGAAATAACCATCTCCTGAATTAATTCTTCCAAATGAATTTCTGCTTTCCAACCCAATTTTTCTTTTGCCTTAGTTGCATCTCCTACTAACAAGTCTACTTCAGTAGGCCTGAAATAATTAGGGTCAATATTTAAAACTTCTTTACCAATTTGAACTTGGTAATTAGTACTGTCACATGATTTTACAACCGCTTTTTCATCAATACCCTGACCTATAAAATCAAGCTCAATACCAACACAACGAAATGCCATTATCACGACATCTCTTATTGATGTGGTTTTTCCTGTAGCTATTACCCAGTCTTCTGCCTTATCGTGTTGAAGAATCATCCACATCATACGAACATAATCTTTAGCATGTCCCCAGTCTCGCTTAGCATCTAGATTTCCTAAATAAAGTTTTTCTTGTAGCCCTTTCACTATTCTAGCTACTCCCATAGTGATTTTTCGGGTTACAAAAGTTTCGCCGCGTATAGGGCTTTCGTGATTAAATAATATTCCATTGCAGGCGAACATATCGTATGCTTCTCTATAATTAACTGTTGTCCAATAGGCATAAAGCTTTGCAACTCCATAAGGAGATCTAGGGTAAAATGGTGTAGTTTCTTTTTGAGGGATTTCTTGCACCTTACCGAAAAGTTCAGAGGTTGATGCTTGGTAAATTCTTGTTTTCTTCTCTAATCCAAGTAACCTTACAGCCTCTAACAATCTCAAAGTTCCTATACCATCAACATCAGCAACATATTCTGGCATATCAAAAGAGACGTGAACATGACTCATAGCGGCTAAATTATAAATCTCGTCTGGATGTATTTCTTTTATTAAACGAATTAAGTTGGTACTATCAGTCATATCCCCATAATGTAGAATAAACCTTGGGTTTTCACTATGAGGATCTTGATACAAATGATCAATACGCCTGGTATTAAAAGAAGAAGATCGGCGTTTTAAACCATGTACCACATAACCTTTTGCTAGCAATAATTCTGATAGATATGCTCCATCTTGACCAGTGACTCCAGTTATGAATGCTACTTTACTCAAAATTTGAATTGATCTTTATTAAGGTTTTTTACTAAAAATATTGCTAAGCGGATACGACTTCGCCGCGAATAGTCACACAAATAACTAATCAAAGCTAAAACAATCAAGTAACAAAAGTACTTAAAATTGATTTAATTAAAAACTAATGTAATAATTAATTTACCACAAACCAATTGTTAAGTAAATTTGGTCTATTGTAGAGTAAGTCTTCCTTAGTTTCCCAATCCATTACTCTAAATCCAGCATGTTCACAAATAGCTTGTCCAGCAGCAGTATCCCACTCCATAGTTGGAGCAAATCTTGGATAGCAATCTGCTGAACCTTCAGCGACTAAACATAATTTTAAAGAACTGCCTTTAGAAATTAAATGAACATCTCCTTTTTCTTTCTTTATCTCTTCTATAAAATCTATTGTTTCATCTGAAAGGTGCGAACGACTTGCTACAATAGTATAAGTGTTAACCTCTCTAATTAAGGGTAATTTTACTGCTGAATCTATTATGTTATCAACATCAAAATCAGTCAAATCAACAGATACTTTAAAACTACCTAACTTATTTGATGAAAAATACAACTCATTTAAAACTGGTGCATAAACCACACCTAATATTGGCCTTTGATTTTCAATTAGAGCTATGTTTACTGTAAACTCCCCATTTCTTTTGATAAATTCTTTAGTACCATCAATAGGATCAACTATCCATAATTGAGCCCAATCTTTACGCTCATCGAATGAAATATCTTTGCCTTCTTCAGATAAAATTGAAATATTAGTTGGCGTTAAATAAAATTCAATAAGTTGATGTGACACTAAATCTGCTTTAGTAAGTGGAGAATCATCAGATTTTAACTGCACCTCAAAATCATCAGAGTGGTAAATCTTTAAAATTTCTTTGGCTGCTTCTAATGCAGCAGTGATAGCTATTTTTAACAAGTCTTGACTCACTTTATAATCATTGCTGCACCAATGGTTTCATTGGTCTGTTCATCAATAACAATTAAACTACCAGTCTGTCTGTTTTTCTTGTAAGCGTCATAAAACAAGGGCTTAGAAGTTCTAATAGATACACGAGCAATATCATTCATATCTATAGAGTTGATGTCTTCAATTCGATGAAGTGTATTGATATCAATCTTATACTTTATTTCCTTAATCATACACAAGCACTCATTAGTGGTATGCTTAATAACTACTTTAGTTCGTGAGTGCAAAGGCGTCTGACTCATCCAAGTCACTAACACTTCTAAATCTTGACCAACCTCAGGCACATTATTTTCTCTAACTATCATATCCCCACGACTGATATCAATTTCATCCTCTAAAGTCATATTGACTGACATAGGCGCAAAAGCTTCATCTATAGTTACACCATTTAAGTCAATGTTTTTAATAATAGATGTAAATCCAGACGGTAAAACTTTAATCTTATCACCAGACTTAAACACACCACCATCAATTCGACCGGCAAAACCTCTATAATCTTGATATTCTAAGGTATGTGGACGAATAACTGATTGTATAGGAAAACGGCAATCCACATGATTATAATCACTAGAAATGTGTACGTTTTCTAAATGATACATTAGTGTACTCCCTTCATACCAATCCATATTTTTAGAACGATTAACTACATTATCTCCCTCTAATGCTGATATGGGAATGAATTGAATATCCTTAATTTCTAGTTTTGAGGAAAAGGCTTTAAAGTCAGTTACAATTTTGTCAAAAACTTTATCGTCATAATCAACCAAATCCATTTTATTGACACAGACTATAGCGTGAGGAATGCGAAGTAAAGAGGCTATAAAAGCATGGCGATGAGTTTGTTCTAACATACCTTTTCTGGCATCAATCAATATGATGGCTAAATTAGCCGTAGACGCTCCGGTTACCATATTTCGAGTGTATTGAATATGACCCGGCGTATCTGCAATAATAAACTTTCGCTTTGGCGTAGCAAAATAACGGTAGGCTACATCTATAGTTATCCCTTGTTCTCTTTCCGATTTCAATCCGTCGGTAAATAGCGATAAATCCACGTAATCAAAGCCTTTATTTTTACTAGACTCTTCAACAGCGTCCAATTGGTCTTGAAAAATTGATTTACTATCATAAAGTAAACGACCTATAAGTGTACTTTTTCCATCATCTACACTACCAGCTGTAGTAAATCTTAATAATTCTACATTTTGTGATTCCATAATTTAAAAGTATCCTTGTTTTTTTCTGTCTTCCATAGCAGTTTCTGCTCGCTTATCATCAGCTCGTCCGCCTCGTTCTGTTATTCTTGTGGTAGATATTTCATCAATTACTTGCTGCAAAGTATCGGCCGTGGACTCTACTGCTCCAGTAATAGGCATATCTCCGCAGGTTCTGTATCTGACTGTTATGGTTTTTACCTCTTCACCTTCTTTCAACTTGATATACTCAGAATTAGCTAAAATGACTCCGTCTCTTACTACACATTCTCTTTGATGTGAAAAGTATAAACTAGGAAGTTCTATGTTTTCTAATTTAATGTATTCCCAAACATCCATTTCTGTCCAATTAGAAATAGGAAAAACTCTAAAGTGCTCGCCATAATGCTTACGTCCATTAAATAAATTCCATAGTTCAGGGCGTTGATTTTTAGGATCCCACTGACCGAACTCATCTCTATGAGAAAAGAAACGCTCTTTAGCTCGAGCTTTTTCTTCATCTCTACGAGCTCCCCCCATGGCAGCATCTACTTTATGTTCTTCTAAAGTATCCAACAAAGAAACTATTTGTAATGAATTCCTTGATGCATTAGATCCTGTTTCTTCTTTTACCCTTCCTTTATCAATCGATTCTTGTACAGACCCTACAATTAATTGCACTCCTAAGTTTTTTACTAAATTGTCTCTAAACTCTATGGTTTCAGGAAAATTATGACCCGTATCAATATGAATGAGAGGAAAAGGTATTTTGGCAGGATAAAAGGCTTTTTTTGCTAAATGAGTCAGCAAAATAGAATCTTTACCTCCTGAAAATAAAAGCACAGGATTTTCAAACTGAGCGGCTATTTCTCTGATAATAAAAATCGCTTCTGATTCTAATTCTCTCAAATGAGTGATGACATAATTACCCATACAATCTTTTTTCTAAATATTTAAAAATTTTATTTACTGACTCCTCTAATGATTCCTTTACAGTATCAATTTCTAAGTCAGGATTTTGAGGAGTTTCATAAGGGGCAGATATACCTGTCATATTCTTAATTTCTCCCTCTCTAGCTTTTTTATAAAGCCCCTTAACATCTCTTCTCTCACACTCGTCAAGGCTAGTATTAACAAACACCTCAATATAATTTTTCGGCCCAACAGTACTTCTTACATCTTCCCTGTCCTTAGAGTAAGGAGAAACAAAACTAGCCAAAGTTACTATTCCTGCATCAATAAACAAATTAGCAATTTCAGCTATCCTACGAATATTTTCTGTTCTATCATCAGGTGAAAATGTCAGGTCTTTACAAATACCAAATCGAATATTGTCACCGTCCAAAGCATAAGTTGATACATTTAAACTATTGAGTTTTAATTCCAAAGCATTGGCAATAGTCGATTTTCCCGAACCAGATAGTCCAGTAAACCAAATTAAAAATGCTTTGTGTTGGTGTAACTTTTCTCTATCAGATTTAGAGACGTTGAAATTATGATGGACTATATTACTCATTTAGCATTATCTTTTTTCTAGTCCAAAATTAAACTTATACCAAAGCTTTTCATGTAAGAAATACAAAATCATCTTGGTTATTACTTCAGCAAATCCAATTTGCAATCCAATAAATGGATCTCCTGAAATTAGCCACCCAATAGCAATGGTGTCAGCAGTACCTAAAAAGCGCCAACTAAAAGTTTTATAAATATGACGCTTTGAACTATCAGAAACAGTAGAGTTAAACCAAAAACGTTCATGTAGATAATACAACGCCATTTTTGTTATAATTTCAAAAGCACTAATTTTAAAGCCTGTAAAGAAATCTCCAGTAATCAGCCAAGACAGCAGCAAAGTATCCATAGTACCTACAAAGCGCCAACTTATGGTTTTTACAATATGTCTTTTACTTAACTTCAAATTTAACTTCTTTTAAATGAGCTTGATTTTCCAAAAACCATGAATAAGTGTTAGCAATACCTGTCTTTAAATTATAAGTAGGTCGCCAACCTAATTGCATCATTTTTGAACTATCCATTAACTTTCTAGGTGTTCCATCAGGCTTTGAGGAATCCCAATTGATGCGCCCCTTATGACCAACTTGTGATTGAATCGTCTCAGCTAATTCTTTTATAGTAACATCTGTTCCAGTACCTACATTATATAAATAATCAGGCAACACATTTTCAAGTGCAAAAACAACGGCATTGGCCAAATCATCAACATGAAGGAACTCACGCATAGGACTTCCTGAGCCCCAGAGAGTAACATCAGAATGATTACTTTCTTTTGCTTCATGAAATTTCCTCATCATAGCAGGTAAAACATGAGAAGTTTGTAAGTTAAAGTTATCATTCGAACCATATAGGTTTGTAGGCATTAAACTCACAAAGTCTTTTCCAAATTGTCTTCGAATAGCTTCGCATAATTTTACTCCAGAGATTTTAGCAATGGCGTACCACTCATTAGTTGGCTCTAAAGAGTCAGTAAGTAAATATTCTTCCTTCAATGGTTGTGCTGCCAATTTAGGATAAATACATGAGCTCCCTAAAAAAATAAATTTAGCAATACTTAACTCATGAGCTGCACTAATCAAATTATTTTGGATTTGCATATTCTCCATCAAAAATTGATAGGGGTAATCTTTATTGGCTACAATACCACCAACTTTTGCAGCGGCATCAATAATAACATCTGGTTTTGAATCTCTTATAAAATCATGTACTTGTGATTGATTTCTTAAATCTAACTCTTTCGATGTCCTTCCTATTAGATTAGAGTAACCCAATTTTTCTAAGACCCTCCAACAAGCAGAACCGACCATTCCTAGATGACCTGCAATATATATTTTGGAAGATTTGTTAAGTTTCATCTTTTTATCATTTACCTATTGAGAATACCTCAAAACCTATGTCTTTAAGTGCTTCTTTATCTAAAATATTTCTACCGTCGAAAACTTTAGCTGGACTCATAACACAATCATAAATTTTATGCCAATCGTAAGATTTAAACTCGTCCCACTCTGTGATAACTGCCACTGCATGTGAGTTTTCACAAGCTTTTAATGGATCTGAATAATATCTTAATGAGTTTTCATTTTCATCAGATGAACGACTATTCAAAAAATCTAAATCAGAAAGCATCTGCTGTTCACTAACTTTAGGGTCATACACACAAATTTCAGCTCCATTTTCAATGAGTATATCAGCAATATATATAGCCGCTGATTCTCTAGTATCGTTAGTATCTTTTTTAAATGCCCAACCTAAAAGGGTTATTTTTTTACCAGAGACTGTACCAAAAAGTGAAGTCATTATTTTTTTTGCAAAACGTTCCTTTTGGTAATCATTAATCTTAATAACTTGATTCCAATACTCAGAGACTTCATCTAAACCTAAAGATTTTGCAATATATACGAGATTTAAAATATCTTTTTGAAAACAACTGCCTCCAAAACCTACTGAAGATTTTAAAAACTTATTTCCAATTCTAGAATCCATTCCAATAGCTGTAGCTACTTCATCAATATCAGCCTCAGTAGCTTCACATAAGGCAGATATACTATTAATAGAACTTATCCTTTGTGCTAAAAAGGCATTAGCTACTAATTTCGATAATTCTGAAGACCAGACATTAGTTGTATATATCTTTTCTTTAGGAATCCAATTAGCATATATATCAACTAGTGCAGATATCGCCTCTTTCCCACTTTTAGTCTGTTGACCTCCAATTAAAACTCTATCTGACTTAAATAAGTCTTGAATAGCCGTCCCCTCAGCTAAAAACTCAGGATTGGAAAGCACCTCAAAGTGAACACCGTTTCCGGTAGAATCCAAGATAGTTTGTACGGCTTCGGCAGTTCTTACAGGTAAAGTTGACTTTTCTACGACTATTTTATTGGTTTTAGCTACCTTGGCTATAGATCGAGCACACAACTCAACATATTTCAAATCAGCAGCTTGCCCCTTACCTTCACCATAAGTCTTAGTAGGTGTATTCACAGCAATGAATACCATTTCAGATTCTTCAATAGCTTTATCTACATCCGTAGAGAAAAACAGATTTCGGCCTCTAGCTTCTTTAACGACATCAGCCAATCCTGGCTCATAAACTGGTAAATTATCTAAATTGTCATCGTTCCAAGCATCTATCCGATTCTGATTAATATCAACAACATTAACTTTGATATGTGGGCATTTCAAAGCAATTACCGCCATTGTAGGGCCACCTACATATCCTGCTCCAATACAACAAATTGATTTAATTTTCATAATACATTATTTCTTGATCATAGAGTATAATACCCTCTTCTTCTGATTCCATCGAAAAGATTACTTTTCTTCCTATCTTATTTTTTAATTTTTTTTCTAACTCGTCAATGTATTCCAAATTAATGTCATTAGCAATTAAAAGAACTTCGATTAGTCCAGAATCAATACCTCTAGCATAATCGCCAATCAAAATAATCTTTTGAACATCACCAATTCGCTTAACAATAGTTTCCACCATTTCGTCTAGCCTCAAATGTTTTTTTACGAGTTGTTGTAAAACTGTGTATAGAGGATGTCTAGTGTTTGCCCTGTAAATTACTTTATTCTGCTCTTTATTACTTACTAAATAACCCGCATCCTTCAATTTATTTAACTCCTTACGTACTCCGTTGGTAGATTCGCCAAACTCTGATGCCAGTGAATTAAGGTGACCTTTGTTAGCTGCTCTTATAAAGAACTTAACAAGAACTCGTAATCTGGTTTTAGATGTTATTAATGAATTAAGCATAATTTACAAGCAATTAAATATAACATTAGGCTCATCAAATTTAAATGAGTAACAAAAGTACTTAAAAAATGAAGAAAAAGTCATAAGGAGACTAACTTTAAGATTTTTATTGATTAGTATAAATTTAACTTATTTTAATAATCCATACTTAGACATAAAATTTTATAAAATGATGCTAAAATATTATTTTTTAAATTTTGATAAAATCCAAATAATTAAAAGTAAAAACACAATAGATAAAACTAGAGTCAAAATAAAATGTTTTAAAATATTAGTATCAAATAATAAAAATGAAAAACTAATAATGATCAAGCAATATGTGATAATAAAAAGCGTTGACTTTATATGAGAAAATCCTGCCTCAAGAAATTTATGATGAAAGTGATTTTTATCAGCTAAAAATGGACTTTTTCTAGAAATAACTCTTATAATAATAACCCTTATTGTATCTAAAAACGGAAAAGCAAATAAAGCTAAAATATAAACAGGTTTATTTGATATGAAATAAGTATTACTAAATTCTGTTGAAAGAAACATAGTACTAAAAACAGCTAGTATAAATCCAATAACTAAAGAGCCAACATTTCCCATAAATATTTTATATTTTCCTTTACTAATGTTAAATTTCAAAAATGCTAAAATACTTCCTAACATTGATGAGATAGAAATTACAGCTAAAGTTGAGTTTATATTGATAAAATAATATAGGAAAAAAATAAAAATAATAATCGCAATAGAAGCTGCTAATCCATCTATACCATCTGTAAAGTTAAATGAATTTATTATCACAATAAAAACGAAAATGGTAAAACCATATGATAACATTACTGGTAATTCATTAACTCCAAATAAACCATAAAAACTATCAATACGTATTTCTGTTAAAAAAATAAAAATTGAAGCAGAAATTACTTCAACTAAAAGCTTTGGCTTAGCTGTTAAGCCAATTAGATCATCTTTTATTCCTGCATAAAATAGAATTATTAATGATACTGTGACAGGAAGTAAAATATTTACCATTTCTGCTTCTAACAATAGTGAACAAAAAAAAGTACTTACAAGAAAGGCTCCAAATGAAATTCCCAAACCACCTAGATTAGGAGTTTTTTTATTGTGTGAACTTCTTTCATTAGGACTTGCGGTTAGATTTTTAATGACACTTATATTAATAATAATTGGAAAAATTCTGTAAGACGCTGTAAAAGCCATAATTACTATTACTAATGATAAAATTAAAATGTTATCATTAAAAAACATAGTGATTAAATGGATATTTGTATTCAAAATGATCTATTTTGTTTAAGACACAAATTAACGTATTAAAAAAATACTTTTAATGAAAAATCAAATCTAAAATTTGATTACAATACTATTTTAGTAATAGTAACATCAAAATAAAATCAATAGTCAAACAAATTTATTGATATATTGCTTATAATTTATTAAAAATGAAAATTTCAATAATAACAGCTACATTTAATAGAGGTCATTTTATTGAGTCATGTATTTTGTCAATTTTAAAGCAAGACATTAAAAATATAGAGCTCATTATTATCGACGGTCTATCAACAGATTCAACATTAGAAAAAATTAAACCACTAATTAAAATAAATAAAAACATAAAGTTTTATTCTGAAACAGACTTGGGAATTTATGACGCATTAAATAAAGGCATTGATAAAGCAAATGGTGAAATTATTGGTTTTTTACATTCTGATGATCTTTTTTACAACTCAGAGGTTTTAAAAAAAATCATTGATAATTTTAAAAAGTATGACCTAGATGGCTTATATGGCGACTTAGAATATGTAGAGAAATTTAATACAAAAAAAATAGTAAGGTATTGGAAAAGTTGTAACTTTAATGAAAAACTGCTCAGAAAAGGCTGGACGCCACCCCATCCAACATTATTTCTCAAAAAAAGTGTTTACATAAAACATGGTACGTTTGATATAAATTTCAAGATCTCAGCTGATTATGATTTTATGCTTAGAATATTTAAAGATAATTCATTAAATCTTCAGTATTTTCCTGAAATAATAACTCAAATGAGAGTTGGTGGTATTAGTAACAGAAATTTAATAAATATTTTGATTAAGACATTTGAGGACTACAAAGCCATTCGAAAAAATAGAATAGGAAATATTGGAACACTTCTTAGAAAGAATACTTCAAAAATTAAACAGTTTTACAAAAAAAATATAAAGTCTGAAAATCATAATCATAATTAAAATTTAATTAAATTTGTTTAGGAAATGAGATTCATATTAGCAGTCATATTAATTTTTTGCGGACTCGGTTCATATTCACAAGATTCACATAATCAAAAGGCTTCAAAGTTTTTCTTAGATGACACATCATCATTAAAATTTGAAGGCTCTATTTATCTCTCTGAAAATTTGCCTTCAAATTTTTCTTTTGACAAAGAATCTGGTTTAATCTATAATTTATCATTAAAAGTTACCAATAAAATTTTATTAGGTTTATCAACTCAAGATACAAAAATTGACAACGAGCCTAGACATATCCATCATTTTCTAATGAAATATAATGTCAATGAAACAGTGAATAAAAACTTTTATCTATCACTCAAAATACCTAGCTCCAGATTCACTAAAATTGAAAATGATCAGCTTAAATTTCTGAGAGCAGGATTTGGTTTAAAATTTAAAATTCTTGAATTAGAAAAGTCTACCCTTTCTTTTGACTTGAATAATGACTATATGTTAGATTGGGACAATAAAACCATTTTTAATAATATTATTCTATTAGGATTTAGCATTTCAACAAATTAAAAAATCCATTTAAATTGAATGTTAATTATACCTTCTCTAAAATATTATTATGTCAGTTTTTCATAATAGTAAGTATTTAATAGTCACTAAAAAACTAAATTTGTCAGTCAATAATACAATGGCATAATTTTTGTTTATTTAATAAAATAAAAAATATACTAATGGCTAAAAAGGGCAATATAAATGTACAAACGGAAAATATTTTTCCTATAATCAAACAGTTCTTATACTCTGATCATGAAATTTTTCTAAGAGAGTTGGTCTCCAATGCTGTTGATGCTACCCAAAAAGTTAAAACACTAAAATCTATAGGTGAATTAAAAACTGACATCAATAAATTAAGAGTTGAAGTAATTATTGACAAAAAGAAAGAAACCCTAACCATCAGAGATAATGGTATAGGAATGACAGAAGAAGAAGTTGATAAGTATATTAATCAAATAGCTTTTTCTGGTGCTGAAGAATTCGTAAACAAATACAAAGATGTTGATGCTAAAAATTCTATCATTGGACATTTTGGACTAGGCTTTTACTCTTCATTTATGGTTTCTAAAGAAGTAGAAATTATAACTAAAAGCCAAAAAGCGAATAGCACAGCCGTAAAATGGACCTGTGATGGCTCCCCAAACTATACTATTGAAGAAACAAGTAAAAAAACAAAAGGAACAGATATAATACTTCATATCGATGAAGACTCTAAAGAGTTTCTTGAGGAAGTTAGAGTCAGTGAAATTCTAAACCGATACTGCAAGTTTTTACCAGTTGAAGTGAAATTTGGAACAAAAACCATTTTTGTTGATGCCCCCTCAGGAGAAAAAGATGACAAAGGGGAGGTAAAACAAATTGAGAAAAAAGTTGACAATATAATCAACAACACTACACCAACATGGACAAAAGCTCCACAAGATTTAATCGAAGAAGATTACTCCAATTTCTACAAAGAATTATATCCAACAGAATTTAATGATCCTATTTTTAATATTCACCTTAATGTTGACTATCCATTTAATTTGACTGGAATTCTATACTTCCCAAAATTAAAAAACAACTTAGAGGTGCAAAAAAACAAGATAAATCTTTACAGTAATCAGGTATTTATCACTGATAATGTAGAAAATATAGTTCCAGAGTTTTTGACACTTTTACATGGAATAATAGACTCTCCTGACATACCGTTAAATGTATCCCGATCATACCTTCAAGCCGATGGTAATGTCAAAAAAATATCAAAATACATTACTAAGAAAGTTGGTGATAAACTTAGTAGCATGTTCAAAAATGATAGAGAAGATTTTGAAAGTAAATGGGATGAAATCAAAGTTTTTATAGAGTATGGAATGCTTACTGAGGATAAGTTTTTTGAAAAAGCAAAAGATTTTTGCCTGTATAAGAATACAGACAATAAGTATTCTACATTCAACGAATTAATTGATCGAATAAAGGACAATCAAAGCAACAAGGAGGGTAAAACTATTATTCTTTACACTCATAATAAAGAAGAGCAAGACAGTTTTATTAATAGTGCCACAGAAAAGAATTATGAAGTGATTGAACTTGAAGGGCCTCTAGTAAGCCATTTGATTTCTAAAATAGAATCCGAAAATAGCAATGTGCAGTTTGCAAGAGTTGATGCCGATACTATAGATAAACTTATTGAAAAAGAAGACAAAACCCCTTCTTTATTGAGTGAAGAAGAGGAAAAAACTCTCAAAGAAATAATCGAAAAGAAAATTGATGACAAAAAATTTAATGTTCAAATTGAAAGCTTATCCACAACTGACTCACCGTTTATAATAACTCAAAGTGAGTTTATGAGAAGAATGAAAGAGCAGCAACAACTCTCGGGTGGAATGAATGTTTTTGGAGAACTTCCTGAAAGCTACAATTTAGCAGTAAATTCAAACCACCCAATCACAAGTCAACTATTAAACGAAAGTGATGAAAATATTCAATCTGAACTTATTAATCAAATTCTTGACTTGGCATTATTATCTCAAGGTCTACTGAAAGGTAAAAATCTGACTGAATTTATCACTAGAAGTGTATCAATGATTAACCCCAAAAAATAAAACTTCGTCTCAAGTTTTAATTGTTGAATATCTAATGAATTGACTATTGATATTTTTTTG
>Ga0115013_10000978_pt1 | contig 16854 bp, 11 predicted proteins | sample SouAtlMetagenome_2_FD_88686 | JGI IMG/M metagenome (GOLD analysis project Ga0115013, IMG submission 88686) | Marine eukaryotic phytoplankton communities from Atlantic Ocean - South Atlantic ANT15 Metagenome | ecosystem: Environmental > Aquatic > Marine > Oceanic | place: South Atlantic Ocean...
CCACGTTGTGCTCTTCGCGCAGGTGCTTTTTCACGTCTGCTAGCTTCTTGAAACAAAACTGGGAAGCAATGGACATGGTGTCTTTATCAAGATGGCCCAAAACCGTCATAGGGTCGTAGATAGAATCGCACGGAAGGGAATCAAATTCTTTGCTGGCATCGCTGTCGCTATCACTTTCGTTAGGATTTTGAATTGAGCGGTGAATTTGACTATAACAGATTGGGCAGACATAAATATCTTGACTTCCCATCCTCTTAAAATAGTCCTTCAGGCGGTCTCGGAAGTTTTCAAAGGAACCAGAATTGTTTTCATCGCTGCTGCTATTATAGGAATCGTAGCCGCACTGATGATCACCTCCGTTATCATATTCCATTTTCCTAGTTGTATAGTATGGACCATGCAAGTCAAGAGCACCCCGTCCAAATTTTGACGCTATCTGGTCCAGTAAGTCATCGGACATTGCTGTACGAAATGCCGGTGGTTGCAAGAAGTTTTGTCGTTCCCCATCAATATCGACACGCAATTGAAGTCGTGAGCTATTCAAGGCAATTTTCCGGAGTGTTTCCAGATTGAAGCATTGACGAGTTTTCCCATCAGGGGCAATATAGCAAACATGAAGTCTGGATAGAGGTTCTGCCGTAATTGCATCTTCTGTAGATGGGCATTCTGGACACCTTGCTCGACGTGATAGACTCTTCGCTTTCTTGGATCTAGTCTGTAGGTCGTTGTTGCTCTCGTAGGCATCTTCGATCCCACGAGGAGAGGGAAGTATTTCGTTTGTATCTGTTGTAGGAATCCTCGTTGTTCGTCTCTGGTCATCATGTGAATCATCATCGTCGTCATCGATGGTACCGAAGTTTTCATTGTCAATGTTAACAATACTGCTGCCATTCCTTCCTTTTTCATTTTCGTCATCTTCATCGGAAAGATCAGGGTCCCCAATCATTCGAATATCATCCTCTACATTTGCATCATCGTCATCACCATCGTCATTCACAGAGAAATCCAGGGAAGAGTCATCATTGGCATCTGAATCCAATATGAATTCATCTTCTGAGGAATGAACAACCTTTTTCCGTCTGGGTTTCTTCGAATTTCTAGCAGGTTTTTTATTGTTTCTTTTCTTCGGAGAGTTGTCGTCAACTTTTTTCATCGTTTCATCTTCGTAATCGCTATCGTCTTCATCCCCGTGAGCAGTGCTATTTTGTAATCTTTCTGTCTCATCGTCATAATTATCGTCGTCATCGTTGTCTTCATGGTCATCATCATTATCATCGCTGCTATCCTCACTCCCATCGTACTTCATTTCGTTTTTTGCCATCATCGTCAACTTTTCTTTCGCATTCGCAGCACTGGATCTTCTGCTTCGCATAGAGGGAGAAGACAAGGTAGCAAGAATATCACCACCATTTTTGGTGAATCCTCTTTGTTGGTTACGATGGGTAGATGTTTGATCACCACTTCTGTTACGGCCTCTTCTAGCGGCACTCTTGGCAGTGGTTGTAGTATTTCGTCGTGCCGCACGTCTGCTTTTGAGGGTAGAACGCGCAACATTCTCCACTTCGCTGTGATCGTCGTCGTCATCATCATCATCGTTTGAGGTATCATCTGGACTGGACGATTCACCCTTTTTCGATTTGTAATTCAAGGAAGACGATCTCCGTTTCCTCGTCGCCTTTCCTACCGTTTCTTCGTCGGTATCATTCCATTCGGAAGCAGATGTCCCCGAGTCGTCATCGTCAAGTACTACTGGCTTTGTTTTTCGCCGAGTACGACGTCGGTCGATCTTATACTTGGAACCAACTTTTCCGGGCATGGGGATGAGATCTTCCTTCCTTCATCCACTCTGTCATTTATGTGTTTTGGATTCGTGGGAACGCACTACGACACTAAATGTTCTGGGGCGCGCAATTAATTATTATCTGTCAGCGTGAAGGCCCCGAATAATAATAGGTGATTGCATAGGTAGGTAATCGTACACCAAAAGATAAGAACATAACTGTAACACTACAAAATTGGCCAAGTCAAGGCACGAGTTTGTCTTCTGTATGTATCTTTAATAAAGAAAAATAATTTTCCAAAAAGGAAATAAACTCCGCACAAATACCCCCAAGGGTATATTGAAACCGGTAGGACTTTTCCAAACAACGCAAACTTGTTTCACACCGTAGCAGCAATCTGATTTGCTTTCGAGCATAAACTAGTATTGAACGCCGGGAATAAATAGATATCATGGGACGTTTGCGTAATACATCGTTGTTCAAACGATGGGAAGGGAACAATTCCTTTGTGACCGGTTCGGATCGAAGATCGAATAATCGTTCCTGGAGTCGAAAGAGCAACGACAACATCATTCGGGAATACAAGAAAAATAATGAGAAGGGAAATAAGACTACCCAGAGAGTCCCAACTCGTGGTATGACCAATCGCACGGGGCCACCGGTTCTTCAAGACATCAGTTTGTTGGGTGATCAGAGCAACTCAATTTGTTGCACCAAAGCATCCGTCGACAAATCGGACACAGAAGCCATCCGCAGAGTCGTTGAAAAAAACGCCTTTTTTAACCAACTGGATTCCGATGACGTAGAAAAATTCATCGTTGCATTTGAAAGAGTCGAGGTCGAAAAGGGATCTCCCATTGTCAAACAGGGAGACATGGGAGATTTCTATTATATTGTTGGGAAGAATTCGTCCGTGGCGTTTGAAGTTGATGGCTCTAAAGTCGGAGAAGGTGACGACGGTGAGTGTTTCGGTGAATTGGCTTTGATTCACTCGTTACCACGACCAGCCACCGTAATTGCAATGTCGTCCCCGACGAACCTTTTCCGAGTGGACAGAAATTCGGTCAAATCAATTTTTCGACAAGAAATCAAATCACGACAGAACAAAAAGGTGCATCTTCTCGAGGCGGTGGACTTTTTGAGTGAAATGAGTGACTATGACCGTATTACATTGGGGCGAGCCATGAGATTAAGTTTTTTTAAGGCCGATGATACCATTGTAAAGAAGGGAGACAAAGGTGATGCATTTTATATAGTCAATGAAGGTCGGCTAATTGTAAAGAATATATCGGTTGGTTGCAAAAACTTTGGTGATGTCGTACTCGAACCTGGAGACTATTTTGGTGAACGATCCCTTGCAACCAACGAGCCCAGAGCAGCAGATGTTATTGCTTCCACAAGTGGGTCTGCCTTTCGAATCGACAGAAAAACATTCGAAAAGGTTTTGGGTAACTTTAATCGAGTGATCATGAAAGCACAAGATAGGAAACGAATGGTGCGTATTACGACGACTATGCTACAACTTTCTTGTATTCATTTTCTAAACCTCTTTCCATGCCTGTTACTTTATCGAATTTCCATTCCTCTACGTGATTTTGTAGGAGGGAATGAAGATTTTCGAACCAGCTCAATTGACAAAAACGCAATTCGAGGAATTGTCGAATCTAGTTGTTGATAGAAAATTTGAATCGGGAGAAACGATTTTTAGTGAAGGTTGCTCGACAAAAGCGGCATTGTACTTTGTCAGGGAAGGCACCGTGAAGCTCACAGGAAGAAGACAATCCGATTTGATCAAGCCTGGTGCCTATTTTGCAGAAGATTTATTGCTCTTAGATACATGCAAAAATGAAGATGAGATAAAGAGTGCCTCAACAAAGATTAGGGCAAAGTATTCTGCTTTCGCCGAGGAAAAATGCTCGTGCGGTATTTTGTATCTTTCGGACTGTAGAACTATTTTCGATACTTCAAAAATGATCTCTCTGGATAGCAGAGATAGTCTGGAGTCACTACCGGAAGAATCTGTGATTGAAGAACACGCAACTCAAGAAAGGTCACAGGTAACCCGAGTGCAACCCTTGATGCGTTTCTCTAGAAGTATTAGCGCTGATAAATGGCTGGGAGAAATATCGAAGAAAGGGCTTCGTAGTGCGGTTAAAAATAATGTCAAATTAGAAGATTTAGAAAAGCACGAATTACTCGGCACGGGCCAATTTGGAGAAGTATATTTAATGTCAGCTTTCGTATCCCTTGAATATGGCAAGCAGGTTTTTGCATTAAAAACTCAGCAAATAGATGATTCCCGTAAGGACGCATTGGCAGCTATAAAACGCGAGATTGAAGTTCTAACGTGTATGGATCATCCATACATCGTAAACCTAGTTCATTTCTACGAAAGCCCTGAAAAGGTAGATATTCTCATGGGTGCTGTGTATGGTGGAGAGCTCTTTGATGTGATCTATACTGAGAACGATGATGGGACTTGGAATTGTGGTCTTCCTGAGTGTGATGCCAAATTTTATGCTATGGTTCTCATTGATACATTGGATTATATTCATCGGAAGCAATATATTTATCGTGATTTAAAGCCAGGTACGTCATTGCGCATCAATATTCACAGATTTCTTAGAAGCTTAGCCTCACTTTTCAGTATTGTCACTTACATGTATTGTGTGTCCTTCCCGAACCAGAGAATGTACTGATTGATGAGGACGGTTATCCCATCATTTGCGACTTCGGATTCGGTAAGTGTTACAAAGAAGTATTATTACACACTGTATGCGGTAGTTTATGATGTAAATTTCTCATTTACGTCGTTTTATCATCACGTTCTTTTGAATGCTTCAACAGCCAAATTGGTGACCGACAAGACATATACCTTATGCGGTACCCCAAACTATGTATCACCAGAAATGATCTTGGACAATGGACATTGCGCCGGTGTAGATCACTGGGCGCTTGGAATTTTGATTTATGAGATGGTGGCTGGGGAGAATCCATTTTATTATGACGGCATGCAGTTTACGGAGTTGTACCGTTGCATATGTGAGGAAGATTTTCATCCCCTCCCAAAAACTGCTTCAGATGAAGTTTGTGAACTGGTGGAAGGGCTTTTACAGAAGGATCCTCTCGTAAGGCTGGGATCACGTTCTCGTCGTGGAAAAGATATTATGGCTAAAAATTGGTTTGATGGGCTCGACCTAGACGACCTACGGATAAAGAAATACGAAGCGCCTTTCATACCAAACAATGATATGATGGATGACCTTATTGAAGAAATTTGTTCCGACGAACCGAAACCACGGGCTGCGAGAACCTAGGTGATAATGGATGCAGTCAATCTGCAGTCCTATAATGGAGGCTTGTTACCATATTAAGGTCTTTGAAATTAGATTGACGTTCTAAAATTAGAGGATTTTGCGAACACTGGAACGCTTGTGTTTCAATAGTGATCTACGACTCGTTTCGATTTCGAAGCTTTAATAGCAGTCTATGTTATTTATTGTATCTTACTAAAAACTATTGCAGTAGAATCACGGCACTAATCCTTATCTGATCTGGTGCGAAACAAAGCGATTTCTTGGAAAGTAGCGTAGTTTCGGGTGCATGCAAAGGGTCCAAGCGCGACAAACAGAAACGATGGAACCGGCCGATCGAAATTCTCATCCCCCCAGAACATTGGATCGTAGTAATGATATAACCTTGTGGTGGCAAAAGGGCAAATTCTGTTTGTCCTTTTCTGCTTGCTCAACCCACAACTCGTTTCTTGCTTTGATCTTGGCCCGATTTGTCTTGGTCTGCAGGATCGATAGTAGCATTAGTTACACCCTTGTCTTCGTTGGAAATATCCATGGGGGCTTCCGGTTCTGAAGGGAAACTAGAGTTGGATGTTATTCCAGCGTTGTCGGTGAGGGTGGTCGCGGCACTGTTGGTGGTTGTTTCCGAACCCGTTTCTTCCAGTGCCGATGGAGAGGCGGAATGAGTCACGGACGAAACCGAATTGTTGGCAGCAGCAGGATTGGAGTTATTGGGGGCAGTCATAGCGGCATCATTATCTTGAACTACTTCCATTGGATTGGGAACGGGTGGATTGGAACCAAGAGGATTTTCGGTAGATGCTGCCTTTTCATGGACTGGTTGAAAACCTTGTTGTTGTTGCTGCTGTTGTTCTTCTTGTTGGACGTGTCCTAGAGGATTGGGAACTGCAGGCAGGGGATTGGCTTCGGCTGCTATTTGTGGTGCTGCTTGAGCTGCTGTTTGAGCTGCTTCGGCTATCTCCCCAGCTGTCTTTTTTTGCCCCGCCAATCGAGCGGCGATCATGCTAATAGAGGGCGCATAGGGTAGAGGTGTTGCCTCTGACTCGTTCTTTGGATCTACTTGTTCCGTTTTGACGGCTACCGCTGATCCTTCCACGGCTATATTCGAGGAAGTTGACTCCTTGTGGGGATTTGGTGCTGCTGCTGCTTCAGTGAGCAAAAGGTTGGAGGTTCTTGCCTTGGAACGATGTTCCGATTGCGCCCTCAGGGCTTCGTCGAGGGCGGCAGTTGCGGGGCCTTGAACGGGCACGATTGGAGCTTGTTGTTGCACAGAAGCGTTCTCTTCGGTCTTGAATACCGTGAGGCCCTGTTGTGTGGGTTGCTGAGTTTGTGGTTGGGAAATCGCCTTGACCATGGCCGGAGAGGACTGTGACAGAGCTCGTGCCAAAATGTCCTGGGCGGATTGGGCAGTAACGGCGCTGGATGGAATGACCATAGGATGGTTGGCCGGTTGGGGCATTGGGGCTTGCGATGGCGCGACTTGCTGTTGTTGAGGCGTCGTTGCTGCCGCGTGCTGAGGAAGAGTCGGTGAAGGAACTCCCAGGGGAGCATCGTTCGTGCTCATTACAACTTGCGGCGATTGCACCACTGGCACCGCTTGTGATGGTTGCTGATGCTGCAAGATATCAATGTTGTGGTAGGAAAGAACCATGATGCGCTGTAACAAATGCTTGTTCTTGCTCAAAAAGGCCTGCCACTGGGGCCAGGCCGACTTCGGAACGTACTGGAGCGCTAGATGGCCTCGGACGTCCGAAACCCTCCACAATACGGGAGCCTTTTTCAGTATCAGCTTGATGAGTTCCCAGGGAGGAGACACCGTCCAACAGGCATCGTGCAGGACAGTCCTTCCGTAATCGTCCTGGACCAACAACGAACAATCGCATTCCTCTCCCACCAGGAGCTGAACGACGTCCAAGCTTCCCTTGCGGCAGGCCAGGTGGAGTATAGATTCCCCAAATCGATTGCAGGCATTCATGGTGCTGTTGGTGGACTTTTTGAGGGCGGCAATCTTTCGCAGGGTTACCAAATCCCTCCTTCGAACGGCCGTAAGCAGCTCAATGTTTTGGTAGGCCTCAACCCGATCGGGAGAGGTCTCTAAAAAGGCGACCTTTTTGTCGGGATTGTTGGGATTGTCGTCCTGTTCAATTCCTACCGTGTCCAGGATCGGGATGTTCCATTCTTGAAGCAAAGATTTCCAAAACTCAGAGGGCTTGGGAACGGGCAGTGGTCGTGCTTCGGTGACGGGGGCAATCTTGGCCGGAGCTGAGTTTTGCCGTGGAAGGGGGATCGACTTCGAACTGTTGCTGGAAGACGATATTGACAAGGCCGAATTGGATGCCAGCTTTCTCTTGTGTCCCGCCTGCGAAACAATCGGAGAAGGAGCAATCGGAAGCACAGGAGCAGCGGCAGCCGGCATCGCCTGATAGGAATGATGATTCATACTGGTGGTGGTTTTTCCTTCTACCCTTGCTGCCTTCCTTGATTCCACAGTATCCCAAGGAGGAGCGTTCTTGTTGCGTGTGTCTTTTGTTTGGAATATACAATCGATACAACTATGCGTACAGCGTTTGCGAGTGTCTTTTTGTTCTTATTGAGAATTGTTGCGTTAGAGTGAATGTTCTTCACTTCACACGGTCTCTCAACTGTTGGTTGCGGCTAGACGAATACACGGTTCTTTCGATACAATATATTGAAATGCTTTTGCCACGTTGCACAATATAGATAGAGGAGGATTGATTGATTCTTGTTGTGTGTGCTTTTGTTATTGCGACGGTTGTCAGGGCTTTCCAATGCTTGTGTTGTTGAGGTTGTCTTTTCGTATATATTGAAACGTTTCGTTGTTTGCTTGCTGATGCTACTGATGTGTTCCGATGTTTCCACCGGGAGAGAAACCAAAAACCAGCAGATGCTTCAGTAGGTTTGGTTCCCGTGCGATAGAAATAGCAGCAGATGGTCCACTTCGTGCGTAAGTACGAACCAAGCGAAGGGGAATTTCAAAATATATCTCGGTCGTGACCCGTGTTTCTACATAGTAGTTCTTCCGGCAGAAAATCAATCACAAACGCTTGAAGTCGTGACGATTGGGGTAATCGAGAATAAAGGTGTATCGAGAAGGGTTCTCATGGCATTAACAAAACCAAAGATTGTGTCTTTGTGATCACAATCATTAAACAAGCTTTGATTGAATGACGTTTGGCCTTATGTAAAATCTGATCAATAGCAGATGGTGTCTCCACAAAGAACACCGACGTGGCTCATCCAAACTATACGATTGTGAGTTGGTGACAATTCCACGAAGACCGTAATTCTCCTTTGCTGACGTGTGCTTTGATTCTGACCTATCAAATAGTTAATTGTGTGGGAAAAGAGCGGATCGTCGATGACGCCTCAAAGGGTGATGTGGCAACTATTCTTGCAAACTTTGAAAAGAAGAATAGAGAAGAAAAAGAACCCGAAATAAAGAACTCAGACGAATAATGTTTCTCCAAACGGTACCACCACAAATGACAGTCCGCCGTGTCTGCGGGCGCGCGCCTGAATGAATCGGGAGGTCACGCACGACCATCGAGGTCGATTTCGAGCTGGGTCAAAGTTTCATCCGACAACTGTCAGACACCTGCCCATCGCCTGAAAACTCTCGCGTACGTACTGTAATTACACGTTTTATGCGTGATGTCAACGGGAGAAGAGATTAAAAACTTACATTTTCAATTGGTAACAACAGCAGCTGATTTTGATCCCTTGTCGGAAAAAACTCTCGGCTCCTCCAAAGAAGCAGCTTGATAAAACACAGTTTCAATTTGTTGTTGTTGTGTGTATATCCACCATAACTAACACTACAGCATATAATACACTTTATATACATATTTTTAAACGATGAAATTTCTTCTTGCAGCCGTTGTGGTGGCATGTGGAACCAGCAGCATGATGGTGCCTTCCATCGAGGCCTTTTTGCCAATCCCTTCCTTGGCTGCCAACAGGAAAACTAATTTGTTCATGGCCCGGAGCGAAAACTCCATGCGAACCGAAGATCGAAGGAACCGTGGAAGCCGTGACAACTATAACGACTACAGCGGAGGAGGCGGTGACTACGACTACAGCGGTGGAAACCTCAAGTACGGAACGGGAAAGTACACCCAACGTGAGGGCAACAACGATAGATACCAGGGAGGAGTCAATCTCTCCAAAAATGGACGTTCCATGCAGGATTCTGTCTACCGCGAAGATAGGGAACGAAACATTGATCGGGCCATGGGACGGGACAACATGCCAGGTGGTGACAACATGTATGGAGGTCGTGGCATGGACGAGTTTGGCCAGCAGGGCGGGTTCCGCGACCGCATGCGGGGAGGAGGCCTATTGAGAGACTTACGGGATTCCAGCGGACGGGATCGAGAGGATTATCGTGAAACCTACGGATACGATGATTTTGGTTCCCCTCCCAAGGTCATGGGTGGATCCTCCAAGGGACGTGGTGGTGGATACCGAAGCAACAACTTTCAGGCCGGCATTGGCAATGGAAGAGGAGGCAGGCAACAACGTTTCGAGTACCGAGGAGGAGGTAACATCGACGATTATTTGTACGAACGGGATAGCTTTATTCGGTACGACAATCCGGAGGGAGGAAGGCGAAGAAATATGGATATGATGAATGGTGGCGGCGGTAGATTCAGCAACTTTGATCGGATGATGGGACGGGATCCCTTCGACGAAATGGAGGCACGGTACGAAATGGATCAATACAACCGTGACGGAGGACGCCGGGGAAATCGATACAACAGCGACGAATACGGAGGTGCCGAAGACTTTCGATCGGGTGATCGCCGAGAATCCTACGGACGCGATCGCCGAGAATCCTATGATCGTGATGGTTATGGTCGTGGTGGACGAGGAGGGCGTGGTGGAAGGCGTGGTAGTGGTGACTACTACGATGACAATGGTTACGGAGGCCGAGACGACTATGGCAGCGGTGGTGATGGGCGTCTCTTGAGAGACATGAGGCGTTAAAAATATTGTCGTGCATTCTTTTTTGGAATCCATAGAATTTCATTAGTGTATCTCTCTTTCTTCTTGGATCATTCATCACCCATCTACTCACGAATTGCAACCCCCAGACGTACATTTATACACAACACACACTTATGCAAGTCGTTTGTTCTCGAAACCATCATTTCCAATTTTTTCGACAACGCAACATCGAACACACGCCTAGAACAATTATTTCGATCCTCCTTGCTGCGAATGTTTTTGGCTTTGGCTATCCATTCATGAATTGGATTTGCAAGAAACTAAAAACCCATAAACATAGCATACAACCCAGTCACATAAAAAAGCAATAGTAACTATCATCCAAAAAATGGCAATGAAGCTATCAAAAATGTACCTTTCTTTGACTACCGTACTCATAAATGTATCTGATTTTATAAAAAAGATAATAGCAAAACACAAAACTAGGATGCGTGCTCTCTCTAGAACGGTTGAGTCAACAAGTTTAGCTTTCAAAACTTCTATTGTTTCGTTGGTGTGGAATTTCTACTCGTTCATATTACTTCGTATTCCAAAAAGTCGTTTGATGAATAATTTTGAACAAGAGCTTTGTCACTCTTGAGGAAAATATATGGAAAGAAAAACGGCGTGATATAGCGTTATGCTGCTAACGATTATCATTCTTGCCTGCGTACATAAATCTTCCAGTGTCATCAGTTTGGAAGAGACTTTATAGTTGCCACACAGTCCCAACTCCTCAAAATGCCAGAAGTATCCAGCAGCGTTCTTAGCATCAATCCTTGAGAACAATATAAAGACTGGTGGCTTCGGCGTATAGTACTTCCTCTCCATTATCACCGTTTTCGGCAGCTAGCATTCGTGCTTTCCAAAAGAGTTTTCTTCCCTCCCACTTTTCGAGATATGCCTCCAGCCTAACCTTGCTGCCTTCTTTGACGGCCGCACGGTAGTTGACGTTGAGATTGGCTGTCACTGGAATTTTCCCCGCAGGTAGGAGCTCGTCGCAACCCCACCCCATAATGTCGTCGAACATCATGCCCTGGATTCCGCCGTGAACAACGCCTCCGTGACCGTTGACGTGGGTCCCAAAGTCGACCCTTGCCGTCAGCACCAATAGATTTTCTTCGGTGCCATCGGCCCTGGGGGCGGCGCGATTCTTGGGTCGATAGACGTCGTATGCCCCAATCATTGATTCTCCAGCCAATGCACCATGAATAGCGTGTTTAGGAGAGTTGTATCGGTCCTGGACTTCAACGCGCTCGAAGGAATCATCAGGCTCGTAAAACGTCATGATGGATGCTGGTTGGTGTTGTACTGACAGCGTCTCAAAAAAGGTGTAGTCGCGGTTGTTTTGAGATCTTATGCTTACAATAAATCCTGATGATTCAAACGCCAAAAGTATTGTTAGCAGCAATTGTGATATAACCAGCTGTTGTTTCATTGCCCATGCAAGAGAGGAAATAACGAGATATCTCGAAATACCGTACCTTTTTGGCAAAAGGGTGGGTTTGAAAACCTCATTATTCAGTGTTGGAGAATGAATCCTTGAAAGAACAACTTTTCCATCAAGGGGACACAAGCACAGACCCCGTTTGAATCTATGTGCGGGAAGAACGAAGATTCGCACCTATCAGAGAGTACCGTTGATTTCGTACTATTTTCTACTTGTGCCATAGAAGGCAGAAGCTGCCGTTGAGATTTTATTCTTTTCTGCAAGTTTTCACCAGTGTACCATCCGAAAACTACCTCCAAACCATTATACAACAAACCATGTCTTTCAAAACCAAGTAGTATTTTTATTACTAGAGTTACTTGCTTTGAGTTGACATTGGACACAAAGAAAGAGCTTTTGGTTACAGTTTCTTGCAGATAGTTTTCTCGGGGGGAAACAGAAGAGAAATATAGATCCGAGTTCCCATAATAGGCGAACAAGGAGAAACAACACTAACTGCATCCAGCTGATTTCATCTGCACTGCGAAATGTGTAGATCGTCTGCTATGAAGCCAAATTCAAGCATGGAGAATAATCAAGAATCCCCTGGTGTTGAGAGGAAGACTGGTTTTTTAAAAGATGAAGCGAATATGAGCTACACCGTTGACCCAGGTACGCATCCAAAGGGCAGTGCAAACTCAACGAATCCGATCGGTACGACTGAGGTGTGCTGCGGATGCAGACCCAAAGCCAAACGAAATAACAGAAAATTCATAAATGTGAGGACTCCGTCAAACATGTTTAGAAGGATAAGAAACTGGAGGTACAGGGATGCCGACATTGGAGACGATTCGGAGTGGAAGCCATTTAGTCAAAACAGGGATTCGAGGAGCGTCAAGAGCAGCGAAAACGGACACAGTGATGATGGGTTATACTTTTTCGACGCTGTCGATACCCCACTCGGTGAAGAAGAATATCCGATCGATGGATACGCTATTGGCGGAAGGAATTTCAAGGTTGTTTTTACAGCTTCCATCCAATCGCCAACGCGGAAGGCAAGCATGTCAGACCCCGACAGCATGCTGCGCCCACGAAGTCGATCCTCTTCCCTAGGATCAATGTCATCCCTGAATGATGACTACCAAGATGCCTATGAACTCGAGCCCATTGAAACTCCCAATCGCAAGGAAAGGATACTCAATCACATGGAACACAGCATGCGATTCCGAAAAATACGGAAGCGCACGGCCGAACAGTTGGTAGTCGATCTGCAAACTCCCATCAAAGACGCAATTGGAATGGCGGGATATCCCGGAACTCTCACCGTGGAAGAATTGAACGAATGCGTGAGTAGTCAAAACGTTATATCTAGCATGAAATCTTTCGAAACTAGATTTTTCTTCGAAAGTATGTCTCAACTTTTATCATTCCTATTTATTGCATGCCACTCGAACATAATTTTGCTCAATAGCAAAAATTCATAACCGGTCTCAGCACATTGTCGCCTGCCGTCTCTGAACAAATCTACAGCTTTCGAGACATAGAAGATCAACCCTATACGATATGCAGGTGGCTGAGGGCCACCAAATTTGATGCCGAAGCAATTTTGAAGCGGTGTGATGACAACCAGGCCCTTTTTGATGAAGCAAAGGAAAACAACTTTTATAGGCCTGATCTGGAAGCACACCTGGGATGCCCTCTAAGCGTCTTTTTGAGTCAATATCCCTTCTTATCAATCGGATCTGGGAAGAACGGATCACCCGTCAACTATTTTAATATTGGGAAAATCAATCCTGAGGGAATTATGTGTCTTATAACCATCAATCAGCTAAAGAGCTATTTTTGGTATTCCTTCATGCATGCATTCAAGGATAATATACGGGAATCACAGCAAAAAAATCCTGGTTACTGTCGGTGTGAGGGAATCAATGTCATGGACCTAAGCGGGATGAGTGCAAGCGCTCTTACTTCCGAAACAATGGAGGTTATCAAAATCGCTTCCAAAGTCAGCGATTTCTTTCCAGAGGTATGTCTATAGTATACGATATTTCTTTCTGCAGTAAATGGACAAGATTCTCTCTAACGCTGTTTATTTTGTCTTTCTTTTTTGCCTGATGTTTCGTCAACTCACGAATGATTTCTATAACAGACACTTCATTGCATGCTGATACTGAACGCGCCCTCATTTTTTACCTTTTCATGGAAATTGATCAGGAAATTTATCGACCCACGAACTGCCTCAAGGATCCAATTGTTTTCCTCAATGGAGAAGGGCCAGAAGGCCCTAGAAAAGCTTATTGATAAGGATACAGAGATTCCCATAGACTACGGGGGCGGGAATATATCTCTTCGCGAAGCATTGTTAAAACAGAACAACGACTCTGACATATTGCGGCAAAATATTGAGCTCCTCTACTGCAAACGTAACGGAAAGAAGAAGCTCCCAAACACCTGGAACCTCAAGGCAGATGAGAACATTCGTGTCACGGTCTACACACGATCGATAAGTAAGGCCTCAATCGAGATCATTCTCAACGGTTCGATTATCAAGACCGCCCATGCCCAGTGCAGCTTGCAACAAGACCAAGAGACCGGCTCAATGATGCCTCATCCACGCAAACAGCTCATCATGACCTCACTGGCTGGTCCGGGCGAGGTCATGATCCAGATCCAAGACGAGGACACGCCTGTTTCGAAAGCACATTCCAATTGTTCTCGTGGATACTTTTTAGTGGTCGGAGATGTGAAAAAGATGACCAAGAAATCCCGAAACAGGGTGCCTTCTACTCAAGACACTCCTGACTATGTCAAACGCAAGGTGAGTTTTAGTCCCAATCAGGGCTCGATGGAGAAAAAACGAAATTATGTTTATCCATCTCCCTATGACATGAACAAACCTCCTTTGGGTGCCAAGGTGACAATGACTGGTTTATCCTTCCCGACTCCCATCAAGGTTCCACCGAAACACGATCGGGTGATGAAGAGGAAAATGAAATTGATGAAACTGAGGCTATAATAGTGTTTTACTAACAACAAGTCTCGTCAATTCCAACTATACACCCTTATTTATTATTTCATAATTTATAGAACTAGAATTTAAAATTGATTTTGAAATTCATTAAACAAGTATTATTTTGTCGATCATCCCAGACCCCAAATTGATTTTGTCGACCCTACAATTTCTGTCTACCCCATCATACATTCATAAATCTTGAATGGTCCCCAATCCCCGTAGTATCACTATTCCCATCAGTTAAAAATCACAATCGCTATTGCTCTTGCTGGCGTTCCTGCTTGAATCTCGAAACTCGTTTAGTACGTGTTTGCCTTTGCTGCTGTGCCAGCTCGTGCTGCAGACTCTGGGTTTGTTCGTTCGCCGCCACCCGTTTGGCAACATCGGCCGAGATCACCGAAGTCGCCTTATTTCGCTCGGAAATCTGGCCCGAAAAGACAGAAGAGTGTAGTAGCCGGGAGTTATTTTCGTTGACGCGGGAGTATTGCTCCTCGAATTTCTGGTCTTGCTGGGGTGGTTGTTTCTTCGGGATCGGCATTTGTCTTCCTTCTCGTGGAATCTCGTGGACCTTGTTTTTTGAAAGATCTATTTTGACACCACCACCTGATGGTTCGAGCCCCTCTTCCTTGCAAGACAATTTGAAACGGGTGTGTTCCTCCTCGAATTTTTTGTCTCTCTCGGGTAGTTTTCTCTGAATTTTATTTGGAGAAGTATCCGTGGTGACATCGCCCGGTGGTGAAGCTTTCGTGCAAGATATTTTGAAACGGGAGTGTTCATCCTCGAATTTTTGGTCTCTCTGTGGCAGCTTTATCTGGATCTGGGTTGATGAAAGATCATTTTGTTTGGAAGGCATGCTAGATGGTGACGTCGTGTTGGCATTGGTGGTGGTGACACCAACAACCGTCGTCTTTTTGGCAGTCACTTTCTTGTTGCTTTTTGATTTGTTGCTGTTACTGCTGTTGTTCAAGAACCCCTTCTTGAAACCAAAGGAACTTTTGTCGTTGTTGGATCTTCGTTGTTTGCCGCCATCCTTTGCGGCACCGCCTCCCAGTGGTCGCAAGGGAACTTTTTTGCCTTCCTTTACTCGTTTGGCCTCTTCCTCTTCCATCAGTGCTAATTCTTCCAAACGCTTAGAAATTCTGTCGCATTCCTGGTCCGAAACTTGTTTCTTTTGTTTGGAAATAGGTATTTCTTTCGCTGGGGAGGCTGCTCCTCCGTCTTCTTCCTTTGTGTATGCCTCCGTCTTGCTTTCTGGATTGTTCCACGGTTGTTTGGGATTCTGGTCTCCATACACGGCCTTGAGACGCGTGGAGAGGTTGACGGCCTCGCCCATAATTTGTCTGCCATCTGCCGAATACTCTTCGTTGATGTTGAACATTGGGCCCTGGGAGGTCGATGACGTCGTTGGAGATGATGGCTTGGTGGTGATTGGTGAGGATGGTTTTAATATTGGTTTTTTGGGAGCAGTCGAAGGTGAGATTGAGGCATCATTGGAAGAATTATTCATTTTTTCTTTGTCATTGATAACCATTTTTGTCGTTGCCTTTGCTATTTCGGATTTCCCCGCAAAGGACGAATTCATTTTTAGCCATTCGATGGTTTCGGAAAGCCTCATGGGGGTAATGTCCTCCTTTGCTGGCAATGTTGGTTTTTGGGCATGATATTGCTGTTCCTCCTTGAGTGGTATTGTTGTTTTTTTGCTAGTAATTGCTGACGAATTTTTGGCATTGGGAGTAGAAACATAGACAATCTCGTCTCCATCTACTGTCTTGGGTGCCAGTTCTCCCTCGTAAAAGGCAATATTTCCAAATGCTGGAACCAAGACCTTGCGTCCCTTGAGTGCTGTTGTTGTCCTTTCTGACGATTTGCCACCATTACTGTTCGTTGTTAAAGTCTTATAAAAACGATCAATCTCGTCTATGGAAAGATTGGGTGGCGGAAGACTCTTTCCACTAGTTGTCAAACCACCGTGACCATCCTCAGCATCTCCTGTCGTCGTTGTCATCCTTGCAGCAAAAAATGCCCGTAACCACAAACTCAAATTCTGCCACTATTCGTTGCGTGTCGTAGGAGTATTTGTTTTGAAAATACTGTAGAGACAATAGTCTAATTCGGCCACTTCGAGCACATAGAAAAGGGTTTCGGCGAAGCTGTAAGTTCCTATTTCATCGATTGATGAGGATACGAAAAAATCACAGACGTTTTCTTTTGATTGGGAACTCTTGGGTGGTCCTGCCCATCGTACGTTTCGAAATCTACTTTTTTCGATCCTTTGGCATCCCTGTGTGTTGTGCACAGGCATCCATCCCA
>Ga0115013_10000981_pt1 | contig 16823 bp, 13 predicted proteins | sample SouAtlMetagenome_2_FD_88686 | JGI IMG/M metagenome (GOLD analysis project Ga0115013, IMG submission 88686) | Marine eukaryotic phytoplankton communities from Atlantic Ocean - South Atlantic ANT15 Metagenome | ecosystem: Environmental > Aquatic > Marine > Oceanic | place: South Atlantic Ocean...
ATCTATGGAAACCATCTGTACCGAAAGGATCTTTGTGTCAAGGATCAGACCGAGGACCAATTCTTCGTATCCAATGGGATTGCCCGAGGGAGCCATGGACTGGAACTTTTCGGGATCGTAATATTGTTCAGCAAAACAATGCCAAATAGTGTCGAGAAATTGCATGTCCTTGAGGGTGTCGTAATCGGAACAGTAGTCGTTCAGAAAGGCTCGAATATTGTCCTCGTTCAGTGTCATGGGAGAGTCATCACTCGCGGGATCTGAGAAGGAGTAATATACCGAAGAACACGGAACAGGCGACAAACATTCTCCAGCTTGTTGTTGTTGCGCCTTTGGGGACATGGCCTGCTTCAAAGCATCCAACTTTGCCTTGACTTTCTTTGCCTTTACCTCGGCTTCTAATGTCTTCTTCGGCGTTTCGTAGATTGGTGACGGTGGTTCCAATGGTGAGGATGGCGAATCTGTTAGATCAGATTCCAGTTCCAATAACATTGTACTGGCATCAAGAAGAGCGCCCTCCTGCCATTCTGTTGAAAGTCGGCGAATGGGTCGACGGGGAGGAGTAACTTCCAATACTGACGATGGTGAAGATGGTGTTTCTTCCAATTCTAATATTTTACTCATATCAAGAAGAGCACCCGTCTGCCATTCTATGTCTGTCGAAAGTCGGCGAGTGGGCCGACGAGGAGGACTACCAGCGACACCCATGCGATCGCGTCCTAAGATTGTAATATCCGTTCTCGAGAGCCTCCTGCTTTCTAGAGGCTCGATGTCACGGAGCAGAGCTCTTTCATCCACATTGTTCGCAATAGCGATTTGATTTGCTGTTGGCACTTTGTCCATTGTGATTGACGTTTCGGAGTTTCAAGTTGAAAAAATTATGGAACCAGTGATTCGTTTCCATATAACAATTGTGGGGACGTGTACACTTTCGAATCGTTCCAGAACCCTACTGGAATTCGAACTCTTTCTAAGGTTGAAGAGGTTTCAGCGATGTTGAATGATGAGAGCCTTTTTCTTTTTAATACTGGTGAAATTAAAACGCCTAGGCTCACAATGACAAAAATGTTTATGGATTTTGACATCTCTGAGAATGTTGAAGAAGATTTAGACGCGTAAATGAGTTTCAACGAATCATTTCGAAGATGACCCCGGACAAAATCGGGACATTGATAAACTGCTTGGGCAACTATTGACTCATATGATTCAACTTCTTTTTATTGAAACAATGAGTCACGCGATGAAACTTCAATCCCAAATACTACCTCCGCAATTAAATCAATTGTCCAATCGGTATGAAATAATAGCCGAGGCGTTCTAACGGGACTGTGAATGGGGATCAAGAAAGAAAGCTCGGGTAGAAAACTCAACAAATGGCGACACCCTCCTTCCATTACCTAGAACTTTGTCGAAATTGATCGCTGTTAGACGCTATTTGAACCACAGAAGCGAGATTAAAACTTCCCACATAACTTCCGATTGATCCTATATCGCTGCTTGAAGCTTAGGAAAACTTCTTGTGCAGTTCTAGCCTTTGACAATGCGTCTTGGCATTGCATATGGTTGATGAAAACTCTAGAATTCGTGGGCAGCAGAGCTAATCGTTGAAATGGAATCTATCGCCATGAGCTAATCGTTGAAGTGGAATCTATCGCCATCAATACCGAAAGAACGAAAACGAAGTTGGCCCAAATCCCTCACGAGTGCCAAAGCGACAATGGTTAATCGTTGAAACAATATAATATTTGGATTCGAACCTGTCAATATTGATTATCGTTGAATTCGGCTGTAGCTATGATGATAGCTACGTACGTATACTCTAGGGTATCAACCTATTCTGTTAATCTATTCTACAGGTCTGTTAATTTTTAACACCAAAACCTGTACAACTTTAATACTAGTAGCTGACTCCATTGCCGAGAATTGATTTTAGGAATAACCAATCCACACGTTGCTATCTTCGAATGACCGTATAATGATCCATTCGAATCTTTTTTGAGCCTGTTTGGTTGTTTGGTCGTGTCCATATTGCGATTTCTTTTCGTATGCGTCCCCGAAGCATAGTTTTGCGAATCGCATTCGAACAGGAAGATAACGAATCACATTGTGATTTATTCGGATGGACTGGTTTCGAGCAAGGATCATCATTAGGTGCCTTTTTGTAATCCCAAACAGCTATAATCCTTGTGAATGGGTATCGATTGGTTCGACAATTATCTTCCAAAAAATCTTCCAAATTTCTTCTTTTGTTTCGATATCGCTATCACTCGGCAGACAACCACGGGCTCGGCAATATATACGGATTCGAACCATCCGTTCTTGATGTAGGGTCCGGTAAAGAGGTGCGCCAATGGCAGGGCAAGGCACAAGACGAGCGCCGTAACCAGAAAGGGTGGCAGTTTTTTCGAGAGTTTTCGAAAGATTGACCAGTGACCGATTGTGTATTCCAATAGTAATAGGATCCCGTTCCATCCAAAAAATAGCATTTGTTTCCACTCCCCGGTGCGATAGGCGTCTTCGAATAGAGCGTAATTGACGTATTCGTGAAGGATTCCCGACGCGACAAAGGTCGCCAGTACCGCCCCCATTTGAGAATCCGTAGTCTTGCGTGTGGGTTTGTAGACCCCGTTTTTGAGACCCCTATGAACCAGCATGTTCCACCGCCGTCCCCAAAAATCCGTTACGCTTTTGGATTTCAGCATAGGATTGAGGACGACCTCGTAGGTTTGGACACCATAAATCAAATTGTACAACAAACTCACCCCGATTGTGCTCTGGGACAAGGCGCAGCTCAGCAAGAGGGCGACAAAAAAGTTGTTGCACAGGTGCTGCCACGAGAACATTTCTCCCATCGAGTGGTCCATCGAATCGATGTCAACATTGGTGGGAAGGGCAAAGAATTCGTAATCCCTGGATCGAAGGATGCAGACAATAAAAGGGACAATGACAAAGTCTCTGGCCAGCGTGGTGACGCGCTGTTTCAGAAAGGCCCACGTCGCACGCTTGGGTTTCCTTGTTTGTTCGTCGATTTCCATCCCGAAGAGGCAGGAAAAATAGAGCACGTAGGTTTTCAATCCGACGCTGGGTGGAGAGAATCCGAAATAGGCCTCGGTGATTTTGTTCGCATTGACGATTGGAGTCGCCAAAACGACCATGCCCAATCCAACGTTTTGAAGATCAAAGGTATGAATAAACCAGAGGGGTTCCAAAATCACAAGGGGCAGGGCAATTCCAAAGACAAAGAGCCATGATGTCGTGGTGCTGGCAATTGATGATGATGATTTTTGGTCGTAGTTCTTTTCATAGAAAGAAATCTTATGCACTTGCTTCGTATGAACTAAATACCAGTAATGATGCTTTAGATGCTGATAGAGATTTCTCGGGCTTGATCTCCGCAACATGGTATCCACATTGTAAGCTGGATCGCTCGCATCGTACATAAACTGACACAAAAGGCGGCATGCAGATTCATAATCTTCTGGATCATCTGCGTCTCTGTTAAGCCACTTTTCAATTTTCGGCGTAGAATCATTATTAAGTTGTCTGTTGGAGATTCCAGTAATACTGTTTAATTGTTTAATCGCAGAAATTTTGTCCTTCGTTTGCCGTTTTTGCTGTGGCTCGACCACGATCTTGTATAGAATGGCTCCAAGAATGGCGTTCATACACGTCTGTAGTATCGTAATGACTACTAGCTGATAATAAAAGGACAAGACGGGTGGAAGCAAGCCGCAGGTTGTCCTAGTTGGTTGTGATGAGCCTTGGCTTCCCTGTAGTATCTCTACGAATCTCGAAGGGACCTCAAAGGTCCACAGGGAATGCGTCTCGATGGTGCGGACATCATCAGCGAGTTTGTTGGCAAAGACGGCTTCTTGTAGCCACTCGATGATAGCCATAGTATATATAGGCGAAACTGGGCTACCAATACTAGTGAGGCTGTTGCAACAACGAACTACTAGATACACAAAAGTTCCTCCCCCATTGTTTGCGTTTTGCCATTATTTTATTTTCAAAATCGGCAGACAAGAAACGTCAGTCCGTATGTGATGGAGTTGTTGGTCGTCCGACCCATTGGACCAAGTAACGGATCGATTTTTTGTTGAACACGCGCGAGGAATGAGACGTCCGAGCCGGTCGGTTCACTAGGATGGCGCGAACGAGATTCAAAATGGGGCCCCGTAAGAGCAACGGAATCAAAAAATATCGCATAAATTTTGCCGCTCGAAGAACAAAAATTTACAATAAAACTCCATGCGCACATGATTCCGCGAAAAAGAGAGAAGAGGAAAGAGAGTTCTTACTATTGGACAAGCAACCCGTTGAAGCGCTTGAAATTAGATTCCTCCATGTGCTAGTTTGAATCCGAAAACAGAAGAGGGCTGCCTTTTTTTTTGAACAAATTGGTGATTGAAACAGAGTATTAATAGCATTGCAAACTATCTCGATTGAGATTCATTAGTATAGTAGGGCGAAGTCCCCCCAAAAGAAAGAGAATGATTACGGACGATGATCATTTCTTGATTGACGAGTTGCCCCCGCCGGAGTGCTCCTTTCTTTCCAGTCACATCGAATCGGCATGTACTCCGATTGAGGAGGAGGAGGAGGAGTCCGATATTCGTTCTTCTCGCTTGAGCCCTAGCAGCAGGGGCAGGAATCATCATGACAAGGAAAACAACATTAATGTGAGTCTGAGCAATAGTCATTATACTTCGTTTCCAATGAAGAACAGGAGGAGTTACCAAAGCAGAAGCAGCAGTCCTTCTCGAGACGACAATGATAACAACTGCAGCGATCATGATCACGCTTGCAGCAATCGATCGGGGCGTTCCATCTTTAACTTGGACTACGGTGGACACGATGCTCTTAATATCAGTAAAGAAGAACGAAGGAGCAAAGGGTTCAGCACCACCCAGAGCTACAGTGCCAGTCGTAGATGCCAAAGGAACACCAACAATGGAATCTATCGATTCGACGATATTTCCAGTCTTCACTGTGACGAATACGGGTACGATCAAAAACCGCAAAAGAATCGCCAAAGGAGCAGTCACAGTCGCCGCAACAGGAAGAACAAGTACAACTCCATCCATAGTAGAGACGACGATGATGACTATGACGATGATACATCCACAGATACCAGTGTGAGCGATTTCTTTCAGGCTCCCACACAAAAGGAATTGTGTGGTGAGCTTTTTCGGCTCGTCACTCCCACGACATCGATGGCCGACGCTCTGCACTGCCTGAGCAAGTTACGACAGTGGGGAATCGTGGCGGACAACAATACCACCACCACCAAGTATCTGGTGGAATTCCAGGCCGTCCCGTCGATCGTGTCTTTCATTAAAGCCGTTGTCGAACAACGCCGCGCACTCAAAATTTCCTATTTGGAAAAACTGGAGGAAGCGCAACGATACGCAAGAGAGGAGGAAAAGGATTCGAGTGCCGGTTTTCAAACCTTCAAACAACACCAACGCGACTTTGTGGATGCCTCCAACAACCACGAGTTGTGTCTCCACCAGGCACTTTTGGTGTTGCACTACTATGCGACCGTTGGAAACGATGTATCTTCCAAAACCAGTAGACACAAGACCAAAGTCCTCAAGGCCAAAGTTTTGAAAAAGGCACTATTGGCCCAGTTGGTGGAAACGGACGGGATCCAGCTCTTGGTGGGAATTTTGGAAAAGGAACTGTACTACGGATTCTCTACGACGACACCATCCTCACCAATGATGACGGATCATCACTACGGACACTCCATCGGATCGTCCATCTGGAAGATACTTATGGCTGTGGGATCTTGCGAACACGCAGTGCAGCTTCTCAAGACACAGAACCATCGACGCCATGGGGCCAAAACACTTGTAAGGGGAATCGTCTTGGGACTGGACCACAGGGTGGCAGCAGCAGCGACAGCAAAAGAACACAAAGATTCAACCACCACCCTGCGACCCATCATGAACGATGAAAACGAAACCTCTTGGATGGAAGATTTGTTTGTGGCACTCTGTAGATTGTCGGGATCCAAGGATGCGGAAGATGACGTTAACAACAAAGAACACGACGAGATTCGATTCACACTCCTCGACGAGTGTGTGGTGGAAAAGTGTCTGCGTGTCTTGGTGGACGAACCCCACAACGGTGTCTTTGGTAAGAACGAGTTTGTCACGACATTGGCCTTGTCCTTTTTTTACGCCTGTGTCCGGTTCGGGCAAACGCGGTATATTGTTCCCAAGGAGACCAATGAAACAAACTTTGTGCCGTTTTCCTTGGGATATTACCGCCTTTCCTACTTTGTGCGCAAGAGCCTTCAGAGTTTTCCGGATCACTATCTGATTAAGGGAACCGGAAATCTCATTCTCGAACGAATACCCTTGCAATATCAACACAACAAATTTGGGAAACACTATGGTGGCAATGTTGACGCCTTTTCCGATTTTTCTCCAACCTGCATTGCCAACCTTTGCCAGAGAAAGCCGTTGTCCAAGTCGTCGTCCTCCAGCAGCTTTCAGTCTTGCTTCGATGGTCTGCTGCCTTCCACAGCGCACAAGCTTAGTGGTAGCACAAAGAATTGTGATCCGCTCGAATCATACGTCAGTGAATTGGTCGAACCATTCAAGGTGGTGTACAGTCCTGCTGTGTAGAAGAGCAGTTGCCAAACAATGATAGGGGGAAATGCAAGGACACATAATCTCGTTCGTTGCCTCCATCCACAATTAGTATAACCTCAATAGAATAGAATATTACAGTACAGTAAATGAACTAGATTGTGCCTACCAAGCACCAAGCAGAATATTATATAGTATTGGCAGTATTCATCTTCTGTTGCGGCAACATATGAGCACTAGTTGTGCATTGCTGGGAGCTGGGTGATGCCATGGCTAGGGGGCCAGGGGCTAAGTCGTGGCACACTACTCTGGGCCATGGGGAGGGGGGGGCACAGAGCCACCCCCTTGCATGCTGCCACCACCCCTGCCGCTTGCACTGCTGGTGCCTCTTACTTCATTAACTAATTGCCAACATCAACTCAACAATGTTGTGACCACAAACAGGGCAAGGAGTGATTGCCACCCTCCGCCTCTCCACTTGGGATACCATTTGGCCACAGCTCACCCAACCACTGGCACCCTCCCTGGCAGTGCAAGCTGTTAGCGGCCTCAGCAACAGCAGGGCGATTCGAAAACAACGATTACGAGAACTAATCGAATGAACAAGGGGGTTCTCCCAAGTCCCGTGGGTCTCATTCGAAGTGAGGCATCCTGCACACAGGAGCGATAAGTTATTATGGATATCGCTCTTTTGTGCAAATCTAAAAGCGTTCAACGAATACCTAATGTCCCACTACGGGAGTCTCGGGAGAGTCTCATATTTTTTCACGACCAAATGCAATCGGCATAATCAATAGGGACAATCAATACTTATGGATGATAAAAAGAAGCCCGGAGTAATTAGACTGCCTGCGTATGATTCATGGCATTTGTGTTGAGGCATGTTCTAGGAATGTGTTTTTGAATTTCACAATTGTTTGCGATTAACTTTTATCCTATTAACAATGTTGAAGAAGTGTGCCATAAATATTGAGCCATATGCTGGGTCTTGAATTCATGCATAGCCTTTTATGTTCTTTATAGCTCCAGACGGTTAATGGAGCCGATTAGTGTTATGTAAAGTTGATGAAAGTATTTTTCCTTCTTACTGCCCTAACGAGAGTTAAACGTGCGAACCCATGTTCAAAATTCTCATTGAAGAAAGATACCACTGAGATACCACTGAACGAACAAAGCGGAGGCGGGAAACACCCGTACAAACATTGCTTAAGCTTTGATTTCTTCTTGGGTTGGGAAGCATAATTGAGATCAGATTTAGGCTTAGAGATTTTTTCTGAACGGAGAATCCATGGTTCGCAAGGTTCCCTGTTCTCATTAACGCGGGTCATTTGTATGACCCGCGGAGTGATGAGTATTTGTTTTTCACATACCGAGAACTTGTTCCTTGTCGTGAAATATCGATATAAACGTTGGCGGCAAACACTTTTGGCGAGTTTACATTGAAACTCATAGTAAATCAAACTCATCATTAGCAACGTTCAATTCAGACAAAGTTCGCATTACCAAAAAGCAAAAGCCAATACTTAGTAGAGAATACCACGGAGAGCGTTCCATAAAATTGCCAAGAAAAAGCGGAAACGCACTGTAAATTCATCATGAGAAACGTTTCCATCGTCGCCGTTATCGCTGTCCTCCTTCTCCCGTTGGTGTCTGCTATCGATAGGCAGAATTCAGCCGAAGGCAATTGTCCTGTTAGTGTCAGCCCCAACACAGAATGTAATACAGAAGGCCTGCATTGCAACTACGATTATAAATGGCTCGGCTGTTCCGAAAGCGAACTCAGCTGCGAGCCCTTTACCATGTGCAGTTGCGAGCAAGACATGAACCAAGACGTTGTGTGGCGCTGCGCTCGCCGTTCTGTCTTAAACTGCCCAGACCCCAGAGATGACCACCCATATGGCCCTGATTGGCGAGGGCCACCCTCCGACAGGTTACAGAGTTGCCCAGCCCCAGCCCCAGCTCGTCCATCAGAGCCCGGAACATGTCAAAGAGCAGACAAAGAGCAATGCCAGGAGAATGAATATTGCGTCTGGATGTCCCGTACATCCAACACTGGGGAGGAAGACAGTGCTTGTCTAGAAAAAACGGACAAAAATGGACAATGCACCTTTTTCCGTGAACGAGACTCCTGTAGGACAACCACGGGGTGCAATTGGATTGGTGGCGAGTGTGCGGTAGCTCCCAAGCATGGTGAATGCCACAAACTCAAAAAAGTGGGAGATTGCCGGAGAGCCGGATGCTTGGCAAAGAGAGAACCGGTAAGACCCGGTAGCCAGAGGAAACGAATCCGGTGCTACGGGATGTGGGAGTACAAGATGCTCCAAGAGTGCGTGGGCACGGAAGGACCCGAGTGCCGAAAGGGAATCAAAACGGAATTTGGGGACGCCTACAGAATAAAACTCGTCAAGCCCCATCAAGTTAAGCCACAAAACCGGCCTACAAGAAAGTTTCAAGGCAATATCGAGCTCTATGTGGACGAGAACAAGATCGTCACCAAGACGCAATTTAAATAACTTGGGAAAACTGCATAGAATCATACACCTAAAATAATACTATATAGACTACTTTTATTTTTCATTCATAGTTTACCGTACTCATTAATGCTCTCTAATCTTGTTGATTCCTCCAATATCATTGTTCCAGGATACTATCCAAATTACTTAAAAGAAAGGGCAACCCTAGAGCTGTTGTCTCGGTGTTGCTGAAGGAAAGGACAACCAAAGAGCTGTTGTCTCGGTGCGAACTGTTGCAATACTGCTTTGAGCAGCTCTGTGAAAGAAGGAATACACGACTTACCGTTCGACGTATTTCTAGAAAATAACCATACCACTGAGTGATAAAATATTGTTAAACAAGAGCAATCCCGTTTGACATTTTGTATTCTTCTGATATTTTTGTGGAGAAATCAAAGCACTTCCTTAGGCCTTTTTCTTGTTTGGCAGGCCCGGCGTGAAACTCGATTTGAATTTACATGCCATTTTTGTCATCTGATTTATCGGCGAACAAATGATACAATCATCTGTGAACTTCAACACTCTCCAAATTAATTCCGCAATGAGGACGATCTTGGCAGTTACCATCGTGGCATACATCGCCACCGCAACAGCGCCGCTGATTGAGGGATTTGTGCTCCCAACCTCCCAATCCTTGGAAAGACGGGTTCACATGGCGGCGGCAAGCAGAGAGGAGGATTTGCAAAAGACGCGGGACGTCCTAACCGGAAACTTCCAAGAAACCAGAGACTTGTCCGCTCCCTCTCTCGACGCTATCTTGTGGGATATGGATGGTGTCCTAGCCGAAACGGAACGGGACGCCCACCGGGTTGCCTTCAACACGGTCTTTGCCAAGGAACAGCTCAACACCACCTGGAGCGTGGAGGGGTACGGAGAACTCTTGGAGGTCGGTGGGGGCAAGGAGCGCATGACGGCCCACTGGAACGCCGCGGGATGGCCCGACTTTTTGCGCAAGATGGGGGACAGCATGAAAAAGGAGTGGGTCGCCAAATACCACGCCCAAAAGACGGAGGTTTTTAATGAGCTCGTCCAGCAGGGCGTCGTCCCTCTGCGGCCCGGCGTCGAGCGATTGATCGACGAGTGTCTGAGCAACGGCAAAACGCTGGCGGTCTGTTCGACCTCCAACGAAAAGGCCGTCCAAAATCTGGTGAGGACCCTCCTGGGATCTGAGAGGGCCTCGAAAATGACCATCTTCGCGGGCGACGTGGTTCCCAACAAAAAGCCGTCCCCCGACATTTACAATCTGGCCGTGGACACGCTGAAACTCGACAAGAATCGGTGCTTGATTGTGGAAGACTCGGGGATTGGATGGCAGGCCGCCAAGTCGGCTGGAATCGCTTGCATCGTCACCAAGAGTGTCTATACCCAAAAAGAAAACTTTGAGGGGGCTAATCTGATTGTGACCGATCTGGACAACACCGACGACGATTACAGCGATCCAATCACGCTGGCCACCATTGAGGGATTGCTCAAAACCAAATAAAACACAACAAGTGTCGTGGCAGCAACATGTGTCTCTTTCATGGATCCAACCTAGGATCTTCGAGTGATACCAGAACCACCTTGGTAAAGAGAGGATACAAACGACTCTTGGACTGCTCTCCAACAGTTTTTCGTGCACCTTCGCACGGAGCATACCAAAAATCCAGCTTTACTATGCATTTCGGATACTGCATCCATCTTATTCACTATTTCGACTCGACAAGAATCGAAAACAATGCTTCATACAAAACAACTGCGTATATCGTCCCCAGATCACTCGCAGAAGCATACTCTGAGAGTTTTATTACGATAAAATCAATTGCATAATAGGATATTATTTTGTTCATAATTTCTCGTTTTACATTTTGCTGTTTTGGCATTGGATTCGAAATAAGACACTGCAGAGAATGAACCTCTGCTTTATCATCGTATATTGCCCTTTTGTGTGACGGTTGATGTGCTTGGCGAGAGAAAGGAAAATAGTTACTGTGCGTTCCAGTCGATGGAGACCTCTCGATTTGTCATTGACAATTATAACAATCGAAAGGGAGGAACGCAAACGCCGTGAATACATTCTATCTTAATACATAGTGCAAACGGCCTCCATCTACTCTAGACAAAAACTTTGCATAGATTACGAATATTATTTTTATAGAATGAGTTACTAAATTATTGATCTTTATCCCAAGCACGCCTAGGGGATCCACGTTCGTGTATCATTTCGATCTTAATCCTGTCCAAAAGAAAAAATTGTAACCGCTTCATTTTTAAATACTTACTTCTCGCTCGTTCTCATCGTTGGGTACCCAACTGATGGTGCCAAACTCGACGTACGTCGGGGCCGTTTCCTCGCCGTCAGAACCTGCGATAATCTCAGGTCTCCATCCAACGAAGAACTTCTTTCCGTCCACATTCCAGAAATACACGTGACCAACAAAGGAAAATTCACGTCCATTTTCTTCATCATAAAATTCGCTTGTTGTCTTTACACCATCTGCAAATTTCAATACGTAGTCATTGCCAACACGAAACTCGGCACTCTCAATGTCGGTAATTTTGCACTTGGAAATCTCGAAATCGTATTCGTAGCATCCCATCCATTTCAAACGCATCTCCGCGTACACTGGAAACCCGCCGGGACCGGTGACTCGTAAGCTGTAGCAGTTGTTGACCCGCGCCAACTCTGCCCGAAGCCTTTCGTTTTCTTGCATGACTTCCTCCAAGGCTCTATCGCGGATAGCCGCGGCTACGAAACGTCCTAAATCTTCTGACATCCTGATAATGATGTTGATCAAAAGTAAAATGACTGTACTAAAATTTAGTCGGTTCTCGTTGGTGAAGGGTTTCTTCCTATGAGAAGAATTCGAAGCTCGAAAAATAATGCTCCGTAACTGGTGTACTGAAACTATGTACAAAATTATTTTTCTCCTTGACGATTCCGGGCGTGATGCCGGCGCGAGCGCACAAGTCTCTCAAAAATGAAATACAGAAATGAAAATTGGGCAAACGACATACATCTATAAGACCAACATTTTGCATAGATATGTAAAGAATACAGTAAGATATTACATTTTTGAGCAGTCATCGGTAAATAATTTCTATTTACGGCAAGAATTCGAAGAAAGCCCGGTATGTGTGCCAATTCGAGATAGAACAAAAAGTCGAGAGATGCTTTTGATGTTGCTCCCTCATCATTCTTTCATACGATATTCCATAGATCGTTGGTGTTAGATTGTCACTAGAGCTGCATAGTCCCCGTGGTATCGTCCTCACAGCAACAGGCACGGGTCTCATTATAGTTGTAGTTGTAGTCTTCTTATGCTGTTTCGATCTTCTTCTATCGTGAATTTATCAGTAGCACTCGATTCTTTTTGTTGTTTTGTTTCGCTTGCTTCATTTCATGGCTTGATTGGGCACAATGGCTCGATTTCCCTTTCGAATGGCCGCAACCGCCGCGGTGAGGACCGAAAAATTGGCCCCACCCGAACGGCCTACGTTTGGGTGAGGGATTGGATCGAACCAGGTCGGTGCTTTATGGGTGGTAGAGTCCTCCGAATCGCAGCAGCAGACACTGTGAAGATAGTTCAGACAGTCCTCGGCACCCACAAAACATTGCTCCGTGCTAACATGACGGACCGAGAGGACCGGAATGGAACGATTCGGCAAAGCGTTGTTGGAGGATCCTTTGGCGACAGGAACCGATACGTAGGGAATCAAAAGACAACAAAGGGCCTCGCGAACCAGCCGCGATTCGGGACAATTCTCCGCCTGGTACAGGATTACTTTGGTAGTGGATGGAATGGAATGTCTATTTCGTGAAAACAGCATGAGGCCGCATTTTGGCCAGGGGCGCAGATAAGACGGCCCCGCCAGGGACAAAAAGCGCCTGGCAAAGGATTTGTATGGAGCGTTGGCCACCTGATCCGGCCGGGGATGATGTTTGTTGGGAAGAACGGATTGCCCATAGTGCGTCCACAGGTGCTCCAAGATTTCGTAGCTCTCGTTCAGAACCACCAAACCATCGTCGTTGTCGTTATTTTGTTGTTGGGTCCGATCGATCAGCAGAGGAAAGGTCAGATTGTTGTTATCGTTGTTGCTGGTACATCGAATCTTGTTTCGGTGCCACTCTTGGGCTTCCATTCGATAGATAGACTTTGGAGAGAAGGATCCCTCCCCAAACAGCAGGGTCTCCCTGGGGCAGGGTCGTATCGAAAGGGTGAGATCCAAAATCGTCGCGTATTCTCGGACCAATCGACACCAGGGGGAGGCCTCAAAGTCGTATAGGAGCAGGTCGTGCTTCGGTGGAGGTTTTGATCGGCGAGCGACCGCCTCGGCAACGCCTTTCCGAATATGCTTGCTGGCAAATCCCGAAACCCACTTGTCCCAAGCTCGGGCCCGAAAGACCATGCTGCCGGGGTTTGTCCTGTTCTTGCAACGCTGCTGCTGCTGCTAGTTTCTTGCCGCAATGGTGGTTCAGGAGCCAAAAGGCGTCTCCTTCATACAATCAGTCGTGATTGACAAAAGGAATGTCGGTTATAATATTGTTTGTTGCCATCGTTTGCTGACGAATTGCGTCAAATGGTAATGAAGTTACAAATTCTTGAAATGATTGGGGCAGGTTGAGGAGGCAGAGATAGGGCTCCAAGCAATCCAATGAGTCGAAACGGAGATCTTGCCGGCTCGAAATTCAAAATACCTTTTGCAAGAATCAATCGGAGTTTTGTTTTTTTCGAAATCAAACATGTTGCCGATCGAATAATATAGCCAACACATCATCCTGCTAACTAACCGATACAATCTGTCACATTGCAAGTATCCAGTATACATTGTCATCGCACCAGACTGCATATCGTAGAGAATCAAGTATCTAACCAAAATAGAGTATACACGAAAGTGAGAGCTTTGCCAGACAAGAACAGAATATGTTTGTCTTTCGGCAGGACGACGATTACGAAAACAAGGAAAATAGGGGCAGAAGCAGCAAAAGCAATCGAAAGAAGAAGAGCAACAACCATATAGACAAATTCTTTTCCCACACTAAACAATTCGGTGAAACTTCCGACAACGTCCTGGAGGCAATCACACAGCACGGAAATTGTAGCTTTGGCACTGCCGACGACAACCCGATCCAAACTACCAACACTCCGTCGTTACTCGAAAGCTCCTACGCCTCGGAACTCTCTGACTTTTCGCTCAACAGCGACGATTCTGCAGAAGATGATTCTTACAAAGAGCAACCCACCGCTCTATCCAATCTCTTGTTCAAGCCCACCATTGTGTCTCCCGTCGATCGATTGGTCGCCGCCACCAATCCCTCCACACCCAAACAGGATGCTTTCGAAACTCTGGAAAAACTGAGGGCTTGGGCCGTTGATGCTGATGAGGTAGAGTTCCAACGCTATGCCTGGGACATCAGGACCCGTGCGATTCCTGAATTGCTCGAATATATACGCCTGAATGTCGATGACAAGGAATGCGTCTCAGAAGCCCTGGAACTCGTCTGCCAACTCTCCTGTCACCAAACCATGGATGTCATGGTCTTGATCGAAGCCCACGCCATCAATGTGCTGGTGCTTGCTCTCCAAACCCACAACAACAACCATTCTGCCACCCACAACATATCACTGACGAAACAAAAACACACCTGTCTCTTTCAACGCTTGTGGAACTTTTTGATTGTCGACATTGTCTTGTCTCCTTCCGTAATAAAATACTTTCAAAGCAGCGATCTACAGGAGCGACAGTTTTATCAGCAACAAAAACACTATCAAAAAGCGAGGCTCGTGACCGCACTCAACCTGTGTTTGGATCGGATAATCTCTCAGTACGATCCTACATCATCCTCTCGGGAACGATTCCTGGAACAAATCTTCGATACCGCCACGGTCCTGCTGCGGGCCGACGTGGAGAAAGATGATGGCTGGTACACGCCCAATGACGACGTTCGTCTGTTGGTGTGGGAAAAACAAATTGCCCGCAAGTGTCAGCACGCAATTTCTACTATGGACATTTCCTTTGATGGTGCGGGGGAGGATGATACCAGCGGAGTTGCTTTCGATACGATTGGTTCGTCCTCACCAGGAGCAGCAATGGCATCCAATCATCTGTCGGTGCGGGCACTCACCTTCTTTTACATTTGTCTGTGTGATCGCGACGATGGTCTCTCGGAATCTTTGGATGCCGAAGCTTTAGAGGCCTTTGTGATTCGGGCCCTGTCGGATTCTTTGTTGGACGGAGAATCCCTCGAAACCTTTGTCATTCGGGCTCTTTCCAAGTGTTCGCGTTCCGGATCGGTCCAGGACACGGCCTGTCAGATTCTTCACAAGCTCGCCTCGCGGAGAACGTCTCTGACGCTCGGAACTACAGTACAAAAATCACCAATCTTGTTTCCAGAGACCTACAGTACCGAAAGTGACGATGACATTATTGACAATGAACCCACTACAAACAATAACAATCCCGGAATCGAACTCATACTGGACGAAAGTCAACTGAACCATTCGGGGGACAAGAAGATTTCCTTCATTGATTTGGTCAAGGCAATATTCCAAAAGCCGTGCACTTGTGGTGCACAAAACATCAAGGAGAATTTCCAAATCGTGTATGGAAAGGTTGCGGCCGCCGCGACGAGTCGAAGGACGAAGCATTCATTATCATCCTGCGATCCAACCACGGTGCAAGAGATTGCCTGCTAATGCTATTGGTATGGATCAATCGTGTCTGAAGTAATTGCTATAATAATTGTAAATATTCAAGTCAAGTCCTTCTGTAATTTTCTGATGTTTAGAGCTCTACAAATTCAAGACTAGTGGAATATGTTGAAAAATGAAAAAGTCTGTCTGACGTCAGATCACAGATTCCCAAATAATGCATGATGTGTCAACAACACATCATGCCGAAAACGAAAGATCGCACTCACTCTACTAGAGCTAGCGACCCATCATCGATCGATCGATCACCATTGCTGCTATCTATATCCCAAAAACGAAAGGGAGCGACGCATAGAACAATACTTGGTCTAAAAAATTATCACACTGCATGCTCTCGAGATCCAAATCATTCATGCATCGTTATTTGTGGAGGGCATTTTTCGCAGCAACCTTCTTGCTGCCAGCCTCGGCATTTCTCACCAACAATGGCAGCAATGGAATCCATCGTTGCAATGCCCACCGCCATCATGGATCAATGCTCCGCGCTTTAGAATTCGAGGGTGAAGTGGAAGTCTCGAGAACCTACAAAACGATAAAAGACGGCAAAAACGACGAAACAGAAACAGTGACATCCTCTCACCCCATCAAATACCACATTCACAACAAAATGAACCTTTCCTCTCAAAAGGCCGCCCCGATTCTTGTCTTGCACGGCGGGCCCGGGGTTCCCTCGGATTATCTGTTGCCTCTAAAGGACGTAGTTCCCTACCGATCGATCGTCTTTTACGACCAGCTGGGTTGTGGTCGCAGCCCCGGTCCGGACACCAGCGCGGCCTATTCGATCGAAGATTCCTTGGATGATTTAGAGACACTCATCAAGAAAATCGGATTGAGACGCTTTCATCTGTATGGACAGAGTTTTGGAGGCATTCTCGCTTTCGAGTGCATGAAACGCCTTTCCGAAAAAGTTGACAATGACAATGACCCAAAGTGTCTGTCGGCCATTCTTTCGAGTTCCCCCTGTGACGTCCCAGCCGTCGAACAAGCCGTCGAAACTCTCATCGAGGCCCTCCTGA
>Ga0115013_10000982_pt1 | contig 16801 bp, 15 predicted proteins | sample SouAtlMetagenome_2_FD_88686 | JGI IMG/M metagenome (GOLD analysis project Ga0115013, IMG submission 88686) | Marine eukaryotic phytoplankton communities from Atlantic Ocean - South Atlantic ANT15 Metagenome | ecosystem: Environmental > Aquatic > Marine > Oceanic | place: South Atlantic Ocean...
TAAAGCAGGATGTTGAAGTAAGGATGTTTTGAATTCTTTTTTTAAAAAATTCAAATTGTTTTTTTGTTTTTAGAGGACTGAAAACGTGAATCATATTTTGCTCATATTTTGGTTGATCGAAGAAAAGTGTTGCATACTGTGATGCATCTTGACGATAAGATGTGATTCTTTTGGATGGACTTCAATCTTACGATGTATTAAATGAGCGATGTGACTTTGGATTATCCATTAACATATTTTAATTACTTATAGCAAATTTCTACCATGTTCTTTCGGGGATAAACGCGACGACAAATTGCGTTTCCACCAAATACTCGAATAAGCCACTGTGGTCATGCATGCTCTTGGTCTTCTTCTTCGGATACGGTTGGATCTTGATATTCCTCTTCAGAAATATCGTCCATGGCTGACTTCCATTGATCACCTCGGAAAAGCTCGTCATCTGATATAACAATACCTATGCTCTGCACGAGTGATCGAAGATCGGTCATATCGTCGATGGTGCCAATTTGAATGAGAAGTTGCCGTAAATCTTCTACCTCCCTCTTTGTGATTCCGCTGACAATCTCTGTAGCTTCCAAGGAATCAATTTGTATCGCCATTTGCGTCTCTTTTCGGCTTTCTTTCGAGAAACGCTTCTGTCCCATTACCTTGAGACTATGTATGTAGGATTCTGCTCCATTTGAAAAGCTATGATCCGAAGAATGGGACGCTCTATCCATCGCATGCCGACGTTCTTTCCGAAGAAAAAGCATCTTTGGGATGAAAATTAGCAACAAAATCGACATTGTCAAAACAAATATTATCGCGGCTTCGACGAAGTCTGGTTTTAAAAACAACAGCATGCAATCGAAAGAGAATTCCGAAGTGAGCTGGTACAGTTACAATTGAAGTAAGAGATTACCGATAAAACTTTGTCCCACTTACATTTCGCTGTTGGGTTTGAGTAACTAAGAACAATCAATGGAATGCCGATTGGGAAAGCTTGAAGCATGCCAATCACAATCACGCTGACATACCGACTTTCTGAGTATTCCACACTAACTGTCCTACCATACCAAGCAGAAACGCAGGCCCTTATGACGCAGGCGAAAGCCAGGACGATCAGGCACGCAAGCATTGCTTTTGATACATTCGTGTGACCGATCCCGCAAGATCCAAATGTGCTCAGACCGTCGGTAGTTCCGAAAACATCCTTACGAACCCAAAACATTGGATCCACAACAGTCCATACCAGAAGAAAAATGAGCGTCAGTGCGAGTAAAATACCGAAGGGTAGCATAACATCCCATGCAGTTATTGTCACTCTACGAAAAGATTCAGAACTATCGATGAGCTTCTTTATTCGATCGATCTTTGAAAACAGTGCCGAAAAAGTAAATATAAAGCCAATCCAGAACAGCCATGGAGTAGCCATGCATGCACGTGAGCAAGATTCGACCGAGGCGATACTGTCATCAATGCTAAGAGGAATTATTGTCGCAGCCATCAAGAATGTGCCAACGCATATCATTCCTAGGAATAGAGGTTGCGACTTGCGAACAACGGAAGCATTTCTATAATATCCAACCCAAGCAAGCAAACCGATAGAGAGAAACATGGATACTCCTGCCAATGTAAGGCCATAAGGGCGAATTTTCGTCAGCTGGTTGAGCTTGTAGTCCACTGGACGAGGGCATACCTCAAAATCATTCGCAGTGCAGATTTGTAAAGAATTTGATGGCGCTTCTCTTACAAACCAAGGTCCAGTTTGTATGTATCGATTCTGTAGATGTTGTTTCGTATGCGCCATTGTTGTGAGTAGCCATACCGGCATATAACCTTGCATAAATGGATTTTGATCGATTCCAAACAAAAGCGCGCCTGTGTCAAGACCTTCGTAAACCTCGTTGTTTACGTCAAAGGTTCCTACAAGAAGTTTAGGGTGTCGATCTTTCAAAGCGGTCAAAGCTTCGATTGTCGTCGGGCACATATTAAGGGCGCCAATCCCATCCAAGTCACCTGACATATTCAAAATTTCCTCGACTTCATCAAGGTAGATCAACTTATTGTCAAATGGAACGACATGACTTCCCAGATAGGTGATATTTTCTGACACGGATCTCATTCCATCTTTGAAGCCATTGCAGCGTTCTAAGAAAGCGCTGTTACTTTCATCGTGATGTAGACATATGCCTGCAAGAATACCTTCGACAGCCATTATTCTTCCTGCCTGAAATCCTGTTTCGTACTCGGGTTGCGCAAGATGGTGAACAATATCTAGTGTTTCGACGGAGGATGCACCAGCATTAACAGAAATTACAGGAATATTGAGCTCGTGGCAATATTGTATAGCAGGATGGACAAGCTCGGAAGGAATAGAAACAAAGATACCGTCTACCCCCTCATTGCAAAAGGATATTATTTGCTTATTCATTTTTGTGTGCAATATTTCTGATGTTGGTTGGGGCCGGAATCGATTGAGTTTCAATTCTACTCCCAAATCATCCGCTGCTTGAGTCGCTTGTTGAAAAACCACGTCCCAAAAAGGGTCTACAGTCACACCATGAAGAACACCCGCAATTTTCATCTTTGATCGGTCGAAGCAATCGCAAGATGATCTCGTGATGTTATTTATTGCTAGATTGTTTGGGCATACAGGGAATGAATCTTCTACGCACTTCTGGATTGTGTCAGACGGTAGATTGCTAAAGTTGATAGCAACTGGTCCAGAAAAATACGCTCCAAAAGCAGCTTGCGAACTACTGAGCTTCTTCTCTGTTGTCGCATAAATAGCTGCTGCCATGACTGATAACGTTGCTTGAAGATGAGCTTGTTGCGAAATAGCGAATAAAATTTTTCCTGTTGCGATACCCTCGTATACTTTCACGCCCTCATCAAATGTCCCTACAGAGATCTTTGAACCAGAACATTTTAAATCGACTACCGGAAGCGTCAGATCAAGGGTCGCGTCGCTCCCTGCCAATAAGATTGCGTCGTATTTACATCCATTCAAGGCACTCGCAATCGACGTGATAGCCGTATTATCTGATGCAGTAACATTGACAACTAATTCGTCGATAGAAACAGTCGAACCTAATCCTTTTTGGAATCCAGTCATTCGTCTATCTAACGCTCTATTTCCTTTTTCATGGTTGATGTAGAGGGCATTGGTTATACTAGAATCAACTTTTAAAAATTCCTCCGCTGCTAATTGCCCGCCTCGATCTTCATCCATAGCAATAAAATCGAGAACTCCAATATTGTAAATATCATATCCACTATTCATCCCAAATACCGGAAGGTAGTTTGCCGCTTCCTTTACCGCCGTTGCAACAACGTCTGACGGGATCGAAACGATTAGAGCATCAGGAGACGATGGACCTTTTGCTGCATATTCAATATCTGCAGCCATGACTTCGGGGTCGAAGAAATCTAGGAAAGAAAACAATAACGTGATGTCTTGGTGTGAGACACACGATATGTCTGTTTGTTATGAAGCATCTACAGGTGCATTAACTTACCATAGAGATCAAATTCTAAATTCACACGCATATCCTTTCCGGCTTGAATTGAGGATGCCCGTATGCGTTGCCAGAATCTATCACGGGATGTGCCATGGACGATTACCTTTATTCGATACGTGGGTCGATTTATGCATGGATCACAGTCCAGACCCATTCCTTGGTCGGCTACGAATGCAGCAGCGATTTTCAATATCAGCGCCGCTGTTGCATAGTATACGAAAAGATGCTTGGTTATCGCCATTTAGAACTGGCCGTCAAATAAATCCAAGGGATATCGTCAATCGATATGACGAAGAAGCTAGTGGTGCGTATGTACTAGTACTCGTATTGAAATTTGTTTCATTTGAAAAGAAGAGAAGAAAAGGTTTAACGTATTTCCCCGATGAATTTTACTTCTGTTCGAAATGAGTCAATACGAAGTATGATAGAAAAGTTCATTACTTCTAGAAAGAACCCAAGGTTGGAAATCGGTATAATTTACTTCTCAGTCGTGCAATCGACGTTTAAAAGGCACTGTATCTCGTGGGTATCTCACAGTCCTAGAGTAAAATCATGCCACAAAATTAAGCAAGGCACAAACGAAAAAATAAATCTGAAAAGTGTGTTTCGGGGAAAAGAAAATGAAAACCAGAAAATCGAGCTATTGTTAAGTGTTTGAAATTTTTTTGAATCGCCTTATTGAAGGAATGTCCCCGACGTGACTTTACAGCGAAAACATATATGGCACGCTGTCCCAGGGAGATTGGACGAGAAATTTTTGCTTTTGGCCCTCCCCATTGCAATCTGGTTGTTTGTGGTTGCTGGCCAAGGAGGAGCGCCACACCGCGCAGTTGGCACCAATCAAAGAGAACCCAGTGAGTGAGCCTCACATCCCCCCCCCTCCCCCATAGAGGATGGGTGCAGCCTGCTGCAGGGGCGCCCAGCCATGGCTGCTGGCAGGCCTTGCTGCACATTGCCCCCACCCACCTGGTGGTGGCCAACCCCTGGGCAGCGCTGCTTCGTGGTCGAGTGGCTGCAGCCCCATCTAGCTGGGCAGCCCTGTTAAACCCTATTAGTTAGACAGGGAGCCACAGCAAGCGCAACACAGGCACCTTGCCACAGGCATGCCACCCACCCTGGTGGGATGAGCACATGCAAAATTGTGCAAATCAGGTGCCGAAGCGGGATCTCGTTGACGAATGTGCTAGGCTTGAAAAAGTCTCACTCCTTAGCTCCATCTTTTTTTGGTGCATTTAAATAATAACAGTATCAAAACTTCGCACTAAATGTTTGGGGGTGTGCGACCTTTTGATTCCGAATGGAAGGCACAGAAGCATTCATTTATTTTTACGCGCACCTACCATTTATCCTAGCTTGATTGGACGACGTACCTTTCGATTGGCAGTTGGTGGACAAATGTCTGGGTGTCTGTCAAAAAATTAAAAACTTCCTTGCCAAAGAACTTGGATGAAGCCGCATCAAATATCCACTATCGAAGAAAAGTGTGCAACTGCACGCCCATCACTTAGGAATCAATCGATGATCCTGGAACGATTATCAAGCATCTCTCGTATTAGAAGGTATTTGATTTCTCTGAAGTACTCAAAAGGAATTTTCTTGGCGTTTTGTTCAGGCAACTAGCTAGCGGGAACCGCTCCATCGTTCTGGCAAACCGTCTGATCAAGTGATATATCAACGGGCACTCGATTCTCTCAACAAAGTATTGTACGTTTTATTTTCGATTTTCTGGATATTATTACTTTAGAGAAATATATCTATCGCGCTGTATCAGTTGAAGTACCGCTGACATTTCTTACAATCATATTTGAATTCTTATACTCTTATTCCCTATGCATCTAATCCTATACTTATCACAATCAAGACTTTCCAAGAGGTATCTGATATATCATGGCCGCTCCTTCTCACATCGTTGTCCTTACAGCTTCTAGAGGAGTGGTTGGTAGCGACTCGAAAGCTGGCATGGATGGTATTCTTTTAACCCATGACGATAGATCACCAACATTAGAATGCCCATCTTCCATCATCCAAAACAACGCTATACATAGAACTCGTCTTGAACCTCAAAAGTCAAAAGTAATGGAGGGTTTTAATATTCCCCGCAATAGCATTTGTGTGGGGACGAAGAACTCATTCTTATCACCAACTAATAGCAGCAACAATCGACGAAGACCTCGATCCGAAAGTGATGGCTCCAACGGTGATCGTAGATCGATCTTTGGACACTATTTCCAAGAAAAAGATAGAACATATTCGGACTCACATGAAGAGAGTAAAAAGCCACAGTCTCCTAGACGATCTCCAAGAAGATCTCCTAGACGATCATCATTATTATCGGCAAATGCATTGTCATATTCACCTCTACATCTACGAAACAGCGAAGATAATGGCAACAGGTCTTATCTCAACCAAATTCATGATCACCCATCCAACGAGATTCAACCCGTAGACTATCGAGTCTTTGCTCCCTCCAGAGAGCAAGTAGCTGAGTCTGCCATATGTTATCGATACCGAGAACTGAATCGGGAACTTCAAAAGGACTATGACACGTTATTGGAACATCAGGTACGGATCGAACATTCGCTTCCACCCTTCCCAAGTCCTTTGAAACGCTTCTGTTCAGAGACTACTGCTATTGTGGCAAAAGCTGATTCCCAATCTCCTTCTAAATCATCAGATGGAGAAATGCATTATCATGGTGTGTACTCCCTATTGACGCCCAGTTCCATCCTCAAACCAAGTCGATATACCAGTAAATCATCAATTACAGAAACTTCTTCACATGAACCACCAACATCAATCGTTGACTGCAACAGCGAAATTGTGACTCAGACTGAATTGGATGAACTACATCAACAATTGTCTGCTCCGCTTTCACATACCTTTAATTTTCCCAGATCTTACACCGAAAACACCGCAAGAGTTCCCACTACAAGTATTAGTATAGAAGAGGGCGAAGAAAAAAAGGAAAGTGACAATACTTTTACACGTAATTCTTCGCGAGATATCTTTTTGCTGACTAAGAAAGAAAGTTTTGAAGAAACAAGCTCGACATCAGGTACTACGGGCAGTTCTGGCGACGATAATATTGAAAAAGATTCTTCCGATAATAATTATCCACTACAAGATAAATTGGAGAGTTCTCAAGGACTGCACAACCAACACTTGCGCTTCGACCCACGAGTTACCGTTACCGAATTTGAAGACCCCGCCCCTCGAGATTGGTACCAAGAAAAGGAACTGGATACTCATAAACGAGAAGCGATAGTATTAGCACAATCATATCTGCGCAAACACCCTGCTATGGCGGGATGGTACCGCCGAGCAATACTTGATCCTGTCACAAAGACATATAGAAAGCGAGCATTGTTCTCGTTACCCGTGTTTTCGTCGACATATTCCAGCAGCGACGCCGATTCAAATAGTGACCCTCCCAAGTCCGAGGAAGGTCAACCGAATCCATCGCACAATCAATCATCTGCTCTCTCACCCTCATTGCAGCAAGACGAACAACATTCAATTCCTTCGGTTAAGAATATTTTGATTGTTCATCCCAATCCTGCCATAGCATCTCTATTTTGCAAAAGCATGAAGTCGATGTTTCCTTCTGCAAAGCTGGTATCCAGCGGATCTTCGGAAGAAGCTTTGCGACATATAGAATGCTCTTATGCTGGAAAGGATGGACTGTCAAATGAAACTTCAACTTTTGATATTATGATCATCGAACAACGATTAAATCAATCCACCAACACAAAAGCCAAGACTTTCACTAAATTTTTGCAAAACCTTACTAAAGGTCCATGGGGATGTTTGGAATTGCTGACGAAGAACAACGAAGACGAATCTATAGAGGGAGCGGTAATATCATCACCCAGCTGTGGTTGTTTCTATGGTTCCGAATTGATCCACAAGGTTTGTGAATTATCATTACACAAGCAGCAGCAGTGCTGCTCTATAGTTTCTTCTTGCTTGATTATTGGTGTATCGGTCCGACCCGAACGCGATGCCAGCGTGATGAAACAGGCCGGTGCTGACCTTGTATGGGGAATACCGATCCCTAGCGTTGGTGACAATCTTAGAAACAAGATCTATACAAAGTTACGTGCCAAACGGTCTTTGGTACCTGCGAAACCAATCGATGATAACTGTTGAGTGGCCATTACGGTCTTTTGCGAACATTTCGCGATTGACCATTGGATCACAAACACGATTTACAACATCCTTTGTAGTTTCGTATTGAATTGCAGCACTGTAATACTCGAAAGTGGATTGAAAACGGAATGAAACTATTCTAAATAGTATTCGGTGCAAGTCTCACACACCATGCTCAGCGGTAAATTTTAAAATTAACGATATGAGGATTAACATACGGTATTTGCTTCGCTACTTGCAAGGGCAGTACTAGTACGCTACAAATTTTGACATATGATCAGAATTTGATTTCTAAAAGTCATCATTATATCATTTTCCTTTACCTACTACATTATAGAGTAATGATAACGTATTCATTTACATTCCGTAAGAGAATCAAATAGTGAGGTAATTGGTTACCATCTTCGATCTCGTCTATCTCATGATAAAACCATGAGTTTTCCAATTGTCTATCCAATCAGCAATTGAGTGTTGGTTCCTTCATCCATGAACTTGTAAGGGGGGACCTCCAAATTGAGCGGTGCTGGTCCCTTGCGGATTCGTCCCGAAACGTCATAGTGCGATCCGTGGCAAGGGCAAAACCAGCCGTTGTATTCTCCTGCATTAGAGACGGGGACACATCCCAAGTGTGGACAAATGGCCAAGACCACAACCCACTCGTCGGTTAACACCCTATCTTCATCTGTCTCAGGGTCGCGCAAACTGCTCATTGGGACGGCTCTCACTTCTTCTATTTCCTCGGGGAGTCGCTTTCGGATGAAAATGGGTTTACCACGCCACTTGACAGTGATTGTCTCGCCATATTCCACCGCACTCAAGTCAAAATCAGCCGTCGCCAAAGCAGCTGCCGAGGCAGAAATAGAGAGGGAGGCTACTAATTTCACCACCAACAATCGAGCAGCAGAAGCATAGGCAAATCGAACCGTAGTCAGCATAAGATAGGCAAAGGCACGACGCTCAGGCTCCTTAACCTTGTCGATCCTATCATCGTAGAATCCATTGTCAACGCTTCCATAGTCGTCCATGGTTTCCACACCAGATGGCACAGGAACGTGAGGTCCAGTGGCACTACTTGCCTTCCACGAAGTAGAGCTTCCGGTAAACGCTCGGAATCCTGAAAATGAAGAAGCTGATCCACCACAATGGTTTGGTAGTCAACACATTGATCGATAATGAAAAGAAAAATCATGAACGAGGAGAAAGATTCGAGGACGGTTAGAATAGTGAATCGGAGTAAAAACATGCTAGCTACTTCTGCAAAGCCACATCAATACCGATGCGACTATTTGTATCATCCAGGTGCGATTTGCTTTGCTTCTACAATCGTGGTATTGATGAAGTGCTCCAGAATAGAAGTGGCAATCAATGATATCGGTATCCAGTCACGAGTTCAATATCAACGAGAAACTGTGCCATCTGCGAGAGTCACGCCGTTTTTCTCCTTCGCATCGGCGTGTTGACGAAAGTGAAGGAATTGAACGAGTTCATCGCCACAAAAATTTCTCAACTTACCCGAAGTTAATTTGTTTGTTCTTGCAGCACCATGAATATAACTGAACGCCTTGGGCGCTAGACGCCTAGACGAAAGACGAAGAGCATTCATGGTGAAAAATAAGAAAGTTTTGGTAAAGAGTTCTGCTGCGTTTTGATTGGAACTTCACCTTCGTGTGCTTTTGTGGTGTTTTGGACGGGAGAAGACATGAATTTTGATGCCTTTGTTCCTCTGCAGCTTTCTTTTTGTTCCATGCGCGTGCCTCGCGATTTTGTTGAAGAGCGACCATACCAGAACAGCAGATGTTTTCCGGGTGCCCGATAATTGGGTTAGAGTTAGGGTTTTGGGAATTGTGAACGGAGATTATTTTTTCCAAATTCCAACGCAAAGTGATTTAAAAATACTTTCTGATCCCTTGACAATCACTTTCTACGAGACAGAGAATACTACTTGGAATTAACGCAGTATTTCTTCTATGTTGACAACAGCGTCCTCACGCCGGAATAAGTCATCATCGGCGAGTGCCGCAAAAGTAGCAGGGAAGAAAGAAAGTTCGACCATGTCAGCAACCGATATAGGTTTTGCGAAACGAAAGCATCGAATCCGAGGGATAAAAAGCATGCTGCATCGACGTCTCCGACTTATATCTGGAGCATCTCTTGTCGCTGTTGCACTTTTCATCGTTGTTGTTGGCATGTTCAAACATCTAAGCCTTCAAGTTTCGAGTTTACGAGGTGGTGACGAAGAAAGAAATATTTGGGTCTCTCAAAATTCCCAACCATTTGTAAGTCCGTGGGGATTTCTATAACCTTCATTAGTGAAGACTGACGAGCTCCCCCCCTTTTTTCTGGACCCTTTGAACACATTGAAGCAAGCTACTCACGCGACATTTTTGTTGTCTCGCTCCGCAATATTTCAAACACCGTCCACAAATTATTAAAACTAGAATCAAAACGGTGTAGCTGTCGAGGCAAAACATCTCGTCATGGTGGCAGGGCATTCGGTTACGGTTTCTGGCCATTTGAATGATGCTGGTACTGACGAAAAAGATTGGTTTCTCTTGGATTAGTAAGTACGACTTTGTTCTTGGGGACCAGAGGATTTTGTACGAGAGAATCGATTGTTTGATTTGTCCTGACCTTTCTCGACTCCATAAAGTCAGATGCAATGCCTTTATCAAAGTTTAAGCCTACTTTCTGCTTGCACCTAATAAATTTCCATTTTGATGTCGTCACCATTTATCTTTCAGCCAAAAGGGACAAGGGCTTCCGCAAGCGATACAATCTCACATTTCAGCTGGTATCAATGAAGCTCAGAAGGATCCAGAGTCTCTCTTGATATTCAGTGGGGGTGAAACCAGAGCTGCGAGCGGTCCTCAGACAGAAGCTCAGGCGTATTATCACGTGGCGGACGCTATGAAGCTCTGGCCATCAGAAAAGGAATCATCGGTGCGAGCAAGGACCACAACCGAGGAATTTGCAACAGATTCGTTCGAAAACCTGTACGTAGCTGTATAATCTTCGACGAAAAAGACGCGCTTTCGACCGATCATCTAAAACTTTATATTTTTCGCTTGCAATATCTTCAACAGAATGTTTTCGATTGCTCGGTTCCGCGAGGTAACAGGATACTATCCAAAAAAGATCACCGTGGTTTCGTTTTCCTTCAAGAAACATCGTTTCGAAACCTTGCATGTACCTGCGTTGAGATGGCCCACAGATCGCTTCGCGTATGTTGGTGTTAACCCTCCTGCTTCAACGGGATTCAACCTGAAACGATCTACAGAAGGTGAATTGAAGAATGCCGCTGCTCCTTTCGAGAAAGACCCATACGGTTGCCATTCAAAAGTTTTGCAAGAAAAGAGGAAAGGACGAAATCCTTTCCGGCGGACCCCCCCTTACGTAAGAATTCGTATCAGAAATTGAAAGACTGGGCCAGCTTGTCTCTACTGTGTTTTATTATTGGCTTACTTTGCTCACTAATACTCTTATCTTGATTTCATGCTTAGGGATTATCTTGTCCAGAAATGAAAGATCTCTTGAACTTTTGTGGACCGGAACTTATTCCCAAAGATAAAGTCCCATGGAACGACAGCTTCTAAAGCGACAATTGAACTAATTATTTGAACAACTATGTACATATACGATGCCAAAATTTTAGGGTCGAGGATTTTCGATATTAAACGCGAAGAAACCGAAGGGAATGCAGGAATCAGTTTTTGATATCTCTCGTGCTTTAGAATTTTAAATCATTTTGTTTCAAATAGATGACTAATATAAATTATCGTAAGCTGGGTACAAAACATATTTTATAAAATATATCTCTCAGGGTAAAATATCTTTCGACTTTTTCCTCTATCCCTTCTATTGTTAAAGTATATGTTAAAGACAATGAAACAAAGCCTAGACAACGTTAAAAGTCTAGTTTCGATTAATAGATTTAAATTTCTATGCGCTAGATACACTTCAAACAGCTCTGGCTAGGCTAGGGATTTAATGATGGTGTTCGTCTTGCGACCACTGGATTTCCTTGAGATCGATACCCTCCTGGACCATTTCCCACAATGGACTCATTTCCCGCAAACGCTCAACATGCTTTCCCAATAGGCCCAAGACAAAATCGACTTCCTCTTCCGTTGTGAATCGGCCGATACCGAATCGCAAACTCGAATGAGCAAGTTCATCATCAACACCAAGTGCGCGTAAGACATATGAAGGCTCCAAACTCGCCGACGTACATGCAGATCCTGAAGAAACGGCAATGTTCTTCAGAGCCATTAGTAATGATTCACCTTCTACATAGGCAAAGCTATAGTTGAGACATCCCGGATAATTGTACTGGGGGTCGCCGTTTCGAACCACCTCGGGGATGTTTTCTTCGATGCCCTTCCGGAGCTTTTCAGAGAGATATTCAATCCACTCTTTATCGAATTCCCGTTCCTTAGCTGCGAGTTCACATGCAGCACCAAAGCCAACGCACAATGCATGAGGGAGGGTTCCCGACCTCAAACCACGTTCTTGTCCACCTCCGGAGAAGATTGGTTCGAGACGGATTCGGGGACGTCGTCTAACATAAAGGGCACCGACTCCTTTGGGACCATATACCTTATGTGATGACATGGACATGAGATCAATCTTGTATTCATCGACATCAATGGGTAATTTACCAAGCATTTGAGCTGCGTCACAATGGAAGACAATCTTCCTCGATCGACACAATTCTCCAATCTCCTTGAGTGGTTGAAGCGTCCCGATTTCGTTGTTGACGGCCATGACACTAACCAATATAGTATCATCCCGTACTGCTGCCTTCAATTCGTCCATATCGACACGTCCAGTCGCCTGTTGGACTGGCAAATAAGTTACATCATATCCCTCCAATTCGAGACTCCGGCAGCTATCAAGAACGCATTTGTGTTCCGTTTGGGTGGTGATGATGTGTTTACCTCGCTTTTTGTAGAAATGAGCCGCACCCTTAATGCTTAGATTGTTACTTTCTGTCGCACCCGATGTGAAAATGATTTCCTTCGGATCCACACCACGTTTACGGCGCTTCTTCTTTTTGCTGGTAGAATCGGCGTCGGTGTCGGCGTCGTCTTCGGGGGTACCTGAAATCAAGGCCGCAATCTGTGACCGAGCAATTTCTACGGCAGCTTCGGCTTCCCATCCAAAAGCGTGCGTCTTTGAATGTGGGTTTCCATAACTTCCAATCATGTAGGGTGCCATGGCATCAAAGACACGTGGATCCACTGGGGTCGTTGCCGACATGTCCAAATATGCTGCTCGTCCTTCTCGGAATTGGCCCACGATTGAAAAGTCGGATGTGACAGACTTATCGAGAAGAGATTCTGGAACATCGGTAGTCGGTTGATAACGCTTGTCGGTTTCCATCTTTTCAAAAGAAACGGATGTGGGCGATTGCGAGGAAAGGAAGCGGGAAATGGTTTGCGGCCGCATGTTTGCGACCGCCTTCACCGCACAACTTCCTCTGGGGACGATCCGTGATAGCATAACTACAGACTTCAGGAGTAACCAATTAACAATTCGAGCGCTACGATAGAGTCAGGGTGTTTGGAGTGTTTTTTCAACGCGTTGATCCAGAGGAGAAGATTGTTTCAAGAATGAATGGCGATGATAACAAAAACTATAGATGGAAACCTGGCGTGAATCATCGATTTCCTTAAGAAGGCAGCAGAAGGCACTGGGTGTTCTGATTTGTTTGATGGATCTGAATCATCCATTCCTAAACTTTCGGGGGATAATTTCTTCTCCCCCAGAGATGGTTGTTACGTCGAATAGTCGTGTGCGCCAACATTATTTTTTGAAAGAGTCATTCAAAAAATAATATTCAGTTCACTCTCATCGACTCGACGCACTACATTCCGAGCTTGGCGTAGAAGAAGAGACCGAAAGAAGTAGATTCATTATCGTATCTAATTAGCAAGATGATGAACTCTTCGCTCGACGATGATTTCCTAGACAATCCATTTAGGAGCGACAATACCGGTGGACAGCTGGACCCTTTCGCCCCGGTACAGCAACAACCAATGCAGCAGCAGCAGCAGTTCCAGCAGCCGCCTCCACCGCAGCAGCAATTCCAACAACCACCTCCGATCCAGCAGCAACAGTTCCAACCTCAATCTGCATTTCCACAACAGCAATTCCAGCAGCCACCGCCCATGCAGCAATCCCAGCAGCAGCCGCCTCCATTGCAGCAACCGCAATTTGCACAACCCCCACCGATCCAACAGCAGCAACAGTTCCAGCCGCAGCAACAGATTCCTGCTCCTGTTAATCCAAACATGCCAGCTGGTCTTATGGCTCCTCAACAGCAGCAACCAGGTCAGCAACAACAGCAGCCGGCACGAAGGGGTCCGTTGTCTTGGTGGGGAAGCTGTATGGATTGTCTGACCCTCGATTCGTACAAGGTTTATTTCGACATTGATGCAGATGACATCGTTAAACGAGTTCGTGGAGTCCTGGTGAGCTTTTACAAGCCAGAACATTTCCGAAACAACATCGTGGGAGCCACGAAAACGGAAGAACTCAAGGGACCCGATCTTTATGGGCCGTTTTGGATCACAATGACTTTGATATTTTTCATCGGGGTGAGTATTGCTTTGTCGACACTAGCTTGATGCAAATTTGCTATTAGAACCCGGTTATCGAACACAATTTAGGGATTGTGCATTGATCTCAAAATGTTTAACTCACTTTGCATCTCTACTGTCGCACCTTTCTATCAAAATAGGTCACGGCGAACTTGCATGGTTACGTTCATCGAAATGATGTTGAAGAATTCGATTATGACATTAATCATTTAATTCATGCGGCTTCCGTTCTCATGACTTTTGCCTTTGGGTTACCTTTGATTTTGTGGATGACTACAACGTGCTGTATGAACATGGCGGCATTGCAACTGGCGGAGTGGCTTTGTTTGTATGGGTACTCGTTGGTGCCTTATATGCCGGCTGTCATGCTGTCGGTAATTCCTTTCTCATTGGTTGCGTGGATTACCTTGGGTATTGCTACTGGAGCGTCGTGTTTATTGGTCATTCGGAATGTTGCTCCCGTCCTCCTATCTTACGACACGTCGAGCATTGGCGGACAAGCAAAGGGTCCACCGATCATTCTACTCATGTTGGGTTGCCACGTTGTCTTTCTGTTGGTATTGAAATTGACCTTTTACCATTTCACACCGGCCTCCATCACTCCTACTATGGCCCCTTCTTTGTCTCCAGTTGAAGCTCCCGTTGAAGCTCCTGTTTGAGACATAGAAAAATGAACAACAGCAAAGGATACGTACTTAAATTTTTATATTATCTAATTGAGCGGAATTTTTTTTCTGTAGCAGTACAAATGATCAAGATAGAATCACTGGCAGAATTTAATGCCTTTGGTGGAAATAAAAAGTCAATTGAATTGTTAATAGAAGTTTCGGAATTGTCATTTTATGATTTTTTTTTCAGAAATAATTTAGAAGAGAGTTGAAGATCCGAAATTCGATCCAGTCCCGTGTGACCGCTGCAGGTGATGTGTGGGAAATTCCTTGAGAATTGGAACAAGCTGCCTTTCATTAGAGGGCATTCTAACAAAGAGTGTCGTGGAGCAATAATGAACGAACCAGACAATAATCATTGGGCTCCAATCATTTCGATGGATAGCGATGTCGACCATGTATGTATTGCAACAGAAAAACTTGTTTCGGGGGACTACAGGGAAGAACGACCGGCGGTTCGTCCCGTTCTTTGCTCTGATGTTGGTTTAAGCTTCTGGGGAGGTATCGATGAACTCACAGGAATAGTAATAGATACATCGCATCCTTTGTGTGGAATGGATGTGTCGGACACTATATTGATATTACCATCCGGACGGGGATCGTGTACGGCTTCTCAGGTCTTGCTCGAGTTAATATTGAACAGAAAAGCTCCTCGGGCGCTGGTGTTACGAGATCGTGATGGTTTGATCTGCGTAGGAGCTTTAGTGGCACGGTGCGTCTTACCTGATGAGCAGGACAATGTACCCGTGTTAGACGTCCTGCAAGTGGCGGATGACACCACTCAGGGTGTTGTTTCAACGTCCGCTTTTGATTCTTTGATCGAATATCAACCAAAGTTTGGAAGTGTTCTTCCAAGTGGAGAACTTATTTTTGGAAGAACTGTTGACGAAGTAGAACGAAAGTTGGACTCTATAGCAGACTTCTCAGAGGACAGCACAGAACTGGAGAACAAAAATTCGTTGGATCAAAATTTTGAATTCGACCTCTTTCAAGAGGAACAACAGATGCTTGACTACGCTTCGACCGAAGCCGAACATCGAGCTGTTGAAGTTTTGATTCGTTACGCTCGCATCGTTACACCCCCTCCTACAGAACCAATATATATTGACGTTACAAGGGCTCATATAGATGGATGCACATACATAGGGCCAGGTGGCCTGCGTTTCGTCGAACGATTGGTGGAAGACGGCGGTCAAGTAAAAATTCCAACCACATTAAATTCTGTATCGACAGATCTAAGGTATTGGGATAAATTGGGAATCGAGGATGACTTGACCAATCGGAATTCTATTCGACAGGCAAATGCCTATGTTGCCCTGGGTTGTTCATCCAAAAGTTTTACGTGTGCCCCATACTTGTTGGAGAAGGAGGATACCATCGGCATACCTCAAAAGGGCGATCAGATTGTCTGGGGAGAATCTAACGCAGTTGTGTTTGCAAATACTGTCTTGGGAGCCCGAACAGAAAAGTATGCGGACTACCTCGATATTTGTTGCGCCATAGCCGGAAAGGTCCCACAAATTGGGGTTCATCTCGATGAACCTCGTGTCCCAACTATGATTTTATCTATCAACGAAGATGTGCTGTGCCAAAAGTCGGTTGAAAAAAGTGATTCCTTCTCGTTGCTTTTCCCAGTCTTGGGGCATTTATGTGGAAGTTTGTCGGACGGAGAAGTGCCACTATTGATAGGATTGGAAGATTATGCAGATCACATCACAAGGGATCACTTGAAGGCATTTTGTGCTGCATTTGGAACTACAGCTGCTTCGCCATTAATTCACATAGCCGGGATAACACCGGAAGCCCGCCTCGCGAACATCAATGAATGGAAAAAGACATCAAGTCATTCGAAAGTAATCTCGGCCAAGGCACTGCA